>TARA_R110001606_G_scaffold122310_2_pt1 | contig 15852 bp, 10 predicted proteins | sample TARA_R110001606 | Tara Oceans TARA_R110001606 (sample SAMEA4398315) | marine metagenome | biome: Polar Biome; feature: [SRF] surface water layer (ENVO:00010504); material: water (ENVO:00002006), including particulate matter (ENVO:01000060) such as... | depth 5 m | reverse complement strand
GACGGGGTGGGGCTTGCGGGCGTGAACAGCATCAACTGGGCCCGCGTTGTGGCGCAGATCGTCTATTACTTCACCGCAACGGCGTCGCTTGGCATGCGGCCCACCGATTTCTGCGTGCCGACGGGCAACTTCGGCGACATCTTTGCGGGCTCCATCGCGCGCCAGATGGGCCTGCCGATCCGCCGCCTGATCGTCGCCACGAACCAGAACGACATCCTGCACCGCGCGCTGACCAGCGGCGAATACCGCATGGGCGCGGTCGAGCCCTCGATCAGCCCGTCGATGGACATCCAGGTCAGCTCCAACTTCGAACGCGCGCTGTATCTGGCCTACGGCCAGGACGCGGGCGCGATCCGGCAGTTGATGGAGGAGCTGAAACAGGGCGGCTTCGCGATCAGCCAGGGCGCGCTGGAGGCCCTGCGCGAGCAATATGTCTCGGGCCGCGTGTCCGAGGAGGAGACGCTGGACACGATCCGCGCCATGCGCGAGCGGACCGGAGAGATCCTCTGCCCGCACAGCGCCGTGGGCGTCGCCGTGGCCGAGCGCCATCTGGAACCCGGCGTGCCGATGGTCACCCTGGCGACCGCGCATCCGGCCAAGTTCCCCGACGCAGTGGAGCGCGCGATCGGCATCCGTCCCGGCCTGCCGCCGCACATGGCGGACCTCTATGACCTGCCCGAACGCCTGACACGGGTTGAAAACGACGCAGACGCGCTCAAGTCCTTGATCTACGAACGGAGGACCGCGTGACCAGAATGCTGAACCAATCAAATGAGAGCCCGGGCCTTTCAGCAATAGAGATCCTGACGCAAAACCAGCTTTATTGGCAGTTTTTAGGTAGCACCCGAGACCTGGAAATTCGACAATAAGGGAAAAGAATGAAATTTCGTAGCGAAACAAAATAAAGGTGTGGAAACCAGGACACCGGTTCGCACTCACAACCAGGATCCGTTTTTGCTGATCCATCAACCTATATAGGAAAATGGGCCCGCCATAATGGTCGACAATGAAGACAAACCTGTTTCTGTCCCTCCAAAGCTCAGCCCCTTCCAGCAAGAGATGGAAAGAAACGAGAGGGTGCGGCGCAGAGAAGAGGAAATTGAGCGGATGATCGACGCCATGGTCGATCTGGCTGACCGTCGCCTACCTTATCAGGACCCGAACGGCCCAGGACCACCCTCCTATAGTATCAGCTACCGTAAGCCAGTCTGGCCTTGGTGTCGCTAGAGCTGCCGCACAGGTGATAAGTTTGGAAAAAAGACGCGGGGCATTGAACCGTGCGCGGAATTAAAGATTATTTCCGTAGATACATGAAGCTATTACTGATTTTCATAGAAGGTTGAACTGCGCATGGTCCGTTCAGAAATCATCGGGAAGCTCGCCGCGACTTATCCGCATCTTCGACGCTCCGTTCTGGAAGCTGCTGTCGACACGATGCTGAACGAGGTAATGGAAACTCTCGCACAAGGGAAAAGAGTCGAATTGCGGGGCTTCGGCAGCTTTGCAAGCGGCGCTCGCAAGGCGCGGATGGGACGAAACCCCCGATCAGGCGAGGCTGTTCCCGTCGAAAGCAAACATGTTCCACGCTTCAAGGCATCGAAGTTCATCTTGGAGCGTCTTAACGCGACAAAGAAGTAGCATCTGCCTCTTCACATCTCTGCGGCGAATGGCACAATTCCTGTGTCTTTCGTTCCGAAGTCCCGCGATTATTCAGCTTAAGCCAGGCTCGCACGCCGGAGGCCATCTGAATTGATCCGATAAAGCATTCTGGCTGGCATCAATCTGACGGACTCGGCAACTCTGCGCAATTTCGACCTTGGTCCTTCCAATTCCATATTCCTCAAGAACGTCCGACCATGAAGCCGTGGATTGAAGTCCAGGGCGAGTGCGGTTCCCCAGAGTGCCGCCTCCGCGGGCGGGATGCCATGCGGTTCACCCATGTCCGTCGCAAGGACCCCGGGGAGCCACTCGCTGACAGTGACATGGGGATGGGTACGGATCAGCTCCACTGCAAGGGACCTTGCAAACGCTCGCGCCCCGGCCTTGGATACCGCATAACCCATATCCCCAGGGCCTGGGTCATCGCCTGCCAGGCTCCCGACGTTGATAATACGTCCGCGGGATGTCGTCGCCATCATCCGAAGAGCAGCGGCAGTCATGTGCATGGGACCAAGGCAGTTGGTTTGCACATGATCACATATCCCGTCTATCGAAATGCCGTCGAACGGATGCTCGCGCTTTATGGCCGCGTTGTTGATGAGGATATCGATCGTGCCGACCATAGCTTCGATACGAGAGCACGCCGACCTGACCAGATCGGGCTTGGAAATATCCACGGGCAGCGGAATAAATCGGCCAGCGGCGCAATCTCTGGCGGTCTTCTCCAAGCCTGGAACTGATCTGCTCAACCCGATCACCAGGACACCATTTGCCGTCAAGCAGTGTGCCAAAGCTCTTCCCAAACCAGCGCTCGTGCCCGTGATGACCGCAACCAAGCTTTTGTCACCTCGCACCGGAGTTTGATTATCCAACAAATTATCCCTTCGCATTTAAATGCGCAAATACACGTACTGTTAGCAGATTCCTCGAGTATTCCGTGTGACATATCAGAATCTGCCAAATGCAGATTGTGGATTAACTATGCCATGTTTGATATTCGATATTTGTTGAATGACCCGGGAATCAACCGAAGGGATATTTAATGAATTTGAATTCTTCTTTTGGATGTTCAGAGCATCCAATGTCAGATATATGTAAATTAGTTTTTGTCTGACATCTTCGGCTCAGCACTATCCTGACAGACGTCAGCCTTCCGATCAATCAGATGTGGCAGGGATGGTCCTATGGCATCGTGCTTACCCGCGCATGCACTCAAGATGCGTCAAGATGCTTGCTTAAAGCATACGCGCTTTAAGAGTTCAGGATCCGGGCAGTCCAGGCGGCATTTGCGACGCGGTCGATGCAAGTGTGAGCACTTTCTGAGTTGCCCGGGATTTGAGTATAAAGCCAAAAGCGGCATTTAGCATGTACGAAGCATGAACGCCCTGGCATTTTGCGCAATCTGAACGTGTATAACTTCATACAGGCTTCCTCTGGTTGATACGAACATCCTGGCAATTTTTAGCACCAACACCCTACTCAATGGGTCTGTAGTGGCCTCGACTGGATAGGTCGGCCGTTATCCAAATAATGGATGGCTGCTAGGCCGCTAAAGGTCATGGCGCTAGAATGAACTGCAATGGCGGCGTAGCATCAGTGAACTGGCCCCTGTTTCGACCGGACATTTGGGCATAGCGATGGAGGCTTAGGTATATGCCTGAGCACGTGCTTATGTCTGAGATTGAGATCATCACCGATGGCGGTCGTCGGCGCCGCTGGACTGCTGCCGAAAAGCTGCGGATCGTCGAGGAGACGCTGGAGGATCACGCCAGCATTTCCATCGTTGCGCGGCGCAATGGCGTTGCACCCAACTTGGCTCGTATCATTGGCGAAGGCTCATGCTCGAAGGGGGGAGTGTCGCCGTGACCGAGGATGATGACGTCACCAGCAACAAGGTCGTGCGGCAGCTCGAGGATCGCATCTGCGAACTTGAACGGCATCTCGGTCGCAAGACGCTTGAGGCCGAGATCCTGCGCGAGGCCCTGGACAAGTCACGCTTAAAAAAACCGACCTGGCATGTGCGGTCGCCGCTGACAGGCGGTTTCCGGTGAAGGTCGTGGCAGAAACCCTCGGTGTGGCCCGCTCGAACCTGGTCGATCGACTGAAGGGCAAGACGAAGCCGCGTCGGCGCTACCACAAGGCGCAAGACGCTGAGCTGGTGCCGCGGATCGCCACGCTGGTGACGTCCCGGCCGACTTATGGCTACCGCCGCATCACCGCGATCCTGAACCGCCAGCTGCGGTCTGAATGCTTGGCACCGGTCAATCACATGGCGTAATTTGGAAACGGCTCTTCCTGTTATCCTGTGTCGTCGTTGATGAGGAGGAAGGACAATGACGCATTATGCAGGACTGGATGTCTCCGTAAAGGAAACCGCGATTTGCGTGATCGATGCGGTTGGGGCCGTCGTGTGGCAGGGGAAGGTTCACACGCAGATCGAGACGATCGCAGAGGCGCTTGCGCGCCATGCGCCCGAGCTTGAGCGTGCGGGTATGGAGACAGGGCCGGTTGCGGTTTGGCTCTGGCATGGCTTGCGTGATGCAGCTGTGCCTCTGGATTGCATTCACGCCCGTCGGGCAGCAGCGGCGCTCAAGCTTCAGGTCAACAAGACCGATAGGAACGACGCCCGTGGCCTGGCACAGCTTGTGCGATCGGGGTGGTATGAACCCGTTCCCATGAAGTCGATGGCGACCCACCGGGTGCGCGCCATTCTCGTAGCCCGGCAGCAAATCGTCGGCATGTGCACGGCGCTGATCAACAAGATCAGGGGATTGGCAAAAACGTTTGGCATCATTGTGGCTCCAGGCAAGGGATCGACATTTGATCGCGCCGTGAGGGCGGGGCTACCAAGTGATCCGGTGGTGCGAAACCTGCTAGAGAGTCTGCTTGCGACACTGACCCTGCTTCGGGACCAGCGCCGCGCTTTTGACCGACAGCTCGCCAGAATCGCGCGAGAGAACGAGACATGCAAGCGATTGACCAGCGCACCGGGTGTTGGGCCTTTGACCGCGATCGCTTTTACTGCTGCAATCGAAGATGGCTCCCGCTTCCGGCGCGCAAGTGATGTGGGCGCCTACCTCGGGCTCACGCCGAAACGGTATCAGTCGGGCGAAGTCGACATTGGCGGACGCATCTCAAAATGCGGCGATCGCCTGACGCGCAGTCTTCTCTTTGAGGCGGCCTCGGTGATCCTGTACCGGACACGCGGCGAATTTGGCTTGCAATACTGGGCGCGGCAACTTGCTGCACGGTCAGGAAGCTGGAAGGCGCGTGTAGCGCTTGCCCGAAAGCTGGCAGTAATCTTGTTCAGGATGATGCGTGACGGAACAAGCTTTGAGCCGCGGCCGTATCATGCAGGGCGGGCAGCAGCATGAAGGGGGAGAACGACCAGCTATAGACCAATCACGGAACGCCAGGCTCCCAGAGCGCTGGCCACAGCGATCTCGCGACACTCTTTGCGGCCTGTTCTGCTGGATCAGGATCGCAGGAATCACATCGAGACGCTGTTCGATCGAGCGCCACTCGTGCGGCAGGCGTCCGACCTGACCGCGAAGACGACAACGATCCTTTGGTGGAAATCGAACACGAGCTTTGGGAGACTGGCATGCGTAATTAGACGACAAAAGGGTCTACAGGATCATGCAGGCCCATAGCCTGCTGCTTGCGCGGACATATACGGAGCGTCCCGAGCATGTTCACGACGGCAAGGTCATCGTCATGCGCTCTAACCTGCGTTCGCCAGTGGGCTTGAACCATGTATGGATGGCTCCCGCGTGGCAAGAGGCTTGTGATATTCGGCATCTGGTCGGGTGCGGCCATGTATTCGGCGTCTGATTTGCGGTAATCCGCGCGCCCTGATGAACGTCCGCCTGAGGTATGGGTCCCTATCAATGGCACGCGCTCAAGGCGCTCCGGTTCAAACGGGGTGTCCCTGCCTCTATTCCGTCAGTTTGCCATCATCTCACTGTGCCCTCGCCATTTCGGTCAGGCCGCGAGCGGCCTGTGGTTCAAATCGCTCATGTTGGGCGCCAGACTTCGCCCGTTTTCAACATGGCCCAGATGGCCCGCGCCATGCGATTGGCCAAGGCTATGGCAGCAACCTTGAGCGGCTTGGTCGCGATCAGTCGTCCCAGCCAGTCGGTGCCGGGGTCAGAGCGTTTGCGAGCGGAGATCACGCCCATGGCGCCAAGATAAAGCAGGCGTCGGATATACCGGTTGCCCATCTTTGAGATCGACCCAAGCCGTTCTTTGCCTCCACTGGAATGGGGCTTTGGCGTGAGGCCCAGCCAAGCCGGTAAGTCACAGGCTGATCTGAAGCCCGACACATCGGGCAGCATTGCGGCCAGCACGCTGGCGGTAATGGGTCCAATGCCCGGCACAGTCTGGAGACGGCACGCGGTCTCGTCTTTCTCTGCGTCGGCTTTGAGCTGACCGGTCATGACATCGATGCGCTGCTTCGTGTCGCGGAACTGGCCGGCAAGCAGATCGAGTGGCATCCGCGCCTCGGGCGGCAGATCGGCTGTTTCCGCCTCGGCAATGAGGCGGCCCATGTTGTGAACGCCCTTTGGGACCACGATGCCGAACTCCCCCAGATGCGCGAGGATTGCGTTGACAAGCTGCGTCAGCTGGCGAACGAGAAAGTCACGCGTCCGGTGCTGCATCAGCACCGCCTGCTGCCTCTCGGTCTTGACCGGCACGAAGCGCATGTTCGGACGGGTTACCGCTTCGCAGATCGCCTCTGCATCAGCCGCATCCGTCTTGCCCCGCTTGACGAAGGGCTTGACATAGGAGGGCGGGATCAGCCGCACATCATGGCCAAGCTTTGCCAGTTCCCGTGACCAGTAATGGGCTCCTGCGCAGGCTTCCATGCCAACGAGGCAAGGTGGCAAGCGTGAGAAGAACAGCAGGACTTGGGCTCTCCTGACCTGCCGCCGCACGAGGACGATGCCTTTGGCATCAACGCCATGAACCTGAAACACGTTCTTGGCCAGATCCAGGCCGATTGTGGCAATCTCCTTCATGGATGGCTCCCTTCATTGGTAAGTGTGACAGCACCCAATGTGGCACATTACGATGCCGGGAGCGGGAGCCATCCACTCCATCAATGGCGCCTCACTGGCTCACTGTTCGGATGGGTTCGAGTTCACCTGCTGGAATGGCGATATCGTCCGCGGTGCCTTCATCATCGATGCCCACGACCGCGAAATCATCGCTTGGCGTGCTGTCGTAAATGCAGGGGTCAGCGGGTCAGACATCCGCGACATCATGCTAGAGGCCGTCGAGCGTCGCTTCGGAACATACCGTGCGCCTGCGGTCGTCGAGATGCTGTCCGACAACGGCTCACCCGACATCGCCAGGGACACGCAGATCTTCGCTCGCCAACTTGGTCTGAAGCCTTGCTTCACCCCGGTCCGGAGCCCTCAGAGCAATGGCATGTCAGAGGCATTCGTGAAGACGCTCAAGCGCGATTACGTCCAAGTGACGCCGCTACCGGACGCCCAAACCGTTCTCGAATTGATCGGAGGCTGGATCGAGGACTACAACGACAATCACCCGCATTCAGGGCTGAAGATGCGCTCGACTCGCGAGTTCATCGCAGCTCAAACCGCAACTGCCTGAGTGTCCGGTGAAACGGGGGCAAGACCAATCAGGTCGGCCGCCATTGCAGACGACCACGAGCTTCGTGTTGCCTGACGATGGGATAAGAAATGACATCCAGTCACCTGGGGAGTTTCCGGCCCTCGGCACAATTTTTCTGCCATGCAGAGATTTTTCATGAGGACTAGTTCGGCCCGCCGCTCTCATGGTAGAGCAGTTTGATGTCGTGGCTCAAACCGTCAAGCATGACGAAATCGCAGGAGCATTGCCTTTCGATCGCGGTAGTGTCGGCTCGTCGCACGGTAATTCGAATGTCCGTCCCGTCGACGATCATCTTTGCACGATAGCCTGGCCAGCTCTCGGGCAGTCGTGGGGTGATCACGAGATACTGGCCGCGGCGACGCAAGCCCAGAATGCCCTCTACCGCCGCACGCGACATCCAGCCGGCAGAGCCGGTATACCAGCTCCAACCGCCTCGTCCCTCATGTGGCGCGACAGAATAGACATCGGCGGCAATAACATAGGGTTCAACCCGGTAGCGTCGAGCAGTTTCCGGTGTCAGCGCATGATTGATCGGATTGACCATACCCATCAACCGGGCCGCTGCCGTACCGTCGCCCATGCGGGCATGAGCCAACACCGCCCACATCGCGGCATGGCTGTATTGTCCACCATTTTCGCGCAAGCCTGGAGGATAGCCCGCGATATAGCCGGGATCCTGCCCCGTCTCTGCCCCATCGAATGGCGGGGTAAACAACAGGGCCAAGCCGGGGTCGGGGCGCACCAGGTGTTGGTCCAGGGAGGCCATGGCCTGAGCTGCGCGCAACGGATCAGCCTGTCCCGATAACACAGCCCAGCTTTGCGCTATGCTGTCGATGCGGCAGGCAGGCGACGAGGACGAACCCAGCCAACTGCCATCGTCGAAGGTCGCGCGGCGATACCAGGCACCATCCCAGGCCTCGCGTTCCACTGTCTGGCGCAGGGTACGCGCATGGTCCCGCCAGCGCAGTGCGGCAGCCGGATCGCGGGAATGCGCCAGATCAGCAAACCGGTTCAACGCGTCCAGCAGAAGCCAGCCCAGCCAGACGCTTTCGCCCTGCCCGGCTTCGCCCACGCGGTTCATCCCATCGTTCCAGTCGCCCGTTCCCATCAAGGGCAGGCCGAGTCTGCCAGTCCGAGCGATTGCCAGGTCCAACCCCAGGGCTGCATGTTCCCAGAGCGTCGCTCTCTGCACTGCGGTGTCGGGGAGAAAGAAGGCGTCATGTTGACCCGGCGTCAGGGCTGGGCCGTCAAGGAAAGGCAGCCCCTGATCCAGCACCTCCACATCCCCGGTTGTCGCGACGTAATCTGCGACCGCATGCGCCAACCAGACCACATCGTCAGAAATCAACGTCCGCACCCCCTGCCCGGAATGCGGCAGCCACCAGTGCTGAACGTCGCCTTGTGGAAATTGACGACCCGCGGCCCGTAACAGATGGCTGCGGACATGGTCAGGCTGGGCAAGCGTCATCGCCATACCGTCCTGCAACTGATCACGAAAACCATAGGCCCCGCTGGCCTGGTAGAATGCTGCGCGCGCTTTTATCCGGCAGGCGAGCGTTTGATAGGGCAACCATCCATTGACCATGATGTCCATTGCCCGGTCCGGCGTTTCGACCTGCACGGTGTCCGTGATCGTGCGCCAATACGCCTCGATCTCCGCCAGAAGATCGGTTGGATCAGACTTGCGCATTCGGGCGATGAGGTCCCGCGCCGCCTCGGGCGATGCTGTCTGGCCAATCAACTGTGTCACGTCTGTCATTTCGCCGGGGGCGAGCGTGATGCGATACTCCAGCGCCAGACAGGGGTCCAGTCCGGCACCGGTTCGACCCGACAGATGGGCCCCCCGTTGTGCCGCAGAAGGCCTGCGCAGATCACCTGCCGGCCCCAGAAAGCCCGCCCTGTCAGTTGTCATGCCGGTTTGCCGACCCAGAAGATCTGCAAACATCACCCGGTCGGGAAATGCCACGTTCCACGGGTTGCGGGCGAACAACGCACCCGTCTCTGCATCCTCCTCTGTCACGAGAAACGGCGCTGAGGCGTCGCGGGACAGACCCATGACCGGTTCGGCATAGGTGATGACCGACAGATGCCGCACCGTCGGGCCAAGGTTGCGCAGTTCAAGCCGCGATATCCTGACCGGATCATCAAGCGGCACGAACTGCAGCAGATCCAGCGCCAATCCGCCAGCATGGTGCTGAAAGCGGCTGTAGCCAAAGCCATGACGGGCGACATGGCGTCCAGATCCTGCAAGAGGTCGTGCTGTCGGGGAGAATACCTCGCCGCTGTCATCGTCGCGGATGAGGAAAGCCTCCGTCGCCGGATCGGTCACCGCATCGTTGGACCAGGCGGTCAGACGATTTTCACGGCTGTTCTCCGCCCAGATGCAGCCTGCACCCGTGGCCGAGACGTGGAACCCGAATGCGTCATTCGCGATCACGTTGATCCAGGGGGCCGGTGTCGCCCGGCCCGGTTCCAGGATCGTGACATATTCCCGCCCGTCACGGGCAAAACCCCCGGTCCCATTCCAGAACTCCAGCGTTTCGGCCAGACCCGTGGCAGCGTCGGTCGAGGGCACAGGACTCTTAGCGATCGGTGTGATGGGGACAGGCCTTGCGGCCGGGGCGGTACGCATGGTGTCGACCTGTTCGGCCAGCGACCCCATACGTGCCGACAGGACCACGCGCGCGGTCGACAAAAGCAGCGCCGTGACATCGGGTGGCAGGAGGTCGCGACGAAGTGCGAATGTCTGCCCCCCCGGATCCGCGCGTCCATCGATGCGCGGACGGTTGCCCCGCAGCGCAGCTTCGATTGCCAGCTGTAGTCCCTGCACATAGGAGGCCGGGTGTTCATTCAGGATCACGACGTCGACAGCCAGCCCCTTCATCCGCCAATATTCCTGTGCCAGCAGGATCTCGTGCACGGCAGCCATGTCTGTCTCTTCCGAAATACGCATGACCACGATTGGCAGATCGCCCGAAACACCCTGCGACCAAAGGACCGACTGCTTGCCGGCGCTTTGGGCGATCATGGTGCCGGGTATCCGGAACCGTGCGTCGGGGACCAGGATCGGCCCGGTCAGAGCCTGAAAGACCCCTGCATCGGCGGTATTGATTCCCAGGTGTCGCAATTGCACCTGCGCCTGTGTCCATGCCAGCGTACGAGCGCGATCGACAGCATTCCGATCGTGATGGCGATCGATCAGGTCGACCAGGGCCTCACGGGTGTCGGCGACGAGCGTCCAATACGCCAGCCGCGCGGTGGCCCCCGGTGCAATGGAGATGCAGTGGCGCAGTGCAAAGACAGGGTCGAGCACCGTGCCTGAAGTACCGTTAAGCGGTCGGGACAAGGCGGCAGCATGAGCCAGATCGTTGTCACGTCCCAGAAATGCGGCACGGTCTGTTTCGTACTGCATCGCCATCAGCTGATCCGCTTCAGCCACGACTACATGGGCCGTCCAGATGCGCGGCTCATCGGGCGAACGGGGACGGCGGGTGGCGATCAGGGCGCCATACTCCGGCAGATATTCCGTCTGCACGAACATCCGCGCAAAAGCCGGATGCGCCGCGTCGGTCGCAGGTGTCGCCAACACCAGTTCCGCATAAGAGGTCAGCTCCAGCATGATGGGCAGGCGCGCGGTCGAGGTCAGCGTCAGCATCCGCACTTCGGCGGCATCCTCCCCCGATACCAACACCTCGATCGTCGAAGCGAGCTTTCCATCCTGGTGAGAGATCAAGGCACGATCTTCGAAGAATTCCACCCGGCGCTGACCCAAGGGACCGCCGATTTCGGTCAACCGCTCGGTGTTGAGATCGCGCATCCACAAGCGGGTGCCACCCGTGTCGCGGGCCGGATCGGCGTGCCAGCGAGTGATGGCCAGTGACCCCCACTTGCTGAACCCCCCGCCTTGCGCAGTGAGCATCACCGAGTAGCGTCCATTCGACAACAGATGCGTCTGCATGGGCCCCAGTGGCATCCCGTCGATCATGGCCAGCCGTTGCATGTCGGTCGATGCGAGTGCAGGCCGCAGGTTGTCGAGTTCACTGAGAGGGGTGGTTGCCTGAAGGTTGCGCGGCAGACGTTCCTGCAAAAGGAGTTCGGTCGCCTTGATCATCGGCTCGGAATGAAATCGGTGCCGCATCCTGCCGTCGTGGAGCACGTTTGCGATGGACAGGATGGTCATGCCCTGATGATGCGCCATATGGCTGCGCACCACGGCGAAATCCTGTCCCGCCGGCTGGCGGACCGGGGTGAAGTCCAGCGCCTCGTAGAAACCGTAAGGTCCCATCGCCCCAAGTGCGGACAAGGCCTGAAAGTTCGACCACGCGCCATGAGGATCGACCATCGCGGCCAGTCCTGTGGCGTAGGGTGCGATGACTTGGTCTGCCGCCAGCCCTCGCTTCAGTCCCAGCTCTGGGACACCGAAGCTCGAGTACTGGTAGTTCATCGCCAGATCTCGGGCGTTGAACCCGGACTCGGATACCCCCCACGGAAGATTGCGCCCCGCGGCATACCGCTGCTGTGCGCGGACCGATTGCAGGTTGGACTGCGCCAGAAGGCTGCCATCCGGCTCGTCCATCACCAGAATCGGCATGAGGTACTCGAACATGGAACCCGACCACGACCCAAGGACCGGGCCATCCGGGAGAACGACCGACGTTCTACCAAGCCGAAACCAATGATTTGGGGGAACGTCGTTTTTTGCAATGGCGAACAGGCTGGCAAGGCGGGCCTCCGATGCCAGCAGATCATAGCAGCTTCTGTCCAGGCTCCGATCATCGGCGGAAAAGCCGATGGACAGCAGCTTGCGTTCAGGGTCCAGCAGAAAGGCGAAATCCATGGCCAGTGCCATCGTACGAGCCTGTTCGGCAAGCGCATGAAGGCGAGGTGCCAGCCCTTCAAGCGGATTGGCCATCGCGGCCTCGGCGCGGTGCGCAAGGGTGCCAAGCCAGTAGCCTGCCTCTTCCCGGTCTAAGCCATTGGCCAGACCGTCTGCCGTTTTTCGCGACAGATGCAGAATGCCCGCCCAGTCCGGTCCATCGCCGGGGGCGGTGATCGCCTCTGCAATCTGAACAAAACGGTCCTCGTCAGCCGCGCTCTCACCCCATGCGAGGCGGACAAGATCGAGACTGTCCATCAGCCCGCGCCGATCATCCTGCGTGGGTCCCTGCCCTGCCCATTCCGAGCAGGCCTGCGCCAAAGCGATCAGATGTCCCGCCAGATTGCCGCTGTCCACCGTCGAGACATAGCGAGGCAGCAATACGGTTCCGTCCCGGGTATCGTACCAGTTGAACAGATGACCGTTCAGCTTCTCCAGCGATGCGATGGATGCCAACGTCCTCTCGAGCCGTTCGACGGTATCGGGCAACCCGATCCATCCGAAATCCCGCGCGCTGACGCATGACAGCAGGTACAGCCCGATATTGGTTGGCGACGTGCGGGGTGCCGTCAGCGGCACCGGTGTTTCCTGATGGTTGTCGGGCGGCAAATGGGAATGATCGGCGGTGACGAACGTCTCGAAATAGCGCCAGGTACGGCGGGCCACCAGACGCAGGTCGTCGCGCTGCTGCTGCGATAGCGGCGCGGTCGTATGCAGGGAGTCCCGGCCGTTTACTGCGGAAATCACGGGTGCTGCCAGCCAGAACAGGGTGAACGGCAGGACAAGCAGGGAGGATGCGGGTGCTGCAATCACCACGACCAGGCACAATGCGACGGTCAGTGCCAACCCCCCTGCCATGCGACGCGTCAGGCCAGCGATCGACGGCTTTGGGCCCAGCTGGTTCCGTGCAGCCGTCGTCCATTCAAGAAGCAACCGGCGCGAGACGTGCAGCCGCCAGTTGGCGCGCCAGATCGCATCACCAGTACGCCAGGCAGTATCTGGTAGGAATGCCAGATCCAATGCCACGCGGCGAAGCGCGAACAATCCGTCACGGCGCACCTGTCGCAGGTGGCTGCGCCGATCCGGGGCCGGGCCGGATGGAGCCATGCCCAGAACAGCAGGCAGTAGAACCGGCACGGCTATCGTGGTCAGCAGCAGCGCCGTAGCGACAGCCGCTTGCGCAGGAGACATAAACCATCCCAGGGAGAGAGCCACCAATGTTGCAGGTGCCAACAGAGACCGGCGCAGCGTGTCGGCGATCTTGATGCGGCCCAACATCGGTGTCGCCCGGTCCATGATGCGGCCCGCCAGTTGCCAATCGCCTCGTGTCCAGCGGTGCTGACGCGAGGCTGCGAGATCGTGGCGCTCCGGAAACGCCTCGACCAGTTCGATGTCTGAGGCGAGCCCTGCACGGGCGAAGATCCCCTCCAACAGATCGTGGCTCAGCACGGTGTTGGGCGCGATGCGGCCGTGCATCGCCGCCTGAACCGCGTCCACGTCATAAATGCCCTTGCCGGTAAAGGACCCCTGCCCGAACAGATCCTGAAATACATCCGATGCTGCCGACGCGTAGGGGTCCATTCCACCGGATCCTGCTGTCGTGCGCAGGTAGGGTGTTGATATCGGGCCGATCGCAGGCGTCACGCGTGGCTGCAGGATGCCGTATCCGGCGACGACAAGACCATCTTCGATAGAGGGGCGATTGAGGGGATGCCCCATCTTGCCCACCATGCGCGCCACGACGTCACGGGGCATCCGAGTATCTGCGTCCAGTGTGATCACATACCGGACGTCATTCGGAACCACGGCAGATTTCAGAACGAAGCTGGTATCGGTCGCGCCGCGCAACAGGCGGTTCAGCTCCTCCAACTTTCCGCGCTTGCGCTCCCATCCCATCCAGACCCCCTCTGCAGGATTCAGAAGCCGGCGACGGTGCAGATGCAGGAAGCGCGGGCCTGCGGGGCCCGATGGATAACGGCGGTTCAATTGAGCGATGCCTTCATCGGCCTGTTCAAGCAATGCGGCATCGGTGCGTAGAACCTGGGTATCGGCATCGGCACCGTCTATCAGCAGCGCAAAGGTCAGATCGCCCCCACCGCTGGACAGATAGTGGATTTCAAGGGTCTCGATGTGACGCGCAAGTTCGGCTGCGTCGGTCATGATGACGGGCACGATGACCATCGTGCGCAGATGCGAAGGGACACCCGCCCGAAGATCCAGCCCCGGCAGCAAGGTCGCACCCACGCGGCGCAGCACCATGATATCGACCAAGGTCACCGCAAGGGCGCTGGTCGGCACCGCCATTGCCACCAGCCAGAGCCATGCGATGCCGCCTTCACTCCCGACCAGCCATGCCGACGCCAGCAAGAGACTGAACCATACGATAGCGATCAGTCCCAGATATCCTGTGAGCCCTGATGACAGTATCAGTGCGCGCAAGCGCGAGCCTGCCGGAGTGCGAAAGCCTACGTCACGTTCCATAAGGTGACGGCCACCACCGATAAGGTGCCACCCCGGATCGGAAGCGCGCGTGTCCGATGGCGCGTCCTGCGCACGCGCGATGGCCCGCTCCGCAACCTCGATCTCATCTACGCCACTGCCGCGAGCAATCTCTTCTACCGCACTGCGGTAAAGATTGCGGCTGGCGAAATCCATGGCAGCGTGCCCAGGATGCCGACGAAGCCGTGCCTCGACGAAGCTGACCTCCTCAAAGATGTCGTTCCAATCTGTGGTAGACAAATCCCGGAATGCCGTGATCACATTGCGCACCGACACGTTCGACGCGCCCAACCTGTCTTGAGCGTGTCGGACCACGTCGGCGATGCTCATCTCTTGCGCGGCCAGGCGCTCCTCCAGCCAGCCCACGGCGGGGTTGGTCATCGGATCGACATTGCGCAGCCGCTCGGCGAGCCTTGCGGCAAACAGTTCGGACAATGGCCCGGTCGGTACAGACAACAGCACCTGATGAACCTGACCCGGTGCCAAGATCCGATCGGCCAGATCATCAGCGGCCTTCCGCTCCATGCGCCCGCGCGCCATCTGGTCAGACAACCTGCGCAGGTTTTCGATAAGGACGATGCGCAAGGTGATAGAGACTGCCCATAGCTCACCGATCGTCAACGGTTGAACTGTCTGATAGGCGGTCAGAAAGCGGACCAAAGTTTTGCAATCAAAGTGGCTGTCGGTGTGAGCAACAAACGCCCAGGCTAGTCCAAAGACGCGGGGATATCCTGCGAAGGGTCCGGACTTCAACTTGGGCAACAGTTTGTAATAGCCGATCGGCAGGTCCGACCTGATGTCCCGGATCTGAGCCTCTACAACATGGACATTGTCCAGAAGCCACTCAGCTGCGGGCGCCATGGTCAGCCCTTCAGCTGCAGCCAGACCATTCTCCCGGAATACTCTGCGCAAAGCTTGCGCATTGTCCTCAAGTCGTGCGTGAAGTCCGTAAACGTCTTCGGGTACGCTTGTCACTGCCTGCTCGGCTGCCAAGGTTAGGGCATGCTGCTCAAGACGTTCGATGCCGAATAGGTCAGACCTTACCGGGTTAGGATCAGACCATAATAACGCAGAACGGGTCGATCCAGATTTGCCGATTAGACGGCGGAGCTTGTATCCGTGTCTCTTGAAAAAAGCACTTTTCATGCATTGGATCGTCCCATTTTTATTATGACAAC
>TARA_R110001606_G_scaffold42610_7_pt1 | contig 15854 bp, 12 predicted proteins | sample TARA_R110001606 | Tara Oceans TARA_R110001606 (sample SAMEA4398315) | marine metagenome | biome: Polar Biome; feature: [SRF] surface water layer (ENVO:00010504); material: water (ENVO:00002006), including particulate matter (ENVO:01000060) such as... | depth 5 m | reverse complement strand
CCTGCCACAGTAAGAGAGCTGCTATTTAAAATAATGTCTTAGATATTCACCTAAATGACTTAATAGCAAGCTGAGTTACTTCAACACTATTTTATTGAGGCTTTGGCTTGTGTTACATCAAGGCGAGCTTCAAGAGGATCTGGTGAAAAAGTCGCGGTACCTTGTTTATTCAGTTGTAGGATATAGCGCTCATCTTCTTTAAATACGCGCCAAGCAGGTAACCCCGGCCCATTGGGTGTGCCGTATTTAATAAAATTAGTAACGTAACGATGCATTGTTTTAGCCGTTTGTTTGTCTTGCTCGGTAGTAATATGGCCATACTTAGCTGTTACTGTATTGAAAAAGTAAGGTATTTCAGTCGCGTGCGCTGCGCCTTGTGCAGTAACTGTTTGTGCTACATAGCCAAATCGGTAAATAAACGCGGGCTGTGAAAATTTACTCACTTGTTGAGCAACAAAACGAGCAGGTTCTTGCATTAAGAGGTCTTGACCAGTTTCATAATTAAGTATTGCGAGATCTGTGTTGCCTTTACTGTCATAAGCTTGTTGGGCTTGCTCAGCGCGTGAGCCAAAACTTTTAAATAATGCTTCCTTTGTGCTGTAAATTGCAAAACCAATATCTTTATCTGTGGTGCCAACCATAGTGGGAACATGACTAAAGTTACCTTCGTTGAATGCTTCTTCGGTCGATGAACTAACTAATATACCGTCTAAAATGGGCCCGCCAACATAGGTGGGTGATTCTGGGGTAGGGGTCATATTTGCTAAGTTAAGGCCACCAACAAGCTGCTCGGCGCTTAGCGCACGCAGTGCGTTTAATGCTGCTTTATTATCGGCTGTTATACCGTGCTGAGCTGCAAAGTTAACTCCCACTTGCTCAGCTGATAGGATATTTTTATTATCACTGGTTAGTGGCAGTTGATTAAAAAGCTTTCTACCACCACCAGACATAATAATAGCTTTATTGAATAATCCTTGTGCAGCAGAGGTTTGCATCATTGCGTGCACCGACTTACCGCCTGCAGATTCGCCCATCAGTGTGACTTGCTGTGGATCACCACCAAATTGGCTGATATTACTTTTGACCCAGTTTAATGCTGCAATTTGATCCATGAAGGCATAATTGCCAAGAGCATCATTTTCAAAGCTACTCAGTGCTGGATGAGCAAAAAAACCAAACCGGCCAAGTCGATAATTAAAGCTGACAAACACCACACCTTGCTTTGCAAAACTTTCACCGGAATACACACTAGGAGATGAACCGCCATTGACAAAGCCACCCCCATAAATCCACACCACCACTGGGTAAGGCTGTTTACTCTGTTTTGTAGGCTTAAACACATTCAAATATAAACAATCTTCAGCTGGTGGGGTTCCCAGTGGTGCAGCATCGCCTGCAAATGGTTTTTGCATGCAATCGGCTGCGAATTCGGTGGTACTTTTTACACCTTGCCAGTGAGTTACTGGTTGCGGTGCGCGCCAGCGCTTATCATTTATCGGCGGAGCAGCAAAAGGGATCCCTTTAAAAGAAATCACTTTGCCCGAATCAGTACCTTGAATTTTGCCGCCAGTTACATCAGCAATGGTATTTTCGGAGGGCTCGGAGCAAGCTTGTAGAATAAAAATAGTAGCGATCAGTGATGTAATAAAAAGCAGAGATTTAAGAGAACGCAATACCATTTTTAAGCCCTGTAATGGTTGTTTTAATGTCTATAGTTATCAGATAGTAGCATCTAGACTCGTATAATAAAAAGTGACTATACAGAAAATAATCAAATGCTATACCGAGAGACTCGTTGTATTTATTAGATTATTAATTCATCAATGCTAGACTTACTGCTACATAACAATACTTTCGTTACTCAAGCAAATAACTTACTCAGATGTGAGTTATAAAAATGCTAGCATTACAGTGCTGCCAATAGCTAGCTCCAAGTGTATGTAAAGGAATACGTTGATATGCAATACATTGAGTATATTACAATACTTGCTGTGATATCTATCAGTGGTTGCAGTGATATTAAAATAGAGAAGCAGTGCTTTGAGCCCATTCATTATCAAGCAAATAAATTATTTCAAAGTAGTGAAATTCGTGTCGAACCTATATGGGTTGGCCATCCTCGAAACGACTACTTAAAAGATCACAACGTAGAGGGTCATCTCAGCCCTTACGGCGGGTTTGAAAAGATATCAGCCTCTAGTCAGCTTACTCTTACAGGAAATATATATAAGATAACGCCAAATATAGGTGAGCGTTATATTGGCAGAAATTCAGAGTATCTTTTATTTGAAGTCACAGTTGATGCAAAAAAGTATGTGATTTCTGATCAGATCCCTGAGCATATCCTGCTACCTTTACGGTGTTTTTTTAATTAATGCCGTGTCTATATAGATAATGTTATTTCGTTGGCTGCTAGTGGTGCTTATCTTGTCACCTACTCGCATAGTTAAAAACATGGAAAGTCGTTGTTCAAAAATTTAATTTAAATAAGGAAATGTTTAACAATGAAGTATTTTAAAACCCCTGAATTTTTGCATGAAGTGTTTGGCGAAAAACAATCGATTTTAGAGATCACCGGTACTATTTTGTTTGCTTTAGTCGGCAGTTGGGTTATTTATTCGGTTGCGGAGATTAAACTCGATAATTGGCGAGCAATCTTAGCTTTTATATTAATTGCTGACGTATTAGCAGGATGTATTGCTAATTTCACTCTTGGTACCAATGAGTTTTACACAAAGCGTCCTAAAAATAGGCTGATTTTTATTGCCATTCACGTTCATATAATAGTGATTGCGTGGTTACTTTCACAGCCACTAGATACTGCACTGCTTATGTGGGCATATACGATAGTGGCAGCATCTGTTGTTAATGCGTTACATGGTAAATCAATCCAGGGTTTTATTGCTGCAAACTTAATGTGTTATGGCATCTTTTTGTTGATTTACTTATCGCTGCCAACGTGGTTTTTGATGGTGAGTCTATTTTTTATGATCAAAGTTTTATTTAGTTTTGCTGTTGATCACTATCGGCAATCAGCCTAGATGAATCCACTTAGGTATAAAAACCAGTACAGCTTAATTAGCTGTACTGGTTTGCTATTTGGCAAAAAAGCTTATTTAAATAATGCTAAGTCTTTTTATCTCCTGGGCAGAAGTGTGCCAAATGTGTTGTTAAGCGTTAAAAACGGGTACGAATACCAAACGTAATACGACGCTCAAAGATATTTTGGGTGATCACATGATCAGACCACTGTGCGTAAATATCTTCTTTTTCTTCGGTTAGATTGCTCACTGAGGTATAAATGCTCATATCTTCAGCAAATTCATAGCCGGCATACATATCAAAGTACAAAGTGCTATCGGTCCAAAATGGCATTACCCCTTCGCCCATTGGCGAGCTTAAGCTGTCTAAGCGATCACTACGGTAGTTAGCTGCAAGACGTAGTTGTAATGGGCCTTTTTCGTACCAAAGTACAGCATTGGCTGATTTTTCTGAGTTATCTTGAATTGGTAAACTTTTGCCATAAACATCAACGTTAGCGCTGTCACTTGGCGCATAAGTAAAGTTTAGTGATGAGCCTAAGCCATCAAATGGCGCTGGTAAAAAGTCAAATGCTTGCTGATAAACAACTTCAAAACCTTTTATGTCACCACCTTGGCCATTTATTTCAGTGGTTACAGGTACTTCACGGCGAATAATGCCATCAATATCAGGCAAGCCTTGCATGACAATACCGTTTTCAACAAATGACTCTATGTCCATTAAAAAGGCTGAAATACTTAATAAACCGCTGTCATTAAAATACCACTCAGCAGATAGGTTATAGTTAGTTGCGCGCCATGGTTCTAGATCAGGATTACCATTTTGGCGACCTTGTACTGCCACTAATAAGTCAGGGCTTACTCCAAGCTCAGCGGCAAGTACATCTCCGGCTCGGGTACGACCAACACTTATACCACCAGCAAGCTTTCCAATATCGAGCGTGGTCATTGTTTTACCGTAACCTGCACGTAGGATCACATCTTCGGTTAGGTTTAAATTAAAGTTCATTGATGGTAAAAAATCTGAGTAATCTCTGTTTAACCATTTTTCACCGGTTTTCTCACTGGCAGTACACAACGAACAAGGACGCGCAGAGCCTAGTTGATTTTGCAGCATGTCGAGTTCGGTTTTAATATATTGTGCGCCGATATTTGCGGTATAGCTCAAATCACCCAATTCACCAGCAAAGTTTGCTTTAAAGTAAGCTGTTTGAGTTTGTTCTTTTACTTGGTAAGTACGTGACGGATTAGCTAATCGTTTGTTACCCGGGTAAATTGCATTTTGAAATGCCATTGGATCGTCCATTACTTTAGGATCGATTAAGTAAAAACTATGCCCAGTGCCACCTGGCCCTAAACCATTGACTTGGTTGACCCAACCATCGGGCATATCACTAAAGAAGTTAGTTTTCCCTATGGTTAAATCACCACCTGCTACGCTATTTTCACCGTCGCCATTGGTATCACCTAATGATGCGCCGGAATCTTTCCACATCACATCGGCACTAATATTGCCGGTGGTAAATGGTGCAACGAGAATATAGGTTTCGCGCTCTACGTCTCGTTTTGATGCCCGCAGACCAAAATCAAGATTCTGTAGGTGATCTGTCTCAAAGGCATAATGGCCATCAATACGGGCAACATCAAGTGTGGCTTGTTCTTCAAAGTTATTTTCAGAGTAGGTTGAAACGAGATTATATTGGCTTATATCATTACCAAAGCCTTCTGCAAAACCAAGGGTTAAATATTCGCCGCTGCGAGAAAAGCTCACATCAACTTCTTCTGGGCCATAGCCATTGGGGTTAACTGGCGTAATACCATCACCATGATTTTTTAATAAACCATGTTGTGCGCCTGAGGTTAAAAAGCCGTGGGCCACATTTTCAGTATGGCTTCGCTCTGCAGAGCCATGAATATACCTAAATTCACCAGAGAGTGGGCCATCACCTTGGTATTCGAATAAAAAGCTAGCATTGGTTGATTCACGGTCGTTAGTTAAACTTTCAGAGTAGGCGCTAACCCGACGAACTTTTAAGTTAGCATCGTTGACTGTGTATATTTGTCCGCCCCGATCATTATCTAAGCGAGGAATAAAGTTATCAGAATACGCCCAAATAGAACCACGGGCATTATCAACCATCACCCCTTGCTTACGATCGGCGTCATCCATTTTTGTATAAAACAAGTCACCAGTAAAAGTTAGTGTGTCGGCAATTTGATATTGAATGGTAGTGTTTAGGCCAAGGCGATCACGCTCTGTTTCTCGGTCCATCACGCCATAAAAACGTTGGCTGTAAAAGCTGTCGTTAAAATCGCCATCACCGTTAAAATCGCGGTCGGTTTCATTTTGCACTTCTGAAGAGGTTAAAATTGTGCCATTACGGTAATTCGCTAAGGTGCTTTCGTCATAAGCGGCAGTAACAATAATGCCAAATTTGTCATTGTTATATCCGGCAAAGGCTACCAGTTTAGGGTCGGTTTGCTCTGATAAACTACCACGGGTTGCTTCTCCTGTGAGTGAGAAGGTTGTGCCTTGGTCAAGATCAAATGGTCTACGTGTTTTTAAATCTAAAGTACCTGAAATGCCACCGGCCAAGGTGTCGGCTTGAGGTGATTTAAGCACATCAATCCCTGATAGCAGCGCCGCTGGGACATCAGTGAAGTCTGGTTGTAATGTTGTAATTGAACCTGCACTTAAGAATTGTTCGCCATTGAGCAAAGTGGTTACTTGCGGCATACCGCGAACGTTAATGGTTGAGCCCTCACCCGCAGAGCGGCGAATTTGTATGCCAGGGATACGTTGCAGCGTATCGGCAATGGTTACATCAGGCAATTTACCAATATCTTCCGCGGTAATAGAATCCATTACTCCAGTACTAAAGCGTTTGTTGTTAATATCTTGTTTGTTACTGGCGGCAATACCGCGCACTTCAATAGTTTCTATGTCGTCATTTGCTGTCTGTGCTTGGTCTGCGGCAAAAACGCCAAAGCTGGTATAGCCACATACAATAGCGGCGACGGTTTTTGCTATTAGGCTCCTATTTAAAGTGGGTTGGTGACGGTTTTTAATGCTCATGCTGATATACCTCATCCTGTAGATTTAAAAGTTAATTATTATTTCCTGTTAATTTGTAACAGGTGTTGACTACTTACTTGTTATTAATTAACATCACTTTCAAACAAAATGCAATAACAATTACATTAACATTTGATAATTTTTTGATTTTTAATCCAACGTTGCTATCTAAGGTAATGATTTAAAATAAGAGTTTTATTTATGGAAAAGTTAGCCATGAAACGCGCCGCAAAAATTTATACTATGAATAAAGGCTTAGGCAACAGCGAAACGATCATACAAGGTGATTGCAATGTTGCTAAGCAGCAGGTGAGTCTTCCTTGTGCGTGTATTTATCAAACGCGTTTAGATAATAACATTGCATGGATGGCTGAGTTCGCCAAACAAAGTCAGGTGGAGTTTTCACCGCATGGTAAAACCACCATGGCACCGGATATTTTTAAAAAGCAATTAAATGCAGGTGCTTACGCGATCACCATTGCAACTGTGCAACAAGCAGTGGTAGCAGCACAAGCTGGCGCTAAGCGCATTATCATGGCGAACCAATTAGTTGGTAAAGCCAACATGCAGCAGCTTAGCTATTTATTAAAACAGTATCAGGTTGATTTTTATTGTTTAGTGGATGATGTTAGCAATGTAACAAGCCTTGGCGAGTTCTTTAGTAAGCAAGGCATACAAGTTAAATTATTTATTGAGTTAGGTGTGCCTGGTGGACGTTGTGGTGTAGTTGATGAACAAAAGCTCCAACAATTGGTTGCGCATATAAAGCAGTTTTCTTCATTACAGCTTGCGGGCATTGAAGTGTATGAAGGAGTGTTGAGTACACAAAGTGAAGTGACTGCATTTTTAGCGGATGCGGTAACAACATGTAAAGAGTTGATTGAGCAGCAGGCTTTTGCCACAGAACAAGTAATTATTACCGCAGGTGGCTCAGCGTGGTACGACTTAGTCTGCGATGCTTTTGCACCTAGTAACATGCTCGATAACATGGTGCCTGTGATCCGCCCTGGCTGTTATGTCGCTCATGATCAAGGGATTTATGGCCATGCGCAGCAACAGATTCTAACGCGTAATCCGTTGGCGTGTAATATTGGTAGCGATTTACAATCATGTTTAGAGGTTTGGGCATATGTACAGTCATTGCCAGAACCGGGACGAGCAATTATTGGTATGGGTAAGCGCGATGTGGCATTTGATGCCGGGCTACCTATTGCGAATTTACATATTGACCAACACGGTGTTGTTACTAAAGCAGGTGCTGATTGGCAAGTTGAAAAAATAATGGATCAGCATGCCATGCTGCGTGTTGATCAAAATAGCCACTTAAAAGTCGGTGATATTATTGCCTTTGGGACTTCACATCCTTGCCTGACATTTGATAAATGGCGTTATATTAATGTTATCGATGATAATTATAACGTTGTTGGTATCTTTGATACGTATTTTTAGGAGAGTAGTTAATTGGATATTGTTTCACGAATTAAAGAGCGTTTAGGCCATTTACGGCAATCAGAGCAACTCGTTGCACAATTAATTTTAGCCGATCTGCAATATGCAGCATCGGCAAGTATAAGTGATTTAGCACAGCGCGCAAAAGTCAGTCACGCATCTATCACTCGGCTAGCAAAAGCGCTGGGCTGCGATAATGTGCGTGATATGAAACTACAGCTTGCACAATCACTGGCAGTAGGAGAGCGCTTTATTAGTGAAAATGCCTCTGTACGTGAAGATATTCCAGCTATATACAAAGCAATACACGATATTCTCGATATTAATGCCGGATTAATTGAACAGTCGCAGATTGAAGAAGCAGCTCACTGTATTGCTGAAAGCCGTCATACGTTAATTTTTGGCGTTGGTGGGGGTAGCTCTGTAGTTGCACAAGAATGCCATAACCGCTTGTTTCGACTGGATGTACTCAGTAACGCTTACAGTGATCCGGTGATGATGAGAATGACTGCCGCCAGTGTTGATATCAGTGATGTGGTGGTGGTGTTATCGCTTACAGGCTTAGCAAATGACTTAATTGATGCGGCAAATATTGCCAAAGATTATGGCGCTAAAGTGATTGCGGTTTGCCCAGAGAGTGCGCTTGCTGATATCGCAACGATTCACTTACCAATTAAAACTAACGAATCAGATTACATTTTTACGCCCAGTACAGGCCGTTACGCGATGCTTGCTGCAGTAGACATATTGGCAAGTGAAGTGGCTATTTTAACGCAGAAAAAATCTCGCGAAAAACTTCGTCGCATCAAACATGAGTTAGATGAGTATCGTCAAGGACCAGACAGAGCACCACTAGGAGATTAATGATGCGGCACGATATCTCGCAATCAGCAGACACAATCATTTATCAAGCAAAAGTATTTGATGGTTTAGGCAATGCGCCTCAGTACATGGATGTCGCAATTAAAGGTGAACATATTGTCGCACTCGGCGAGTTATCACAGTGGCAGGCAACACACACAATAATGGCCAATGGATTATGCCTAGCCCCGGGGTTTATCGATGTACACACCCATGATGATCTTGAGTTGTTAAGAAACCCAGCGATGGCAGCGAAAATAAGTCAAGGGGTGACAACGGTGATCACCGGTAATTGTGGGATCAGCGCGGCGCCGGCAAAACTAACTGTAGATGCGCCGGATCCAATGAATCTGCTGGGTGAAAAAGCAGAGTTTACTTTTGCACAGATGCGCGATTATATCGATGCATTTAATGTACAAAAAGCCAATGTGAATGTTGCAGCATTGGTAGGGCATACCACATTGCGCAATAACGTGATGGATGACTTATTACGTCCAGCGACGCTTGACGAAATTGCCGCGATGCAATTGCAATTGGATGAAGCCATAACCCAAGGTGCCCTCGGTTTGAGCACTGGGCTTGCCTATCGCAATGCACAGTGTGCACCTGAACAAGAGGTACAGGCATTTGGCGCTATCTTACAAAAGCATGATGCTTTATATACCACCCATTTACGCACCGAGTTTGATGCCGTGCTTGAGGCGATGGATGAAGCGTTTGCTATGGAGCAAAAGTTTGGCATTAAAGTGATTATTTCCCACTTGAAGTGTGCAGGTAAAAATAACTGGGGACGCGCCCCAGAGCTGTTAGCAAAATTTGCAGCACAAGGCGAGCACTCAAAATGTAGTTGCGACGCATACCCGTATGCGGCCAGCTCCAGTACTTTAGATTTGAACCAAGTGACTGACGACTTCGATATTTTTATCACTTGGTCTGATGCCCACCCTGCAATGGCCGAGCAATTACTTGCTGATATTGCTAAACAATGGGACGTCAGTTTGCTGGATGCTGCTGAAAAACTGCAGCCAGCTGGTGCTGTGTACCATGGGTTAAATGAAGACGATGTAAACACTATTTTAGCGTTTGATAAAACCATGATTGGTTCAGATGGTTTACCGTGCGATCCACACCCACACCCTCGGTTATGGGGCTCATTTCCCCGAGTGCTGGGTCATTACAGCCGTGAACAAGGAATTTTTTCATTAGCAACTGCGATTCATAAAATGACAGGCTTAAGCGCGGCTAACTATCGGTTGGCAAATCGTGGAGTGATCAAAGTAGGCAACTTTGCCGATTTGGTGTTATTTGATGCCAATGAGATTATTGATAACGCAACATTTGTTGATCCAGAGCTGGCGGCTTCAGGAATTCATCGTGTCTGGACCAATGGCCAAGCAACCCTTATAGATAAACATATTCTACCTGCATATTCAGGTAAATTTTTAACATCCCTAGGAGCAAGTAAAGATGATTAGACGAATTGGTATTGAAGGCGGTAAAGGTACCGGTGGTCAGCACTTACCGTTTGCACGCGCAGTAGAAGCGGGTGGTTGGCTGATGGTATCTGGACAAACCCCAATGAAAGATGGAGAAGTGGTTGAAGGGGGGATTATTGAGCAATCAACACTGGCGATTGAAAATTGCCTCGAGATTATGAAAGAGGCCGGTTATGAGCTCAAAGATGTGGTGCATGTTACTGTTATTTTAACTGATTCTCGTTACTTTCAGTCGTTTAATAAAGTGTTTAAAGAGTATTTTGGCGCTAATCCACCGGCACGTATTTGTGCGGTCGCGGATTTAGTCGTCGATTGTAAAGTTGAGGTGGATGTTACTTGTTATAAGGCACCTTAAGATTTTGTCAGTAGCTGAATGACAGCGCTGACATTTACACCTAAGAGCACACAAAATAATAACCGCTCTTAGGTCAGAATAATAACTAACATCAACCACGTAATTAATAATTAGAAGTGCTGTTACAAAGCGCAGCGTGGATTGGTGGAGCAGGGTGTCTTATGAAGTGGCAATTATTAATGGCCTTTTTAGGCTACTTAGGATTTATGATTTGGTTTGGTTGGTGGGTAAGCCGAAATTCTAAAGGTGGCGATGACTTTTTACTGGGGGGACGTAATTTACCGTTTTTTCTTACGTTAGGTACTACAGTTGCCACTATGGTAGGAACAGGATCATCAATGGGGGCTGTGGGATTTGCTTATTTAAATGGCTGGGCTGGGATGATCTATGGCCTTGGTGGTGCTGCGGGAATTTTATTATTAGCAAAATTATTTGCGCCAGTGCGTGAACACCAATTCATGACTATGAGTGAAGAAGTATCATACTATGTGGGAGCACATCCACTCGTTAAGAATACCATCGCAATATTTATTTTTGTCGCCAGTATTGGTTGGTTAGGAGCGCATATTCTGGGCGGTGGTATGTATTTAGCATGGCTTACTGGGTTATCGCCATTTTCGGCAAAACTTATTATTGCACTGGGCTTTAGTATTTACGTGGTGATTGGCGGTTATGTTGCTGTGGTATGGACCGACTCTATTCAAGCATTGGTGTTATTTGTTGGCTTTTTCTTGATGGCTGGGGTCGCTCTTTATGAAGTGGGTGGCTTGGCTGATATGGCCAATGCGCAACCTGCGCTTAACCAAAGCTTTTTATCATTGGATAAAATAGGTGCAGTGCATGGCTTATCATTATTTTTCGCGGTGTTAATAGGCGTCTTGGTTGCGCCATCATTTCGCCAACGTATTTATTCTGGCAAGCATGTTAAAAGTATTCGTCAATCGTTTTATTTATCGGGTGGCTTGTATTTAGTATTTGCCATAGTACCTGCCATCATCGGTATGGCAGCTTATGCACTGAATCCTGCTTTAGAGAACAGTGCATTTTCTTTCCCTTTTATGGCGTTTGAATTATTACCTTTTGGCTTGGCAGCGCTGGTTATTATTGCTGGCCTTTCAGCCACGATTTCCAGTGCTAGCTCAGATGCGATTGCAGCTGTGAGTGTATTAATACGTGATCTGTATAGTTTAGTATTCAAACGAATGCCCCACGCTAAAGATGTTGTATTACTTTCGCGGATGGGCTTAGTGATGACGATAGGCATTGCGTTATTATTGGCGTTATTAACTAACGATGTGATTGGTTACATTACAAATATGATCGCCACTTTAATGTCGGGTCTATGTGTATGCGTGTTATTTGGTCATTTTTGGCCACGCTTTAATTGGCAGGGGGCCATTACTGCTTTATTGGTTTCGCTGTTGGTCTCGTTGGCGATTATTTTAACGCCAAATTGGCTGGCTTATTGGAGTAACCCAATTATTCCGGCCACTTTAGGCTCCGCTTTATTAGCTGCTATGGTAACTTTGTTTACCCCAGTTCAAGTGTGCACATCTGCACAAGCATTAGCTATTTTAAAAGCTCAACGCGAGGAAATGCAACATGATTAAGATTGCGTTTTTTGGTGAAGCGATGCATGAACTATCTACAAATCAAGAGCTTAATTTTGGGGGGGACACCTACAATACGGCAGTTTACTTTAAACGTCTTATGGGAGAACAGGTGCATGTTTATTTTATATCTGCCATTGGTAGCGACGAACTAAGTAAGCAAGCTAAGGCTAGGTGGCAGCAGCAAGCGCTTAAACTCGATTTTTTACAATATGCAACAAATCATACTTTAGGCGCTTATGGTATTACGCTTGATGCTAATGGCGAGCGAGTTTTTCATTATGATCGAAAAAATAGCGCTGCCAGAGAGTATTTTAAGCTTGATAGTCAACATCAATTCTTAACTGCATTGCAGCAGCAACAGTTTGATTACCTTTATTTTTCAGCTATAAGTTTAGCAATTTATGATGACCCAACTAAACAGCTATTAATGACTGCTATTGCACAGTTTAAGCAAGCTGGTGGCATCGTTATTTTTGATAGTAATTATCGCCAAGTGCTTTGGCAAAGTAATATGCAAGCACACTATTGGTTTCGCCAAGCCTTTTTAGTTGCAGATATCATTTTTGTTACCAACGACGATCACTTTGGTGTGTTTGGTGATTGTGAACAACAGCAGTTGGTCGACTTTTATCGGGCATACCCACAAGCGTTGCGAGTGATTAAGCAAGGACTGGATGACACCATTGTGTTACAGCAACAAACAATTAATTACTATCCAGTAACCGCAGTCGCGAAGGTAATTGATACTACCGCGGCTGGAGATGCGTTTGCAGCGGGTTTTTTAGCTGAACAAATATTAGCGAGTCCTTGTGCAATTGCAGTGCAGACTGCCCAGCAACTTGCGGCTCAAGTGATCACCGCCGCAGGGGCAATTGTCGCTACAACAGTGACTCTCAAAGCAAGCAAACAACAGGAATTAAACAATGCATAAAATTATTCATTTTATGATGGGGGCAATGCTACTGAGCAGCTCTTGTTATGCTTTTTCTGCGCCCGCCACCGAAGCGCTGATGCCAATGCCTAAAGAGGTGCAATCATTGGCTGGGAGTACTACCTTTGAAGCAACTCTTAAGGTATTTATACCTAAAATGCAGCACGCAATCGTCCTGCCTTTATTAAATAGTTCGTTGTTTGCTACCCAATTTCAGCATCTACAAGTTACGCCAAGAGCGGCTGCGCAATTACACATTAATATCACGCAAACAGTGAGCGAGTTACCTTATTTAAATATGGATGAAAGTTACACGCTAACTATTGCAGATAATAAAATTGACCTAACGAGTGCTAATCAATACGGCATGCTTAGAGGATTGGCGACTTTATCGCAGCTATTATTTAGTGCTAAGCAGCCGCTACAAGTTAATAATCTAATTATTACGGATGAACCAACTTATCCGTGGCGTGGTTTATTATTTGATGGCGTGCGTCACTTTTTGCCAATTGCAGATGTAAAACGGACATTACGTGGCTTGGCTTCAGCCAAGTTTAATGTGTTTCACTGGCACTTAACCGATGATCAGGGCTGGCGAATTGAGCTAAATAGTTACCCTAAACTACACCAGCAGGCATCCGATGGTCTTTATTATACTCAAGCACAAATTAAAGAGGTGGTTAGCTATGCGGCAAAGTTAGGTATTCGGGTGGTGCCAGAGTTTGACGTTCCGGGTCATGCCAGCGCGATTATACTTGCGTATCCTGAACTTGGTAGCGGAACTCAATTAACTCAGATGGAGCGACGTTGGGGCGTATTTAAACCGTTACTGGATCCAAGCAACCCTGAGGTTTATAAATTTGTTGATGCAGTAGTCGCCGAGCTTGCGGGTTTGTTTCCTGATCCGTATTTGCATATTGGTGGCGATGAAATTGATGATACTGATTGGCAAGCCAATAGTCATATTCAAGCTTATATGCATAAGCAAAAACTGGCTGATAGCCATGCATTACACGCCTACTTCAATCAACGGGTTGCTAAAATATTAGCAAAATACAATAAGAAAATGATTGGTTGGGATGAGGTATTACATCCTAATTTGCCTAACAACACCTTAGTGCAATCATGGCGTGGTCATCATTCATTGGCGGCGATCACTGAGGCCGGTTTTGATGGTTTGTTATCAAGCGGGTTTTATATTGATCAGCCGCAGTGGACGAGCTATCACTATCGTAATCATCCGCTGCCGCCGGCGAAACCCGCAGTAACGGCGAAGACTGTAATCGGACATGTTGATTTTACCCTCACACGCATAAAAGGCAGCGCGGTGACTGGCGATATTACTGTCTTTGCAAGTGATCAGTCTCGTATGCAAGCAATTGTCAACATCGCGGGTAAAGGGGCATTCATCACTGATAAAGTGACTAAAATAGCGAATAACTATCAGGTGCTTATTGATACTTGGCTTGGGCCAACTCAGCTGACATTTAGTTTAACGCAGGCTAGCAAAGATCCCGCATTCGTGGGTAATACTCCTTATGTGTTTAGGGCAAATGTCGGTGGTGAGATACCTCTGGTGCAGTTGAACCAACAACTAAAACATCAGCAGCAACGAGCCAAGCTAGGTAATGTATTGGGTGGTGAAGCAACTATTTGGGCTGAGCTTATCACCTCTGATAATTTAGATACGCGTATTTGGCCAAGACTCTATGCAATAGGAGAACGTTTTTGGTCACCTACTAGCTTAACGGATGAGCGCAGCATGTACACTCGGCTTGCGCTAATGGACCAATACGCCGATGAACAGTTAGGCTTACTACATCAACAGCAGTTTATTCAACGTTTAGAGCAGCTACCAGAGGTTTCAAGCAGTGCGCTTAACGCGTTACTTACTTTTAGTCAGCTGATAGAGCCCGCACACTATTACACGTTGCATCATTTAGCGTTTCTAAGCGATGATTACCATCAGTTAGCGCCACTGGATAAATTAGTGGATGTTTTACCGGTAGAGAGTTTAACCTTAAAACAATTTGATTATGCGGTGGATGATTACCAACAACAATGTGATCGCCAACAACTTACCGCATTGCAAAGTCAGCTAGTAATGTGGCAGCAAGTACTTACTAATAATCCGCAGGTATTTTTAGCGGTTAATGAGTGGCAAGCAAGCTATTTGGCAATTGTTGATGCTCTGCAAAATAAAGATGCGTTAAGTGAGTCGCAAGTTATCGAGATCAATCATGGTACGATTGCGCAAGTTATCGCATCAATTAACCGATTAAAACAGGCGCGTTTAAGTTGCAGTAATTAATTTACTGCTTGGATCAAATTAAATGCCCTGTTAAGGGCATTTATTACTGTCGAGTCCGTTAATTACTCGGCATCAAAAATAACTCTCGTACATTGCAACGTGGGTTTGCCTCTATAGCAAATAGTACCGCCTCGGCTACATCATTTGGGTCGAGTTTGTCGGGTTTTGCTTCATCAAAAAAAGGCGTATTGACCATGCCTGGGGCAATAGTGGTGCAGCGTCCTTGCCATGGCTTCATTTCTTCAGCTAAGTTTTGTCCAAAACCGTAAGCAAACCATTTTGTTGCGCCATAAACAGAGCCTTTAAGGGCAATCCGTCCTGCGGCTGAGCTGGTTAAAATAAAGTGTCCTGTGGTTTTTTTAGGTGTGGCAGAGTGAGTTTTGCGGTGTAAAGCAGTGCATTGATATTAATATCAATCATTGTTTGCCATTGCTCAGGATCGCCCTCTTCAACACCTGGCGTTTGAACACCCATACCGGCATTGGCAAGTGCAACATCAAGGCGGCCAAAGTGTTTTATACCTGTATTAACTACGTTTTCAAGCGATGAAAAATCAGTGGCATCTGCGCAAACTGCTAATGCGTTATCAGCCCCGAACTCTTCAACCAGCGCATTAAGTTTGTCTTCACTGCGAGCGGTCAAAATTACTTTATGACCGTTTGCGACTAAGGTTTTTGCTGTTGCTTCACCAATACCACTGGAAGCGCCTGTAATAAGTACA
>TARA_R110001606_G_scaffold10816_6_pt1 | contig 15891 bp, 10 predicted proteins | sample TARA_R110001606 | Tara Oceans TARA_R110001606 (sample SAMEA4398315) | marine metagenome | biome: Polar Biome; feature: [SRF] surface water layer (ENVO:00010504); material: water (ENVO:00002006), including particulate matter (ENVO:01000060) such as... | depth 5 m | reverse complement strand
CCGAGGGTGCAAGCTCTCCGTGGGTTCGAATCCCACCCTGTCCGCCACCGATTTATGGGCATGTTCCACGCCCTGAAAAGAGCGAATCGATTGGCCACAACGGTAATTTTTGGATGTAAAATCGGCGCCGAATTTCGCATAACCAGCTCTAAACTCACAGAATCTTGGCTTGCAGCCTGAGTCCGGCCGCTGGAGTAGATCTGTTTAAATGCCTGCAAGAGGCTCCACAGTGGACATTTTGATTCCGCCCCGTATAAATCCGGATCAAAATAGTCCATTGCACTTGAAACAAGCGATATCGACAACATTGACAGGAGAATTCAACATGCGTGAAGCAGTCATCGTATCCTATGCCCGCACCGGGCTTGCCAAAGCTGGTCGCGGCGGATTCAATATCACGCCGCCAATGACAATGGCTGCTCATGCCATCAAACATGCCGTCGCCAAGGCGGGTGTTGAAAGTGATTATGTCGATGATTGCATGTTCGGTAATGTAGCCCATGCTGCTCCCAATATCGGACGCAATGCGGCGCTTCTTGCCGGCCTTCCCAAAACAACGGCCGGCGCTACGGTCAATCGTTTTTGTTCGTCGGGCATGCAGGCCATTGCGATAGCTGCAAACCATATTCGCGGTGACGGTGCAGATTGCGTTGTCGCGGGCGGCGTCGAAAGCATTTCGATGCAAGGGCCCCGCGCTCCGGAAGGCAGCATCGACGAAGAGATCCTGAAAATTGCGCCCGCAATCTTCATGCCGATGATCGAGACCGCAGATATAGTCGCGGAGCGTTACAATATCAGCCGCGAATATCAGGATGAATATTCCCTGCAATCGCAACAGCGGATGGCGAAGGCTCAGGAAGCAGGGCTGTTTGCTGACGAAATCGTGCCGATGCAGACCAAGATGAAACTGGTCGACCGCGAAACCAAGGAAGAAACCCTTGTCGATTACTCAGTGGACCGGGACGAGTGCAACCGACCGACAACAACGCTGGAAGGCCTCGCCAGTTTGAAGCCAATCATGGGCGAAGACAAATTTATAACGGCGGGGAATGCCAGCCAATTGTCCGATGGAGCGGCAGCGCTCGTGCTGATGGAGGCCAAGGAAGCGGAGCGCCGCGGATTGAAACCACTGGGTCGCTTTGTATCCTGGGCCGTTGCAGGATGCGAACCGGATGAAATGGGTATTGGCCCGGTATTTGCCGTTCCCAAACTGCTCGAACGCCAGGGTCTGACCGTCGACGATATCGATATCTGGGAACTGAACGAAGCTTTTGCCAGCCAGTGCCTTTATAGTCGTGATCGTTTGGGCATTGATCCGGAGAAGTACAACGTCAATGGCGGTTCCATCTCTATCGGCCACCCCTTCGGCATGACCGGCGCGCGCTGTGCCGGACATCTGTTGCAGGAAGGGCGTCGTCGTGGCGCGAAGTGGGGCGTGGTCACCATGTGCATTGGCGGCGGCCAGGGCGGTGCCGGACTTTTTGAAATATATTCCTGAGCCTTCAGCCCAGTCAGAATAGAATCAATCTAAAGGAATAGGGTCAGTTTTGGATCAACTCACAGACGAACATGTCAAGCGCCGGTTGGCCGACGCTTTGGCCCATCGCTCCTCCGTGCCTGCCGAGAAGCTGGTTGCCGGATTGCTCCGTACTTTCAGCCTCCAAGCGGATGGTGATGGTGAGTTCATATATCCCGCGCTCAGTTCAACCGCGCGCGAACGGATTTTCGGTGGCCAGGTGATTGCCCAGGCGATTGTGGCCGCCGATCGCACCGTTGATGACGAGAAGAATATCCATTCGCTCCATTCCTATTTTCTGCGGGCGGGGGATGAGACAAAGCCGCTGCATTTCCGCGTTCACCGCGATTTTGACGGACGCAACATCTCCAATCGCAGGGTCGTTGTCCGGCAGAATGACAAGGTCATTTTCAACCTGACGGCTTCTTTTCAAAAGCCAGCAGAGGGGCTTCATCATCAGGTGGATATGCCCGATGTTTTGCCGCCCGAGCAATGTATGGGCGCAATGGAACAGATCGCCCGCAACCCGCAGGTTTCGGACGAGCATATCGAGCGGATGAGTATGCCGCGCCCGTTTGACGTCCGCAGCTTTCGTCCGGAAGGGAAGACCAAACACGCGCATCAATATCAATGGCTCAAGACTGTCGCGCCACTGCCGGATGATCCGCTTACCCACAGAGCGGCTTTGGCTTTCGCCTCTGATATGGGATTGCTCTCGACATCCATGATTCCCCATGGATTGCACTGGACAACGCCCGGATTATTCTCGACCAGTCTTGACCACGCGATGTGGTTCCATGATGATTTCCGGATGGATCAATGGATTTGCTATGTGATGGATAGCGACTGGACCGGCCATGCGCGCGGTCTCAATCGCGGGTCCCTCTACACGCAGGACGGCATATTGATCGCTTCCGCGGTGCAAGAGGGAATGATCCGCCTTGCACCGAAAAGCGATTGAGCGTCAGAACAGCCCCTTCAGATCCTTCTTCAATATTTTGCCGTTGGCGTTGCGCGGCAGGCCTTCATCGCGGAACAATATTTTTACCGGCACTTTGAAGTTCGCCAGCCGCTCGCGCACCCATTGTTGTAACTCCGCTTCGCTGGCTGTTTTTCCTGGCGCCAGTTGGACAATAGCAGCCGGTTCTTCGCCCAGCGTCTTGTGATCTATACCGATCAACGCTGCATCCATCACCGCCGGATGGTCATAGAGAACATTTTCGACCTCGGATGAATAGATATTCTCGCCGCCGCGGATGATCATGTCTTTTGCGCGGTCGACAATATAGCAGAAGCCCTCGTCATCCAGTCGCGCCAGATCTCCGGTACGGACCCAACCATCGACGAACGTTTCGGCGGTTGCCTCCGGACGTTTCCAATAGCCTTTCGAGACCATCGGTCCACGCGCCCAAAGTTCGCCGACTTCGCCGATTGGCATTTCGCTGATGCCATCGTCGCTCACGATCTTTAGATCGGCGGCGGCCACCGGCGGTCCACAGCTGGTCGGCCGGTTGAGATAATCCTCGGCACTATGGCCCGTCACCGTCGCCATGGTTTCGGTCATGCCCCAGCCGTTGCCGGGTAGAGCACCAAAAACTTCATATATTTTCCGGGCCAGTTCGGGTGCTGACGGCGCCCCGCCATAGCTGATCGTATCGATCGAACTCAGATCATATTTTTCGCGGTCGGGATGTTCGATCAATTGCCATGCAATAAACGGTACACCGCCGGTTGCATTGACCTTTTCCCGCTCGATAATTTCCATCGCCTTGACCGTGTCCCACTTGTGCAGGAAGATCATCTTGTGGCCGCCATGAACCGTCGGCATCATGGTTGCGGAGCAAGCAGTGCAATGGAACATGGGTATCACCGTCAGGCCAACCCGAACGGTCGGTTCGGGCAGTTCATTGCCCCGGCGCAATGCTGCAACCGCTCCACTATAACCGGCAGAAACAGCGTTGGTCGTCAGGTTGCGATGACTGCCGAGAGCGCCCTTGGGTTGCCCGGTCGTGCCACTGGTATAAAAAATTGTCGCGGCATCGTCCGGTGCAATGTTGACCGCGGGCAGATCCTGATCCGGCAAATCGCCATAGTCATTGGGTCGGCCGATAATGTCTTCTAGCGGACGTGCCGGCGCTGCCAATGCGCCCTGGCTACGCGCCACGATGACATGTTTGAGCTCCGGCAACTCTGTCAGATGCGGAGAAATCCGATCCCATCTTTCAGCATCGCATAATAATATACTCGACTCAGAATTCTCCAGACCGAAAACCAGTTCCTGATCGGTCCACCAAGCGTTGAGCGGTACGGCAATGGCTCCGATCGATGTCGCGGCGAAGAAAATGACCGGCCATTCGGGCAGGTTACGCATGGCGAGCGACACCCGGTCACCCCTGGATACGCCCATTTTCTGAAGTTCTGCCGCAAGAGCAGCGACAGCGCGATACCAGTTGGCATAGGTAACGCGCTCGTCTTCAAATATCAGAAATTCGCTGTCGCCATGACCGCGCGCATGTTCCGCCAGAGCCGCGAGGCTGGGGTGGGCATTTTTCCAGACGCGGGTCGCGACCCCGTCGATGTCGACCATTTCCATTTCAAATGGCTGGCCGGGGGCACATAACAAGGCTTCTACTTCATCACGCGACCGCAGCGGCCATCCATTGCTGGGCGTCCACTTTTCCAGTGGATCTATTGCTTGAGTTGCCAATTTATTCTCTCCTATTCGATATCCTAGACCTATCCGTTGAATTTTTCGCCTTTGCTGGCCTTGTTCCGCAGCATATCGGCGACGGACAGATCGTGTTTTTCCAGCCCGGCAACGACTTTGTCGAGACCGACCGTATCGGCCCAGAACATCGGGCCACCGGTATAAAGCGGCCAGCCATAGCCATTGATCCAGACAACATCGATATCGCTGGCCCGCTGTGCCATACCTTCTTCCAGGATTTTGGCGCCTTCATTGACCATCGGATAGAGTAGCCGCTCGCGGATTTCGTCCTTCGAAATTTCGCGCTGCTGCTTGCCGGCTTTGGCGGCAAATTCGGCAATGATCTTTTTGACTTCGTCAGATGGCGTGCGTTGACGCGCCTGATCATAGTCATAAAATCCTTTGCCGACTTTCTGCCCCCAGCGTCCGACAGCACAAAGAGCGTCGCGCAAGGTTTCGATGCGTTCCGGATCGCGATGCCATCCGATATCGACACCGGCCAGATCGGACATCTGGAACGGACCCATCGGAAAGCCGAATTCGAGCAATACATCGTCGACTTCCCAGTAATTGGCGCCTTCCATGATCATCTGGTTGGCCTGTTCCTGACGCGGGCTGAGCATCCGGTTGCCGATAAAGCCGGGACAGACACCCGAGACTGCCGCAACCTTGCCGATCTTCTTCGACAATTTCATCGCCGTCATCAGCACATCGTCAGCAGTCATTTCACCGCGGACAATTTCGAGCAATTTCATCACATTGGCGGGCGAGAAAAAGTGCAGGCCGAGCACATACTCGGGGCGCTTTGTTACCGCTGCGATCTCATCGATATTCAGATAGCTAGTGTTGCTGGCAAGGATCGCACCCTGTTTCACAATGCTATCAAGCTTTGTGAAGACTTCCTTTTTGACGTCCATATTCTCGAACACCGCCTCGATCACCAGATCGCAATCGGCGAGATCATCATAAGACAGGCTGGGGGTCAATATGCTCATCGCATCTTCGACCTGTTGCTCGGTCATGCGACCGCGCTTGGCTGTATTCTCGTAATTTTTGCGGATCACGCCAACGCCGCGATCCAGCGCTTCTTCTTTCAACTCGACGATAGTCACGGGAATGCCGGCGGAAAGAAAGTTCATGCCGATGCCGCCGCCCATGGTCCCGGCGCCCAATATCCCGACTTTCTTGATCGGGATCAATTCGATCTTGGGATCAATGCCGTCAATCTTGTTGGCCGCCCGTTCGGCAAAGAAATAATGCTGCATCGCAGCCGCCTGGGTACCGGTCATCAATTTGGTGAACAGTTCGCGCTCTTTTGCTACACCATCTGCATAAGAAAGTTCCCCCGCAGCTTTTACCGCCTGGATCCCAGCTTCCGGTGCATCAAAGCCACGAATCTTGCGACCATTTTTCTGCCGGAATTCATCGAATATAGCCGGGTTCTTGATGCCGTCTTCGTTGGCGGTGCCTTCTGAAGAGCGCGGCGGCGCCTTGCCGATCTGCTCGCGCGCAAAGGCTATCGCATCGTCGGCCAGACTGTCTTCGCCGACGATCTTGTCGATCAGTCCGATGGCATGCGCTTTTTTGGCGGAGATCGGGTTGCCGATCACGACCATCGGCAGCGCTGCTTCTGCGCCAACCACCCGCGGCAGACGCTGGGTTCCGGCGGCACCCGGGATCAGGCCCAGTTTGACTTCCGGCAAACCGATTTTCGCTGACGGGACCGCAACCCGATAGTGACAGGCCAGTGCTACCTCACATCCACCGCCAAGAGCGGTGCCGTGGATCGCCGCGATAACCGGCTTGTCACTGGCCTCCAACCGGTCAAGGGCTTCACCCAGATTGGGTCCCTGCATCGGTTTGCCAAATTCGGTAATATCGGCGCCGGCAAAAAACGTCCGTCCATCACAGCGGATAACCACAGCTTCAATTTCATCGTCAGACAAGGCCTCTTCCATACCATCGACCAGTCCTTGGCGAACGGCGGCGCCAAGCGCATTGACCGGAGGATTGTCGGATATGATGACCAGAATATTATTCTGCTTTTCGGTGGTAACGACAGACATTTTTCTCTCCTCAAAGATTATGCCTAGATGAAGAACAGATGCGATGCGGCATGTCAATTGCGCGATTAAATTGAGCCAGATGGCAGGCCGCCATCTAATCGGAAATTCGTTGTCAGGGACATGCCGCTGACATGAAATGCAATCTCTCGAAGATCGGCATATATGACAATAGTCCGCAGTTTGTTATCCAATGCCGCCCCGTCGAGAGCAACGGCAACCGGCAGAGCTTGTCCGACCATCAGGACGAGCGGATCGAATATGTTGCTTGTTAATCGAGAACATTCCGGGTGCTCAATAGGCGATATTCCGACATCAGGCCTTTGAACAGGCTGTAGCAGCAGACGAGCAACACCACTGTGAAAGGCAGGCCGCTCGCTATCGTCCCTGCCTGCAGCGTTCCCAGTGCCGCAGCACCACCGCCGACCAGCAATGCCGCTGCGACAAGACCTTGTAATATTGCCCAGAAAATACGCTGTGCAACAGGTGCATCGGTTCGGCCGCCTGCCGTTATCGCATCAATCACCAGTGAACCGGAATCGGACGAAGTGACAAAAAATACGATCAACAGGACGATGGCCAGGGAAGATGCGATATAGGGGAACGGCATATTCTCCAGCATCTGAAACAGCACCAGCGGCACTTCGGTCATCCCGGCAGGCAATTGGCCAACGCCTTCCTTGACCTGTTCTATGGCCGTCACGCCAAATGTTGTGAACCAGATGATCGCGACGATCACCGGTACAATCAATACGACAGTCAGAAATTGCCGGATGGTACGACCTTTGGAAATGCGGGCGATAAACATGCCGACAAATGGCGACCAGCTTATCCACCACGCCCAGTAAAATATCGTCCAGCCATGATACCAGATTTTGTCGTCGCGGTCATTCCAGTCACTCAATGGAATGGCATATTCAGCATAGCTGACGATCGCGGTGCCAAAGCCTTTGAATATCTGAAGCGTAGGTCCGGCCACAAAAACAAATGCGAGCAGCAATGCAGCCAGAACCATATTGATATTGCTCAGCAGCTTTATACCGCCGTCAATACCGCGGATCACCGAAATGATTGCTAGCCCGGAAATGACAACGATAAGCAATAGCTGGGACGTCAGGCTAGCTTCAACCCCGAACAGAAAAGAGATTCCGGTCGCCGCCTGTTGCGCGCCAAAGCCCAATGACGTTGCCAGACCGAACAGCGTCGCAATCACGGCCAGAATGTCGATCAGATGCCCGGGCCAACCCCATATCCGGTCTCCCAATATCGGATAGAAAGCCGAGCGTATGGTTAGCGGCAGGCCTTTGTTGAAGGAGAAAAAAGCGAGCGCCAGACCGATCACGGCATAGACAGCCCAGGGGGTAAGCCCCCAGTGGAACACGGTTGCGCCAAGCGCCAGACGTTCGGCCTCCGGCGTTAGCGCTTCGACATTGAGTGGTGTTCCGCCCCAATCCGTATAATAAGCCATTGGTTCAGCTGCGCCGTAGAATAGCATGCCAATACCGACGCCGGCAGAGAAAAGCATCGCAATCCAGGAGGCCATGCCAAATTCTGGTTTGGCATCCACGCCGCCCAGACGGATTTTACCCAAGGGTGAAATTGCGACAGCAAGGCAGAAAAACAACACGAAGTTCGTGGCAATGACAAAGAACCAGTCAAAATATTGCAGCGTCCAGGCCTTGGTCGCCTCAAGCCCGTCTTGCGAGATATGCGGGAATATCAATGACAGGAGCACAAATGCGATAATCAGGATGGCGCTTACAAAAAACACCGGATTGTGCATTTCCAGGCCGAATGTATTTACATTGTCCTGCCCCGCTTCATAATCGGTCTCATACTCAATATCGACAACGTCCGCCGCTGCTGTTTCCGTTCCGCTCACTGTCGAGGCTCCAATATTATTTTTCCCAACGCATCTTTCAGCGGCTGCAGATGTGATTGATAGTGACGCCACAGATCGACGCTCGCCTTGGTGATCGGCTGGCGCACCTGCTCCGAACTGGCGGTACGAACAGCGCGTTCTGTCTGGTGAAAATCGATGCAGGCCTGCTCGAAGGGCAAGCCCAGATAATCGAGCATGCGGTGCACCTGCCCGTCGAGATCATCAAGCACATCTTCATGCTGTACCCGCAGGACAGTGCCGGGCAACACGCTGTCCCAATGCTCCATCAGCCGCACATAGTCCCGATAATATTGGCCGATTTCCTGTAATCCATAGGTGAACTCCTGCCCTTCCGCGAACAGTTGCTTGAAGCCGGAAAAACAGCAGGCCATTGGCTCCCGCTGTGCATCGATAATTTTGGCATTGGGCAGAATAAGTTTGATCAAGCCAACATGGCGGAAATTATTGGGCATTTTATCGATGAAGAACGGTGCGCCCTTGCGGTGGATCCGCGTGCTGTCGATATATTCCTGCCCCATTGCCCGCAACTGGTCAGGCTCGAGCTCATGTAGGTTCTCAGGATAAAGCGAGTCATTGCCCGCCTGTTTTGTCCGCCGCAAACGGTGCGCGAGTGACAATATATTGGGCAATTCCAGCGTGCCATCAATCTGGCTGTGCGATGCCAGTATCTGTTCCAGCAAGGTCGAGCCTGCGCGCGGCAGCCCCAGAATGAAAATCGGATCCGGAGCAGCGCACCCATTACCCGCCTGCTTTTCAAACAGCGCCGCCGTACATGCCGTTACCTGACTATCGAGTTCCTCTGTCATCTGATCGGCATCATAGCGTGACTGCACGCGTTTCAGCTGGTTGCCGCGCTCATAATGGGCAAAAGACCTGTCATAATTCTTGCGGTCTTCATAGGCCTTGCCCAGCGCGAAACAGATATGGATGCGGTTTTGATAACTCAACCGGTTGCCATGTTCCTGAGTCTCCATCTGACGCAATTCTTCGTCACTGAAACTATAGGTTTTGAGGTTGGCCAGGCCATAATAGGCATCGCCATGGCGGGGGTCTGATTCGATAGCGTTTTGATAGGAGAGGACTGCTTCTTCATGGCGACCAAAGGTTTTCAGTGCGTGGCCGCGAGAGGTCAGCGTTACCGGATCATCCGGCAACCGCTGCAAGACCTTTTCGAATAATTCCAGCGCCTGTTCATAGTCTCCAGTCTGCATGGACTCGATCGCGTAGAGCGATTGGAAAACCGGATTATCCGGGTCCCCCTGATATAAAAACTCGCTTTGTTTTAGAGCCTCTGCAAATTTCTGGCGCTTGCGAAGAGTTTGAATATAATCAATCCGCACCTGAATATTGTCCGGTTCGAATTCCAGTGCGCTCTCCAGCAGAAAATCGGCATCTTCCAATATACCCAACCGCGAACCGATATCGGCCAGCAATCGCATGGCTTCGACATGGTGGGGATTGGTTTGCAGAAAATGCCGACAGGCTGTTTCCGCCTTGATCAGTTTCCCCTCATATAAGAGGTGCGCTATCGCCACCAATGGCTTGGGCATATTGGCAATGCGCTGTTCTTGTCCGCGCATTTCCCTGGCGGCTTCACGGTGCCCCCAGCCCTCCAGTATCTCTGCTTGTGCTTTCCAGCTTGCTTGCAAAACGGGATTGCATTGGCACGCGCGGCGATAGGCGATCATTGCGCTCTCGAAATCGCCCTGGGCCTTGAAAATATGACCCTCTTCCTGATGAGCCCGGCCGAAATCCGGAGACAGGGTCTTCAGCAGGTCGACGCTCGCCAGGGCAGCGTCAGCATGTCCCAGATAGCGTTCGCAAACTGCCTTCATATAAAGTGCGTCAATGTTTTCCGCATCGTTGCGCAAAGCAGTCTTCGCCAAACCCAGCGCAGCCTCGAACCGACCCTCATACATTTGAGCGCGCGCCAGTTTCAGCTGTTCTTCGATATCAGGACCAGTTTCAGACATCTATTCTCGGCTTGCAGCCCTTAATAGCAGGGGAAGCTCTCCGATCGGAAAACCTCCCCATGCGTTTACAGGTCTTAATAGGCAAACGAAATGCGCGCGCCCACGGTTAGCGGACGATTTACTGTTATCCGCGCTCGATCATAAACGAAACTGCCGCTGATCTCGGCCCGTTCGTCGGTCAGATTCTCACCGAAGATTTCGAATGACCAGCTCTTGTCCGTCACACCGGCCGTAAGTCCGAAGGTTGTCCAACTGTCCAACGTGATCCGGTTGATCTCGATGATGTCGGTAGCCGAAGAGGCCGAATATGTAATCTGCGGCTGGATATGCGCTGTCCAGTCACCGAAAGCCTCCCATTCGTAGCGAGCACGGATATTGCCTTGGAAACTCGGCGCATAAGCGAGACTGCCGTCGTTGGTTGGTGTCAGAACGTCGGTAATCTCCGTATCCAATATGGAGAAAGCGGCACTAATCGTCAAACCGTCGATAGAATAAGGTGCGATCGTAATATCCGCCTCGATACCCAGGATCTCCGCATTCGCCGCATTGTCCGAAAAGAACAAGTTGGTGATGCTGGTGTCAAAGATCGTCGTCTGCAAATTCTGCACGTCGACAAAGAAGGCGCTGCCGTTGAAACGCAGCTGATTGTCAAAGAGTGAGGTCTTCCAGCCGATTTCATAATTGGTCACATCATCGGTTTCGAGCGCAAACGGGACGGTAAAGCCACCCGGACTTTGCGCGCCGCCCGGCCGGTTCAGCAGGCCTGGACGGAAGCCTTCGGAATAAGTTGCATAGAACAGCAAATCATCCGTTGGCGTCCATGTCACATTGGCTTTGAAGATAAAGCCGTCTGTTGCCGCCTTGTCCGGAGCGCTCAGCGAGTTGAACACTTGCTGTGCCTGCGCCTGGCTCAAGCCGGCCGCCTGGATTTCGGCTACTGTTTGCCCCTGCGTGAACGTCTGGCGGAGGGCATCATTACAACTGCCGATGAAGGTAAAGCTGCCATCACCATCATAGAGGTCGCTGATATTGGTGCCAAAAGCATTTTCATCAACGCCGCTGGAATTACAGAAAGACGAATTCGCGCTGCCTTCCAGATCAACTTCTACGTCATAATAGCGTGCACCCAGGGTGATCGCGAACTGATCCGAAATGTCATATGTCGCTTCGCCAAACAAACCGAACTGCTTGTCGGTTCGACGCACGTCATTACGGAATATGACGCCTGCCGGATAAGCGCCGCTATCGGTGTTAAAGACATTGGGCTGCGAAAAGTTGGCTGGGAAAGAGCCGCCAAACAGATCAATCGCAGTGCTGCCGGGATAAGTGAAGTCGTTGCGCTCCGACAGTTCCAGATCGCTATAAAACCCGCCAGCGGTCAAGCGCAGCGGATAGTCTGCCGGTGTGTTGAAGCGCAGTTCATGCGTCATCACTTCGGTCTCTGTGCGCGAATTTACTAGCAAATTGGGCGCCTGACACGTTCCTGTAGGAGCGCCGCCTGGATAGGAAACCGAACCGTCGCAGATATAATATGGCAAATATTGGCCAACGAACAGATAGTCCGTATAATCCACCCGCTGTGTTGTTTCGCGCTTGGTATAAGCACCGGTGTAAACCAGTTCCAGAGCGCCGATACGGCCTTCCAGGGTCCAGCTTGTGTTGCTGAAATCATCCTTGATTTCATCCTGTTCAAAACGTTCGATCTGCAAATCGCCGAGCGTTGGATCTTCAAAGAAAACGCCATCGGAATCCAGCCCCTGGCGGGCATGGGCAACGGTCAGGCTCCAGTCATTTGAAAATTCATATTTGCCGCCGACCCGGAAACCGAGATATTGCGTATCGTTAAAATTCTTCTCGGCCAGAGCTGAATTGTCCGCCAATATGAAATTCACACCGGACAAATCAGCGCCCGACTGCAAACCGTCACGAGCGGCGCTCACCGGGACGCCATTGTCACGTACCGTGCCAGCGGCACGGAAACGGGCGCTGTCAGCGGCGCTGCGTGTTCCGGCAACATTGTCGATATAGCCGCCCTTGTTGTCATAATAGCCAACAGCACGGATAGCGAACCTGTCGGTTACCGGGATATTGACCATGGCTTCGATATTGTAGCTCGGATCACCGCTTTTCGTATAAGCGAGACCAGATTTTACTTTGGCTTGGAACTGCCCGAGAACAGGCTTGTTGGTGATCAAACGCACTGTACCCGCTTGCGAGCTCGCGCCGAACAAAGTGCCCTGCGGTCCGGACAATACTTCCACGCGCTCGAGATCGGCTGCGTAGACATCCAGATTGCGGCCTGGCTGTGACACCGGCTGCTCGTCAAGATAAAGAGCCACATTGGGCGCAAGTCCGGCGACGCCGGCAGTGGTCAGATTTGGCGTCGTCGATGCCAGGCCACGAATATAAATTGTGCTTTGGCCCGGCCCGCCGCCGCCTGCTGTTACACCTGGCAATTGCTGAAGATAGTCGTCAAACACGGTGACGCCCAGTTGATCGAGAGTTTCTTCGCCCAAGGCCTGCACGGCGATCGGGACATCCTGCAAGTTGGCGCTCCGTTTTGTCGCGGTAACGACAATTTCGGTCACGCCCTTCTTCTGCTCTTCAGAAACTGCTTCTTGAGCTTGTGCTGATGCACAGCCCAGCGCCGCGATGACAGCGAGCGATGTGCTCGTTTTTAAGTAGTTCAAATTAGCCCTCTTATGGTTTCAAATTTAAATTTAAGGGAAAAACACGTCCGACCGGATAACCTATCGAACCCACTGCAAAGCCGAAAAATAAAATGTCCCCCTGCGACATCGGCTTTCAAATATGGGGGGTCTATAGCAGCTATTACCGTTTTGTGAACCGCAGTGTTTAATCGGTCAATTAATACGATTAACAGACGCTGACCGTACATAGTTTGAACAATGAACTCCGGTTTCGACGACCATCCAAACCTTCGTCCTGCCAATGGTCTCCGGAAAGAAGCCGCAATAGAATGACGCTCGATCTTATGCCGACGAAGCCGGAGAAAAGCGAAGAGAGCGGCCGCCTGCCCTAGCCTGATCAGTCACTAGCCCGGTCAGTCACCTAGCGCGAACAATCACGAAAAATGATCACGCCTGGTTCTCCCGATCAGCCAGCACTTCGGTTTCAGGAGTCGTGTTTCGCGCGAACGGGATATTCTGGAAACTTGTTTTATCCTCTGATCCGACTTTCTCTCGCCGCCACATCCGCAACATGGCAAAAAGCACGATGAACAGATGTGCGGCCAAAAGGGTCGAGAATAATGCCATCGGTCCGAACAACGTCAAAGCGAGGCCGGCAATGAAAGGTCCGGCAATCGACCCGATTCCGAAGACCATCAACAGCCCGCCGCTGGTCTGGATGAACTGGCCGGGATCTGCGTGGTCATTGGCGTGCGCGACAACGATCGGATACATCGCAAAGATCGCCGCCCCCAGTACCGAACCGATCAGGATATTGGCCGTGCCGGATTCGGGTCGCAAGAAAACAAATGCACCGTCTGCCGCCATTGCAACGAGCGCGAGGAATACCAGTACTTTTCTTCGGTCAAACCGGTCCGAGGCGCGACCGACGGGTATTTGCGACATTGCTCCAGCAAGAATGGGTACGCTGCAGAAAAGAACTATGGTCGTCAGATCAAGGTCGATGTTGTTGGCATATACAGGCGCCAATGCTCCAAAACTGCCATTCGAGATACCGATCATCAGCACGGCAAACACCGCGACCGGAGAATTTCGCCAAAGCTGCAGAATATTGAGTTTGACCTCGAACAGGGGTGACGGCGCCCGGTTCGAGCTGATCGTGGTCGGAATCAGCGCCAGGCAATAGAAAATGGCCGCCAGCATGAAAAACCAGGACGTAGATACATCCGCACCGATCAGGACCAATTGACCGCCGGTTGTACCCACCAGATTGATCATCGTATAGGTTCCGAAAACGCGCCCGCGGATCGATGAATCAACTTCCTCGTTCAACCAGCTCTCGACGATCATTGCCGCTCCGGCAAAGCAGAAACCCGATACCGCTCTTAACGGAATCCAGCTCCAGGGACTCGGGACCATCGCCGACAATAATATGGCGATCGCAGCCGTTGCAGCGAGTGTACCGAACACGCGGATATGACCGACCCGGGATACCAATAATGGTGTATATAGGCAGCCGAGCACATAGCCTGCCGCCCATCCGGTGCCGAGCAATCCCAGAGAAAAGGCGCTGAAGCCCTCGTCTGATCCGCGTAGCGGCAGAATGAGGCCATTAATTCCGCCCGCGATCAGCAGGAATAGAGAGCCGAGCAACAGTGCGCTGAGGGGGATTAGTCTGGTTGTCATGACCGCTTGGTAACTGCTCGAATTCATGGGCGCTGTCTAGCGATGCATCAGCGTGGGCCCGGAGAGGTCTGATATTTACCTTTTAAAAGCCCGATTCCGGACATACGTGTATCCGGCCATCGGAATTCCTATACCGGAAGCGCAAGCGCGCCTCGGTCGCTTTTCCGGCTTAGCGCCCGGGCGTTATTTCCGGCGTTTTTTGCGCTTGGCGTAACGCTCGTCACGAGCGGCTTTCTTCTCGGCTTCGGTCAGTCCTAGCGCCAGCTTTGGCTTTGTTTTTTCTTTGGCGGCTTTGCGCTCTGCCTTCGCTTGTTCAAATGCCGCGCGTTTCGCTTCGCTCGCAGCGGCCTGTTTTTGCTCGCGTGCGAGTTCGGCTGCCTTGCGTTCGGCGATGACTTCATCGCTTAGCGGAGGTTTTGCCTTCAGTTTTTTGAGTGCAGCCTGTTTGGCTTTGGCCGCCATTTGAGTGCGTACTTGGAAGGATGGTGGTGTAAAAGGCGGCATTTGAGTTTATATTTCCTTGATAATGCGATTAAGGCGTGCGCCGGTTTATTCCCGAACGGCGTTGCAGCCCGTACAGTCATTAGAGCAATCGGGCAATGTTTAAGCAACCGGGAGAGGTTATATAATATAGCAAACGCGACAAATTACACCGTTAAGCCACCGAAATGGAGCAACGGCACGCAAAAACAGGCCGACCTTAGCTCGCCCGTATCAGTTCAACCCACTATTCTTGTTTGACGGGCCGGGTACTCGAACTCAGATAAACAGCATAGCTATCAGTGAAGGCAAACAAGACACCATCGGCTTCTTCTGTGGCAAAGCTCGTCGCTTCATCATCCGAACTGCCATATGTCATTTCGTCTTTTTTGATGGCAGAGATCATCGCATCGCGCTCAACAGAACATGCTGTCTTTGCCACCTTTTTAAAAGCGCCCGTGCCGGTCTTCTCGTCCAGTTGCGCCGTCGTAAACTCGACGAGGCAGTTGGAATAAGTAACCCGCGCTGTTTCCGCGTCGGCGATTGTTGCGGCTGAAACGGTGCTGAACAAGGCAATACTCAAAAATGCAATCATGACTTTCATTCCTAAATTGAGAACATCCCTATAGCATAACTCGATTTCAGGAGCGAAGCAGATTCCACCATCATCCGGCTAAAATCTGTCTGCTGAAATCAGCCAATATCCAATTTTGGTTTTTAGGGTCACCGGCATAGATCTCTTGCGTCTCGCGGTCCAATTCACATTTGCACTTGCAACTCGAATCATTTTCGACGAATGGGTCGCCAGATATTGGGTTTCTCTTAATCGAGAATTCAAAGGGAAATCGGTGAGAAAAAGGCTTCGGTCCAGCTCAAATCCGGTACTGCCCCCGCAACTGTAAGCGGCTAGCC
>TARA_R110001606_G_scaffold107799_1_pt1 | contig 15900 bp, 17 predicted proteins | sample TARA_R110001606 | Tara Oceans TARA_R110001606 (sample SAMEA4398315) | marine metagenome | biome: Polar Biome; feature: [SRF] surface water layer (ENVO:00010504); material: water (ENVO:00002006), including particulate matter (ENVO:01000060) such as... | depth 5 m | reverse complement strand
GTTAACAGATAACATAGAGCACAAATCAGCAAAACCACTAATAAAAACCCATACAATTAGTGATATTCACTCTATAATCACCATTAAATAAAATTTATTGTCATAGTTATGAGTTTAGATAAAAAAGATCAACAATTACTAACGTTGTTACAAAGCAATGCGCGTACCTCTGTATCAGAACTTGCAACAACTGTAAGCTTATCGGATACCCCTTGCTTAAGGCGTATAAAAAAACTTGAAGCAAGTAAGGTGATCACTGGCTATCACGCAGCCTTAAACCCACGCGCACTCGGGTTAAAAGTGCTGGTCTATGCGTTTGTGCGGTTGAGCCAAAATTCCGCCAGTGCGGCAAATATGTTTGAAGAACACGTGGAAAAACTGAATCATGTACTGGAGTGCTCTGTCATATCAGGAAGCTATGATTACTTATTGAAGATTATTGCTACCGATTTAGAAAGCTACGAAAGTTTTGTTAAATATAAGCTAGGGAGTATTGATTGTATTGCTAACATTGAGTCTACAGTGGTTTTAAAGCAAACATTTAGCAAAAAGCAGCTACCACTTTAAAAAATAATACTATTTAGTGCCGATTCGCTATACTGAAATATCACTATAAAAATAATATTTAACAAGGATGCATGTGAAGATTTTTCGTTCAACATCCAGTTCTTTTGTTTTTTACATATCGTTTGCTATTGCTTATTTTGCAACTGGTAAGTTATTAACTAATTTTGCCTTTCAATCACAAGTCATCCCTATTTGGCTCCCTGCTGGTATTGCCTTAGTTGGCTGTTTTATCTGGTGGTGGCGTTTTATTCCGGCATTATTTATTGCCTCTGTCGCCTTTAATTTAAGTACCGGTGATAACGCGATCACTGATCAGGTTTTAATTGGCAATACATTACAACAAGTACTGCTAATCGGCTTAGGCGCCGTATTACAAGGCATGATTGGCGCTGCTCTTTTAAAGTACTGGCTAGGCCATCCGCTGTATTTAAAACAACGCCAATCAATTATTTATTTTATTTTTATCGTCGGTATTGTCGTCAGCCTCATATCGGCCAATATTGGAGTCTACGCTTTAAGTCAATTTAATCCCGCTTACAGCATTGATAATCATTGGAAAAATGTTACTTTTTGGTGGTTAGGTGACTCACTCGGCGTGCTGATCGCAACCCCCTTTTTATTGGCGTTATTACAGCCTAAATTTAAACGACACTACGTCACCCCATTGCCAACCATCGCAGTCTGCTCGGTATTATTCGTCTCTGTAGCCTTAACCACTAAGCTATACAACCAAGAGACTTATTCAAATGCGATACAAATTGCCAAGCGTGAAACATCTATCATTGAAAACAGTTTACTGCGCAATTTAAACCTTAGCCAAATAACCGTACAAAGCCTTGCGAGCCAAATCCAATCAACACCGACTTTAAGTCAGCAAGAGTTTGATAGCTACAGTGCCCAATTATTGGCTGAGCATTCATTTATTAAAGCATTTTCATGGAATCGCAAAATTCCCCCAGCTCAGGTCAGTGATTTTAACAAGCAGCTCAATGAAATTTATAATTCATATAACTTTGATCCGAGTATTAAAGGAGCGCCATTATCAAACGACGATCCATTAGTGATTATTACCTATATCGCCCCTTTTGCAGAAAATCAATCCGCTATTGGTTTTAACCTCAATTCTCGTAAAGATCGCCGAGAGACTTTACTCGACCCACGCATCAAAAATCGCCCTGTAGGCACTAAAATAATTCAATTAGTGCAAGCACAAAAACCTGAACCCGCTTATTTATTATTCGCCCCTGTGTATCAACAAAATAATGAAATTGCCTCAATTAAAGGCTACGCAACAGGTGTATTCTTAGTGGAAAACATACTTGCTCAATCGCTTACGCAAGCACAAAATAAGATGTTTAATATCGCTATTTATGAAGCCAATGCTACCAACCCGTTTTATTCAAACGTCGAAAATATGCCGACCAAAAGCAATAAGCTTACAACCATCACGATTAATTTTGCAGGGCAAAATTGGTTGGTTGATTTAACGGTTAAAGATGAGTTTCTACCGCATCAAACCAATCATATGACACTCTTTTTACTTATTTTACAGGTCATAGTAAGCTCACTCATTTTACTGGTATTACTGCTGTTTAATAACCAACATCTTGCACTTTCGCGTTTAGTGGCAGAGCGAACTCGCTCACTAGTTAAAGCTAAAAAGCAATCTGATTTAGCTAATCAGGCTAAAAGCCGATTTTTAGCCAATATGAGCCATGAAATTCGTACGCCGCTCAATGCGGTGATCGGTTTTTCAACCTTAGCTAAAAATGAAGATAGCGCTGAAATCCTCACCGATTATCTAAATAAAATTAATTTAGCTTCTAAATCATTGTTAAGTTTAATCAATGATGTACTCGATATCTCTAAAATTGAATCTCAAAAGCTCACCTTGGAAGTCGCTCCTTTTGATTTAAATGCTCTTCTTGCCCGGATTAGCAGTATGTTCGAACAAAGCGCTGAACAAAAAGGCATTCACTGGAAGGTTGATAACCAATTACCAGCCGATATTTGGTTTGAAGGTGATGTTATGCGAATTGAGCAAATTTTATTAAACTTATGTAGTAACGCCATTAAGTTTACCTGTGAAGGTGAAGTAAGTGTTAGCGCATACTGTAAGGAGATCACCGATAAACGTAGGCAAATTACCTTGGCTATTAAAGACTCTGGCATCGGCATTGCGCCATCAGAGCAAAGTAAATTATTTGATGCATTCACCCAAGCTGATAGCTCAACATCACGTAAGTTTGGTGGCACTGGGCTTGGTTTAACAATCGCAAAAGAACTTAGTTTGCTAATGTCTGGAGATATCAGCGTACAAAGCGAGCCAGGTAAAGGCTCCACATTTACCCTGTCTGTCGAGTTAAATACGTGTGCTGCGCAACAAGTAACGGCAAAGCACACACAACAGCATGTTGATTTAAGCAAACTAAAAATACTGGTTGCAGAAGATAACAGCGTCAATCAATTAGTAATAAAAGCAATGCTTAGCTCTTTAGGGATCACTCCAACACTGGTTGAAAATGGCGAATTAGCAGTAGAGCAAGTTAAAATAAATGACTTCGATTTAGTGTTAATGGATTGCCAAATGCCCATTATGGACGGTTACCAAGCCACCGCCTTGATACGTCAAATTAAAAGTACTGAACAATTACCCGTCATTGCCTTAACCGCTGATGTAATGCCTGAGGATAAAGCCAATGCCTTAGCAATTGGTTTTAATCAGCATCTTGCAAAACCCCTCGAACTCGATAAGCTAACCGAGTGCCTAATCAATTATGTAGATGTTTATGAGCCTTAATGGAATATTACTAACTCTCACTTTATTAACAACCTCTAGCCTTGCTATCGGCCAAACCAACTGCGTTACTCAGTTGACTGATTTAAACTATATTATGAACAGCAAAAAGCAGGGCTTATTACGGTTTGAAAAAAGCAATGCTAATACGGATTTTTCCTATCAAAGTGAGCAAGCATTTAGTGATTATTTAAGCTTTGCATACCAACATATTTTAGCGGCAAACCCTCGCGCATCAATGCCTTGCCCTGTTTTAACTGATACCTATCAGCTTTTAGTTAAACAACAGCAACGTACTAGCCCCCCTAATATAGTTGATCTTATAGCGCCATTTGAATTACGCCAAAATAACAACCACAAAGCGGTTCTATTGATTCATGGGCTTACCGACTCTCCATTTACCTATCATGACTTGGCACAGATTTACTTTCAACAGGGCTATACCGTACGTACTTTGCTGTTACCAGGCCATGGCACCGCAGCTGATGCACTAAGTAGTATTAATGCCAAACAATGGCAGCAAGCTGTTGACTATGCCATCAAGCGCACTATCAAAGATTTTGATCAAGTGATTTTAGGTGGCTACTCTACAGGTGCAGCCCTGTTACTCAATTATCTAACTGTCAAGCCCGCTAACCCAAAAATAACCGCACTGATGCTGTTTTCGCCCGCCACTGAACCACATAATAAAAATGGTTGGCTGGCGAAGTGGATTGATCGTATTCCCTTTGTGAATTGGATAGATAAAGACGCCGATATTGATTTTGCTAAATATGAGTCGTTTCCATTTAATGCCGCAACCGCAGCCGACGATGCTATGCGCTCAATTGCGTTACCAGAACTAATCGAGCGTCAATTACCAAACTTAGCTATTTTTTCAGTAATGAGTGATGTAGATACCACCATTGATACCCGTGCATCGCTGCTATTATTAAGCGCCTTACATGATGTAAAGATACGCCCTGCAAATAGCTTAGATACTTTGGTTTATTACGGTAATAAAACAACCATTACCAGTGATTTTCCAAAAGACTACAGGGTATTAAATCCACAGTGCAAAAATGCAACCTGTAAAAACATTCATGGTATTTCTCATATTGCCGTAGTTAACTCACCTGATAACCCTTACTACGGTATTGCTGGCGCTTATCGCAATTGCGGCAGTTACCTCGATGATGATACTTTGTATAAGCAATGTAAAACGACCGAAAAACCTAATATTGGCGAGCGTACTGCAGAAAATATTGCAGCATTTCCAACCTTTCAACGTCTGACTTACAACCCTTACTTTACTGAGCAAGCACTCTATATAAAACAGTTTATAAAGCAGGTTGAAGGCTCGCAGGGCAATCAATAATGAGTATATTTAGTCACCGCTGGTTAACCAGTATCAGTACAATAGATGCCGCTGTTTGGCAGCAGTTTTTTGCCGATAATCCATTTACTGATCATGCATTTTTATTTGCATTAGAACAAAGCCAATGCGTATCAGCCGCGTCTGGTTGGCAACCGCAACATTTAGCCATTTACCAAAATGATACTTTGGTGGCATTAGCACCCGGCTATCTAAAAAGTCACTCTTATGGCGAATATGTATTTGATTGGGCATGGGCTGAAGCTTACCAGCAACATGGTTTAGAATATTACCCTAAGTGGTTATCTGGCTCACCGTTTAGCCCTATTGAAGGTCAACGCCTCTCGATTGCACACTCACACCCAGAACAAGTATATCAGTACATTACACAGACTTTAACAGCTCAATGTGAGCAACAAGGTTGGTCTGGCTGGCACATTAACTTTTGCTCGCAACAGCAAGTCTCTGAACTCACACCACATCAAGGTATGCATCGTATTGGCGTGCAGTTTCAATGGCAAAATCAAAACTACGCTACTTTTGACGATTTTTTAGCGCAGTTAACTGCACGAAAACGTAAAGTATTGAAAAAAGAACGTAATAAAATAACCCAGCAAAATATTAGTATTAAATGGCTGCAAGGTGAACAGATAACTAAAGCTGTGATGAGCCAGTTTTGCGAGTTTTATCAACGCACTTATTTAAAACGCTCTGGCCACATGGGTTATTTAAATCATGACTTTTTTATTTTGTTACATGCCTTAATGGCCGATAAACTGGTGATCATGCATGCCATCCATGCTCACGAAGTGGTCGCTGCAACACTGAGCTTTAAAAATAATGACACACTATACGGGCGCTATTGGGGAGCTATAGCAGAAATTGATTGCCTGCACTTTGAGCTTTGCTATTACCAAGGTATTGAATATTGTATTAAACATCAGCTTCAGTGTTTTCACTCAGGTGCGCAGGGCGAGCATAAAATAGCACGAGGTTTTGCACCGGTATTTACTCACTCCGTACATGCCGTAATGGATGCTACTTTTAGTCCTGCGATAGCAGATTACTTACAACGTGAGCGTCAGCATATGCGCATCTATCATCAGCAATGCACTGAATTATTACCTTTTAAGATTGATAACTAATGACGTTTAAAAATCAATAACTGATTATTAGCAGGCATCGCAATATCATCAACAAGCATTAACCCTGCTTGCTCAGCTAATTGCTGTACCCATTCGAAATCACGAATGCCACTTTGGCAGTCTTGCTGATTTAAAAATTCATCAAAACGCTGATTACTTTCACTGGTAAAGTTGCCGTTGTATTTAAATGGGCCATAAATACACACGAGACCTTTTGACGCTAAATGCTTATTAACACTAGTAAAAAATTGCTCAACTAACGGTTTGCTGACGATGTGTAACGTATTAGCAGTATAAATAGCATCAACGGTATTTATTGGCCAAGGGCGATTTAGATCTAACTCTACTGGTGCGTGCAAGTTATCTAGCTTTGCTTCATCAAGCCACTGTTTAATACCATTATGATTAACCAAGCGATCACTGGTATGCCATTGTAAGTGAGGCAAATTAGCAGCGAAGTGCACGCTGTGTTGCCCCGTACCTGATCCCACCTCTAACACACTCTCGACTTGTGCTAAATATGCTGTGATGACGCTTAATATTGGATTTTTATTATTTTCACACGCTTGCGAGAAAGGTTTCGTCATATATATTTCCAAGCATCTCAATACAGATGCACCAAGATTGGTAAAGTATGCCCATTAGTAAAGCAAATCTTGCAACAGATGTCGCTATTAAATAATTAATTTTATATAAAAACTATATAATTCAAAGTAATAAAAAAAATATTGAGCATGGTATGAGTTATGCATTTATCTAATTGAATCAACCAAACGGAGAAGATTATGTATATATCACCTTATACCGCCCTAGACGCTGCAATTGCGGCAAGTGAAAAACCAGTAACAGATAAAATAGGCTGTGATGAACGTGCCACTGTAATTGATTTACTATCGCAAACAAATCAACAAAATCAGGCGTTAATACATGAAACAGACCAAATATTTATTCTTGGCTACAATTAAAAAACTCACCTTCCGCCAATATTTACAATTTGTGACTTGCACCGAAACCGATTAACTGTAATGATAATAATTACCATTACAGTTAATCGGTTTTTCTTATGCATGAACATCACGCTATGCTTTATTATCAACAGCAAATGAAATGTATTTGCCCGCGACCTGGGCTACATGCGCCAGCTTTAGTGGCAAATTACATTGAAGCTGGCCTGAGTGCTGCACGTCATTACGAAAAAAACCACAATCTATTGCTGCAAGAACTCTATCTAAGACGCACTTTCCATGAAATCCTCAACAAAATGTGCGACTCTTTAGTCCATTGTGCAATTCGCAAACAATGTTTAGAGCAACTTTATAAACCGTTACTGGCATTAAAGCGCTTTTATAGAAGTCATAATAGTATCAAGAAATACCTGATACTAGAGCGTGAAGCCCGTATTCTCAGTCACGAATTTAACCCTTTCTAGGAGTTTTTATGAGCGAATTTAGAACCGAATCAGATAGTATGGGCGAATTACAAGTCCCTACAGATGCACTTTATCAAGCGCAAACTCAACGTGCTGTAAATAACTTTCGCATTAGCGATTTAGTAATGCCAAAACAGTTTATTACCGCTCTTGCTTATATCAAACAGGCCGCAGCGCAAAGCAACTACGAGCTAGGTCATCTCAGTAAAAATAAAGCACAGTCAATCGAGCGCGCATGCCAAGAGATCATTGATGGCGAACATTTAGAACACTTCCCTATTGATATATTTCAAACAGGGTCAGGTACTAGCACTAATATGAATGCTAATGAGGTGATTGCAACTTTAGCAAGTCGTTATGGTGATGAGGTTATCCATCCCAACGACGACGTAAACATGGGGCAAAGCTCTAACGACGTGATCCCTACCACTATTGCTGTAAGCAGTGTAATTAACGTGGTGTATGAACTATTTCCGGCGCTGGATCAGCTATCCCAAACGTTGGAGCGCAAAAAGTCAGAAATAGGTGAAATCGTAAAAACGGGTCGAACTCATTTGATGGATGCTATGCCAGTGACATTTGCGCAAACTCTAGGGTCTTGGCAACACCAAGTTGATAGTGCAATGGCAGGGATCCGCTATAGCCTTGAAGGGGTATCTGCTTTAGCGCAAGGAGGCACAGCCGTTGGTACTGGTATAAATGCCGATCCCCTGTTTGCTGAGCAATTTTGTAAAAATCTCAGTGCCAACGTCGGTGTACGCTTTGTGCCAAGCAAGAACTTTTTTTATAACATAGGTTCGCAAGACACCATTGTCGCTTTATCAGGGCAGCTAAAAGTGCTCGCTGTTGCACAAATGAAGATAGCAAACGACCTACGTTGGATGAATTCAGGTCCACTAGCTGGCCTTGGTGAAATCGAACTAGAAGCTTTACAACCCGGTTCATCAATTATGCCCGGTAAAGTAAATCCTGTGATCCCTGAAGCGGCAGCCATGGTTAGTGCACAAGTGATTGGTAATGACGCAACTATTACTGTTGCAGGTCAATCAGGTAACTTCGAACTCAATGTAATGTTACCTGTAATAGCTTACAATATTTTGCAAAGTATTGAGTTACTGGCAAATAGTAGTCAAGCATTAGCTGATAAAGCAATTCGATCCTTTAAAGTGAAACACACCAATATCGACAAAGCACTCGCCAAAAACCCCATATTAGTGACCGCGCTTAATCCAGTCATTGGTTATGCTAAAGCAGCTAAAATTGCCAAACAAGCATATCAAGATGGCCGTCCAATTCTTGATGTTGCTGAGCAAGAAACTGACCTATCACGTAGTGAGCTGGAAGCTTTACTCAATCCCGCAAAATTAACCCAAGGCGGGCTATAAAAATATTAAACCCGTCCTTAGCGTCGGGTTTAACCTTTGAATGCCATAGTTTTTATTGCTGTGTTATCTGCAAAGTGTATGATGGTGGTTACTTGTTCACCACTATGAAGGTTTATCATGCGCTTATTTATTATCGCGCTTCTACTGCCGTTATGTTTATCGGCTTGTTCTGATGCTGCGACCCCGAATAACAACCAACTTAGCCCGGCTCCTGCAGCGCTAGTTAAAAATAATCAAGCGACTAAGTTAAATCCGCAAACAGAAGTTCCGGCAACAAGAGATAACATTAAAAAGGTCCACCAGCAATTACAGACACAAATTGCAGATCTAAACTGCGATAACAGCTCTCAATGTAAAGTATTACCGGTTGGTAGCCGTGCGTGCGGCGGCCCTAGTAGCTATATTGTTTACTCTAATAAAACGGCAAATGAGCAAGCCGTTGAAAAGTTAACTCAGCAGATCACCAGCCTTGAAAGCCAATTTAATGCACAGAACAAGATGATCAGTATTTGTCAGCACCTGACTGCCCCTGCGGCTCAGTGTATTGAAAATAAATGTGTTAAACTAGAAAGCTCTGCGACAAGTGTTTATTAAGGGAAACCAATATGAGTCGTTCATCATATTCTAAATTTTTAGTAACAACAGCCAGTTTGCTGATCCTCAGTGGTTGTGTCAGCACTTCTGACTCAACACCAGCAAACGGCAATGCAAATGTATCTAAATTAAATAGCGCATTGGCTGAGTTGGTGCAAGATAATAGCTGTACCGCGAGTTTTCAATGTAAGGTGCTTGAAGTAGGCCAACGCGCCTGTGGTGGTCCAAGCCGCTATGTAGTGTACTCAACCTTGCACACACAACAAGAAAATGCAGAACAGTTAGCGGATCAAATTACTCAGCAAGAAACTGCCGATAATAAAACCAATGGTTTAAATGATTGTTTACCGGTTTTACCTGTGCAAGCATTATGTATTGATCAGCAATGCCAGTCGTTTGAGCTAAAATAGTCGCTCTGCTGCAACCGCGCTATACCAATAATGGGATCAGCGCGGAAATTACCACGACCGCCACAATACAAATCCCTGCTTTAAAAATAAAATGCATCGGCATCTGCTTTTTAACCCAATAGGCATAAATAAACCGTAAGAAATAACTCGCTGCCGTGCCAAACAAAGCAAAAATTAGTAGATAGGCGATTAAAATAATATTCACAACAACTCATTATTTGATAATTTAAGCCCTAAGTGTAAGGGCTTAATAATCAGAAGGCAAAACCTAGCGTTTACTAGTTCGAGCAATCAGTAACTCAGCAACTTGCTGTTTTACTGCCCGCTTATCATCTGGGGCAACGCCAAAGCGTTCAGCAAGTAATGCTATTTCTTCATCATTAAGGTTAAATGATAAACGTTGACGCGTTTTTTTTGATTTAACCTCAAGTGATAAAATTTTGCGGATCATATCGGATGGCGTTAGCTCTTGATCAATGGCTTGCTTTTTTATCGATTTTTGCACTTCACTGCTAAGATCAAACGCCATTTGCGTGGCTCTTACAGCCTGCTCCTGACGTAACCATTTATCTTTTGCATTACTCACTGCGCATCTCCAGGGAACAGATCAACAATGTCTGTGATTGGTCGGGTTAAAGTGAGTGATACTTCAGTTTCTCCACCATCCCAAATCTCAATGTTTAAACCATGGCTCCCATCGCTCGACTCAAGGCAAATCATTTCGCATGGTTCGCCACCTTCTTGCTCATAGCGTGGTAATGGCTGGCTACGATAATCTTTATTATGAAAATAACACACAAATGGTGATTCACTTTGTTGATAGCTTTTAGCTAAAAACTGCATGTAACGCTCTGGTGTATTTTTCACTTCTAAGTAGGTTAAATCGTCTTCGTCAAAGATGCGCGCAAACTCATCCAGAGTGAAGATTTCATCCACTTCATCACGTTGGATTTTGATTGAAAAATTCGCCCACTCTTCACCATCGCTGCGCTCTATTTGCAAAAAAACCACCTTGCCAGCATCACTTTCAAGTACTAGCTCATAATCTGCACTGTGCTGATATTGATAAGTTTGCACATCGGTAACGCGCAATGTTTGCCCTTTTAGCCAACTTGGGTAAGCAAACGAATCAATCACTGTGAACATATCACCTTTTTTAAGTTCACTAGGGTGATTTAATTGGCGTTCAGGGGCTTTTTTAGACTTAAAGAAGTTAAACATAGACTGCCTCATAAGCAAAAAAGGTAACTTATAATAAGTTACCTTTTAATAATCGTAATTGCGCGTTAGCCGTTTTGCTTCGCTTTAATACGCGCTAAGATATCTGCACTTTTTGGATTGCTATCACCAATTCCAGCTTCAGCCATTTTAGCTTTAAGATCATCGCCATTAGTGTCAGCTTCAAGTACTTTAGCAGCACCAAGCTGGTCACTACGATCTTGTTGACGTTGCTTAATACGCTCAAGTGATTGGCGTGCATTCGTCATCGACGAGCTATTAGTATTAAGTGTGCTATTTACTGCCATTGTTGCTTGTTGCACGCTTTCAGTGGTTTTAACCATAGTAAGCTGACGTTGGTTTTCTTTGATCGATTTTTCAGCATCTTTTACTTGCTGCTTCAACGTTACAATGTGATTGCTAAAACCAGCTAACACTTGATCATGCTCTGCTTTTTCAGCTTCAAAGTCGCCAATTTTCTCAGCAATTTCTAGCGCTAACGGTTCATTACCTTTTTCAAGTGCTTGACCTGCATACGCTTCGTGCTCAGCAATTGAGGCATCTAATGCGCTAATCTTACGCTTCGTTTGCATTTCTTTAGCCATCACTTCAGTTAGGCTTTTTTTAGCACGCTGCAGCGCGTTTTGCGCATCAGCAATTTCTTGTTCAAAGATACGAATCCCATTCGCGTCAACAATTGCTTCGCCCGCTTCACGCGCGCCGCCACGTACTGCTGTAAATAACTTTTTTAAAATACTCATAATCTTAACTCCACTTAAAATAGCTAGCTGTTAATCGTTTAAATAAATGGTTACCGCTTCTAATGCATCGATGGCATTATCAGCTAAAGTAACTAGCTCATGGGTAATATCATCAAACGATGAATTAACCGACAAAGCACCAAAGATCGCATATTTATCATCAATCTTCGCAAATGCACTCAGCGGGATTGGTACATTCAAACGTAATAAGGTTTCATTCAACTCATCACGTAGTTCAGGCTTCACTTCCTCATCAGCGAACAAATAGCTAATACATAACAGCTGCTCTTGTGTCTGAGTAACAAAAATAGGAAGCTCATCATTGCCATCTACTATGACTTGCAACACATCTTGTTCGCCTGGATTGGCAATCAAGAAAGACTCAAAGTTAGCGCCTTCAGTTTCAAAAGATGCTAGTTTTATTGAAAGTTCATTTAATTCCATGTCTCTGCCTTTTGTCATTTGACATATTATGTCTGAGTTAAGATTCGCATGGTCGACATATTATGTCAACCATGATTTATTAATTTTTATACAATTCGCTTTCTATCTGCCATGCACTACGATAATAATCATATAAAGTACCTGAGCCTAATTGATTGACTTCAATATCATTTATTTGTTCAAAATAATGATTGGGGAATACGAATGCTGCCAATAAATATTTTTTACTGATCCATCTAGAAGCAACTGGTAAGCTTGTTATATCGCTAATTCTCGCACTTGCAGATTGACCTGTGGTGGTTGCAATCGTCCATCCCCATTGTCCAAATGATGGAATATTTTGCTGGTATTGCTCAACATGCTTAAAACCTGCCGCTTTGACTGTTTTACCAATACTTAAAAATGCTTTTTTAGCATGATAAGGCGAAGTTGACTGCACAGCCATTGCACCATCTGCGGCTAGTAATTGACGGATATGATTATAAAAATAGTCACTGTACATTTTATTTAAATCGGGATGATTCGGATCAGGTAAGTCAATAATGATGGTATCAAAACGCTTACCTTCATCAAGTAACCGCTCTACTTCAAGAAAAGCATCACCCACTTTAATATGCGATCGAGGATCAGCCATTGAGTGCTTATTAAGTTTAGTTAAGCGCTCATGAATAGCTGCCGGAGGATTAAATTCATCGTCATCATGACCAAATAAACTAAGTAACTGGGCATCTAAATCAATTAAGGTGACTTCTTTAACAGGCCACTTCAATACGTCTCTTAGTGCTAACCCATCACCACCGCCTATAATCAATACATTATCGTGACGGTTCGAGGCTAATAATGGCGGATACACTAACATTGAATGATAAATTTGTTCATCAATGCTAGAAAACTGTAAGCGGCCGTTTAAGTAAAGATCGGTAATTGGATCGGGTTGATTGCGGCTCAATCGCTCGGTTAACACTAGATGCTGATACTTCGTCGCTTCAGAATAAATAACTTTATCCTTATAAAGCACATTACTTAAATCTTTCATCCAGCTACTACCAAGCATTAAAATAAAACCAAATAACACCAGTAAAGCGATATGACATACCAGTAATAGTTTGGCGTAACGGACATAGCTATGATAACGCCATAAGAATGCCAAACCTGCGATAATATTAAATAGCGCAGTCCATGCCGCAGCCTGCATGATTGGCATAGCCAACATAATGCTAACCCAAATAGCCGCTCCAATACCTGCACCTATATAGTCGGCACCGTAGATCGTGCCTGCATTATTTTCTAAGAAACGACCATAAACATGCTGACGTATGCGAGCGATAAGTGGAATTTCCATACCGATTAATAGACCTAACAATAAGCCAAATACATAAGGTAGGAATCGTGACCACTCTTGGAGTTTTTGAAATATATAGCCGTTAAGAATTACATCAGCTGGTAGATTAAAAATGTCAGAAAAAATATGCGGTAAAGAATAACTAACAGCAATAACGCTGGCTATAGCTAAGATACAGCCCATACCAACAAGTGCAATAAGACTTTCAAGCCAAGCAAAGGCGGTAAAGGCATCCTTAAACCAACGCGCTAAAAAAGCCCCTATACCCATAGCTACGATCATAGTGCCTATCATCGCATAAATAGCGCTCTCTACAGAGCCTAAAACTCGTCCGGCATAATGAGATAGCAGATATTCATAAATAAGGCCACACCCAGCGAGTATGGCCATAACAGTAATTAATAAAAAATCATGCCCAAGTAAGGAGTACTTACTTGGGCTTTGCTTAGAATGTGACAAGTTTTACGCGCCTAATAGAGTTGCCATGGTAATGCCCACAGCAAACGAGATTGCCGCTGAAATAGTTGCTACACCCACATTTTTTTGACGGTTCACTTCGTCTGATATATCGCAACCTGAAAGGATAATTTTAATCGTAATTAAATGCAGTACGATAAATGCAATTAAACTAACCAAAGCGCTAATCGCCCAGAAAATCAAGCTGGTGTTAATGCTATCTGCAGCATAAGGCGCGATACCTGAAGCCGCAGTAAGCGCAAGCGCGCTACCGATTAAAAAGCCAGCATAGCGAATACCAACAGCCAAGTTACCGTCAACAATTGCTTGTTGTAGGCAATCTCCACTTCGGTTAGTACGCTTAAATAGTTGTACGCGATACTGGCTCACGAGCAATAACGCAATGCTACCAATAATAAACGCTGCTATAACGATTGGTAAACCATGCCAGCCTTCTGTAGCCACCCAAAATAGCGCTGAGCGAATCACGATTGCCACACTCACAACATGGCCAAAATCAATCACCGCGGCAGTTACATTACCCTTCACTATTTCATCATGTAAGCTGACTTTGCGCAGTGCCACTTTATCTTGAAAAAAGTGCCCAAGCTTTATTAGCACAATAGCTAACAAACCATAAGCTGCCATTTGCAGTGCTTCTTGCTGTAAGCTCACTGCAAATGCACCACTGCTTACACCCGTCAGCACAATTGCTAAAGCAACTAAGCCAGCAGCAAAGCTAATACCAAACGCAAAATTATCACGCTCAGTGATCTCATCATTGGCATGTAAGTTAGATACCCAACCTTTGATATATTTAAGGCTCACAAACAGTGCAATAATAATCGCAAAATCAATCGCGATTGCTTGTAGTGACCACATAGTTATTCCATTAAATTCGTACATATTCTTTAAACTCCAACACTAAATCTTTAAATAGCCGTTTACTTACCGCGACTGACACCGCGAGAGGTTCTATTATTGCTGTTTCTGACCGATCCCGAGTCTTTACTATAGCTACTGGTTTTGGAGTAACTACTACGACTTTTTGGTGGTGTATAACTGCTACGACTTAACCCAGAAGCCCCGGTTTTTTTAGATGCATAAGGGCTTGTGAATTGCTTACCTTGGCGTTGATACGATTGTTTAGTACGTGTTTCAACGGCTGTTTGTGCTTTAATTTGCTTAGGGCTAGAGTAACGCGCACGACCATAATCATTATAATAACTATACTTACGGCGCTTGCTCCAACTACCATATTCAACACGATCAAATACATCACCTAAAATGCGGTACATGCCATACCACTGCCAAAAGCTGATACCGCTACTGTTAGTTTGCCAATTACCATAATTAGGATTGCCGACTAACTGGTTGCCTTCACCAACCCCTTCAGCCTGCTGACTGATTGCACCGACACGCGCAAGCGAGCCACCCGACATATCAGCAAGCATATTAATAGGATCGGTCAAAGCATCCGAAAATAAAGCGGGCTTTGCAGCATCTCGCAACAAATCAATATTTTGCAGTGTTTCATCGTAAGGAGGAATAAGGTAAGTACTTTTGATATCAGCTAAGCGTTGTTGCAAACCTGAGTAAAGCGGGCCTTTTCGAGTTGCATCTTGCACGAGCACGCCAGCAATTTTAGCTAGCTCTGGCTTTTCATTGCTAAGTATACGGCCATATTCGCTTAATAAAGCGGCATTACGAATTGAGCCGTTATCTAAGGCACTACCAAGTCCTGCTAACTCAACTTCAGCTTTAGCTATAGATTGTTTAATTGTTTCTTGTAACTGCTCTTCTTTCGATTGACAGCCCATAAGTAAGCTTACCAAACAAAATAAACTGATAAGTTTCCAAGCTTTTATATTCGACATTCATGTCACCTGATTTACTAAATTAACCCAGCTAGTTTTACACAGCTTACTTATTAAACCAACAATGAAATTGCAACAAATGATGATTAAGCCGACTTGTCTATTACTTACGAAGTATAAG
>TARA_R110001606_G_scaffold57706_2_pt1 | contig 15901 bp, 25 predicted proteins | sample TARA_R110001606 | Tara Oceans TARA_R110001606 (sample SAMEA4398315) | marine metagenome | biome: Polar Biome; feature: [SRF] surface water layer (ENVO:00010504); material: water (ENVO:00002006), including particulate matter (ENVO:01000060) such as... | depth 5 m | reverse complement strand
CCCGCTTGCGGGCAATATTTTGCGATGAAAACATGAAGTTTTTTACCGCTATTTTTTCATCTCGCGAACTTTATTTTCATCTTCTCTCAATATATAGCTAAGAAAAAAAATGGGCCACTTTTTCATAATTCTCCAGGAGACGAATCACGGGCTATTTTTTGATACGTAAGATCTGTGTATGTTTTTATGCCTAAATAATTCCAGTAAAGTAGTATCACTGTTTATTTAGATACTAGTCAATCCCATGTTTAACTGTCGTGGTCATATCTATGCAAAGTCATTCTTATAATAGTGTAGTTATGTATACTATTATATGCATGTTATCATTTTGAAATATATACTATTAAGCATTTACGAGGTCATCCTCCCAATCCCAGAATGTAAGTTCTCCTACGGGAATTATATGAGTACTCGTGACTAGACAATACAGAACTAAATCACAGTTATCAGTTATTTCTGTATCTGGGTGTTCGTCTACTCTGATGAATTTATCACCGTGAAGTATGTGATGCGACCCAGTTACATATACATACCCGTTTAATATTTCACTTTTTATCTTATAGAATGGGTCATTTGTTCTATTTTTAATTTGCATCGTAGCATCAACAAGTATACCGCCTTTCAATTCTTCTCCCAGTGTTATATCTTTGATACATTTATTCTCACCCGAAGCCATTCTCACCTTTGTATATCCAGAAAAGCATCTCCCTCCCCCTTTGCTCGACCGCTGCTGTTTTTGTAGTTTCTTCGTCCTCGCCCGTATATTATCTTGTATCTTCTTGTTTGCAGCTTGGGCTTCTCTTCGTAGTTGCCACGCAGTCTTCGGGCGTGCCTTCGGCGGTGCACGCGCTGGCGCCGGAGGCGGTCGGGGCCGGGAAGATGGCTTCGAACCGAACGAGGGTAATCTTATTCTCAACACCTTTAAAATCGACTTACATTTACGTCTATTTCGTTTAAAATATCTGCTCTTCTTGCAGCTACGAGCGATGGTTTTCGCGTTTCTCTTTTCAAAGTAACACTTTCTACTATGGCGCACGCGGTAGCGGTACTTCATGCACCTCTTCAATAATTTGGTATTGAGACGCGGGCTCTTTATCTTGGGTGCGTACCTTTTGCCCACCTTTTTGACGCTCTTATCCCATTGTTTTTTCAATTTTTTATCCATTTGCACCTTCTTTCTCACCCGTCCACATCTTTTACGATTTTGAGGCTTGCGTCGGTAGTTTCGATTCCTACATTTTCGCATCGTCATCTTGTCGGTCCTGGTGATGATGCTTTTATATTTTTTCAACTTTGCATCACGCTTACGGATCTTCTTACGTCGTTTCTTTAAAAGCGATTCGAAACCCTTGATTCTAGCGCGAGAAATCATGTCTAAAGTTGATTTTCCAAGGACACCCGCCGATAACGCCTTCTTTACGATTTTTTTACAGTATTTTCCCATGTAACCTCTCATCTTGAGATAATGGGCCGTTTTACATTTGTTTAAATCCCTTCTTTCGATCTTGTTGAGGCGAATCTTCTTTTTCTTCTTTTTCTCTGGAATCTTCCACTCTTTCCCAGCGTTGCTGCTTCGATTGGCAGAACCCGAGGCACGGTCAGACGCACTTTTAGCACCCGCTTCTATTCTACGTCGTTCCGCTTCACCCTTACTCTCAAAATTTTTACCTTGGTTGATTTCCCTGTCTGCCTGGGATTTAGCATCGGAAACTTGCTTGTCATATTTTTTCCGATCTTTCTTATCCTTTTCTTCTGCATCCGTTTGAGCCTGTTGTTCTTTTTTTATGGAATCGTCTAATTTTTTTTGTGCCTCAGCAGTCTTCTTTTCCTGTTCTTTGCGGGCAGCATTTGCATCAGCTTCAATTTTTTTGGCTTTAGCAATAGCGATTTCATTTTCTTTTCTTGCCTTCTCTGCAGCAGCTTTTTGTTCGGGTGTTTGAGCCGAAGCCGCCGCCATGGCCGCCGCAGCAGCTTCTCGAGCCGCTTTCGATTTTGCAATAATAGCTTGTCTCTTTTTTATAGCTTCCGCTCTGCGAGCCTGTAAAAGTTTAAGCTGTTGCATGAGTGCAGCCTTTTTCGCATCGGCTTTAACCTGCTCCGCTGTTCGTACCTTTTCGTCGGACTCCACGCGCTTTGCAATGAGACTCGTTTTAAACATTTGAACTTTCTTCGTTTCTTCCTGTAAAGCTTTCTTTACTACAGGGTCTTTAACGGTCTTCTCAATAGCCTGTTGTTTAGCGTTGGATTCCTGTTCGACCTGCTTTTTGGCTTGTGTTGCACTCGCAACAATCGATTTTTGTCGTTTAGCTATCTTTTTATCCAAAGATTTTCCATAATCGGCAACCTTTTTTTCAACCGCCTGCTGCGGGCTCGGTGGGCTCGGCGGGGCAGCTGAGCTAAAGAGTGATAATATAGCTCCCATTACTATTACAGTACAAAAAAATAACGTGCATATCATGTTTTTACAATGAAAGATCATATGCCTATTGAATAATTTCAAATATCAGTGTTTAATAGTTTCACCACGTCGGTATTTTCAGTGCGCGAGCCTTATTCCGTATAGTGTGACATTTACCTGGTCGCATTCTGCGGTAGTGCTTGCTCTTGCAATTTCTCAGCGTCTTATTTTCTCATGCGTTCAACGACATTTTAGATTTCTCGACGAATCCTATAGCCGAACCTATAGCTTTTTTAGAAATTCTCGCCCGTTTTTTTTCTAACCTTTTACAACGTTTTTCGTTCCTATCGCGGAGCTCTCGCCAAGGCGGGCTACCATCGCGAGGAATGCGGGCACACTTGCGGAGGATAAATTTATCCTTCCTGGTAAGTTTGACAGGTGGCGCACGGACACCGATCTCACGCATGATCTTCTTCATGAGCTGCTTCTGTGATGGTAGTTTGATAAACCCCTTCTCCTTCGCGATCTCACATATTTGATGATTTCTCATCCGGTACACGGGTTTACGACACATCTGTACCTGTGCGTTGTGTTTCTTTATTCGGCGGATCTCTTTCTTCGCCTGACGATGCGCATCACGACGCGCGCGGGACTTTCGCCGGCGATCCTCGCGTGTAAGTTCGCTTGGAAATCCTTTGGGCATTTTGGGTATTTTGGGGGGCTTGAGCCTATTTTTCTTAAATTTTTTAACAAGCTTTCTTATACGTCTTTCAAAACCTTTCAACATGGACTTGGGTAGATTTAATTTTCTAAACAGGGGTCTACATCTATCCCTGAACTCTCGTTTACTATCAACTGCATTCATGGGATTATTGCAAAAGCTATAGGTTTGACATATATCAGTTCTTTGTTCCTCGTAACGTGAACATTTCGTTCGCAAATCTTGCATTCTTTTTTTCGCGTCCCTTTCTTCAGCTTTAACTGTTTTTAAGAAATTGGTAGTTTTATTAAGGGTTTTTTCCTGTTCTTTTCGAGCAGCCCTTGCAACTTGAGCAGCCTTTATAGCTTCTTTTTCTCTAGTTTCAGACGCTCTCCTCTTTTTTATAGCTTCATCACGCTGCGCCTGGAGAAGTTTTATTTTTTCTTCTAATTCAGCCTTTTTAGCTGCATTCTTTACCCGCTCAGCTTTCAAAGCTTCCTCCGTCACTTTAGCGTTACTAACGATCATTTTTTTCTTTACAACCGTCTCTGTATCTACTTCTTTCTTCATGGAATCTTTAACAATTTCATCTAACTTTACATCGTCGTCTATAGTTTTCTTTTTAGTAACAGCTTCTTTATCGGCTTCAATCACTGCTTTTTTAGTTTCTTCAACATTTTTCTTTTGTTTCTTAGCTACACGTTTCTCTAAGTTTTTACCGTATTCAACCACTTTATTAGTGGCGGCCTGCTGCTGGGGCTGACCGAGGCCTAATAGTGATAATATAGCTCCCATTATAATTACATGATAAAATAATATCTATTCTGTTACAAATCCTAAAATTCTACGTTGTTTATTTGTTGGTTTTGATACGGGTAAACATATATCCCTTTGACTATGTACCCATTTATTTCCGTCATATGCAGCCCATGGTATATCGTATCGCTCTATCATCTTTCTACACATGACACATGGAACCGATTTCGCATCTCCGAGTGTGTTTGATCTCTGAATAATAAGATGACCATGTTTCCTGATTAGCCAGTCACGGAATTGGTGTGGTTTATATCCATCTTTTAAACATCGTATATACAAACGGCGTATTAATTGTCTTTCTGCACACATGTGACTGTTACTATCTATCACAAGTACACCTTTCGACATTGAACTTTGAACAGTGCAATATTTCATAACGAATCATGAAATTTCATATAAACATATTTTAACTTAAGTGTATTCATTAAACGCCCGGGAGTGTATCGGTGCGTTTGATGATAATGATCATCGTATATCGTTTCTTAGTTAGTGGGTGCAACAGCCTTTGCCTCCTGGGTATTAATTTGGTTAGCCTGCCTCGCCTGTATATCTTTCATTTTTTTAGTCTCATCAATCGACTTATCTAAATGTTTTAAAAGTTTAACAGACTCTTTAAGATTTATAGCTTTCATGGCCATGTCCATAGCTTTAATCATCTCACCTTCGAAATTTTTCATAGCCTGTAAATTCTGTTTTTCTGGGGGAGTGGATAGAAACTCCCGCCTTATTTTGAGAACTCTTTTCATTTCAGAAATAGCCGCTTTAAGAGCTGCAGCTATCTTCGGCTGAGTAGATTCAATTTTAGCTGCGAAACCAGACTTTTCGGTCATCTTTACTGTAAGACGATAAAAAATTTACATGCCCATGGGGGAAGGACCGACACTCTCAGCATCGGAGTCGTCATCCTCATCATCGTCCTCCGAATCGACTTCCTCCTCGTCCTCAGAATCGGAGTCGTCGTCTAAACCCTGAACCTCTGGCGCCTCAGCCATTTCGTCGAGAAGCCCCTTAAGCTCCTTCTCGAGCGCCTCGGGGCTCTCCTCGAAACCCTCGGCTACCTTGAGCATCTTTGTAGCCCAAAGGAAAAGAATGGTAATAATAATGCCGTATACAAAATAAGCGGGCTTGCTGATAAAGGTCTTAGGGATCTTCATACTAGTTTATAAAGTACTGATATTTTTTTTCTGGGTGTAATAATAAATGAGACCAACCACCGACGTCCTGATAGAAGCGGGTGTAATAGGTTTAATGAACATGTTTATCGTCTGGGTATTTACTAAGGTATCATCGTTGCGTAAAATACCTCTCATGCGGAAACTTTTTATAGCAGGCGCCCTGATACATATCCTTTTTGAAGTATTGGGAGCTAATAAATGGTGGTGTCAGAAAACGTATTAATAGTCAGCGTTGTAGACGCTCCTAAAGAGAAAGTGGGGGCGTAAAACCAAAACTAGAATATGTGTAGCTTATAAATAGTCGCTTCTCTAACAGTCTATCTAGATCGTAAGAGATAGTCTCGCGGTGTTCTCTGTGTATATCATTTTGTCTGTTGATGTATTCGTTATAAAAGTGCCGCTCGACACATTTTAGTAGTTTTTTAGTATATCTTTTGTTTAGTTGTTCCAAAGTACCTCTCCCAGCGAACACGTCCATCGAGGTGTTATCAAAAGGAAAACACTGTGGATACGTTTCAATTAGTTTCTTAAACGTATACTCAGGCAGGCTCAAAAATCTAGAGCGACAGTAGTCTTTGACTGATTTAGTTTTCACGTGACGAGTTGCATTCTGAATCACTCCATATAATTTCAATTCATTCTTCTTGTCTTTGAGTTCTACACCGATAGAATTATACTCCATATGAAGAAGTACACGTTCTACCTCAGGGTCCTGGTGAGGACGTTCTGGTCCCCATGCATTTCGATTTTCGTAAATCAGACCGTCTAACCATGTCTCACCACCTGAGTAACTGTCCGGATCTTCAGGGTCGGGCATTTCATATTCTGGTTTATTTTTAATAACCGGAAATAAATTCTTCATGTTCTGACACATTTTCATATAATCTCCTTCAGGTAGGCTATGTGAATGTTCGTCTATAAGTTGCATCAATTGTTTTAAATCTTCCATTAAACGTTATTTCGTAATAAAGTCTATTCTTTAAACTTAATCGCGATAATGTATATTAAAAAATCTTACGTTAACTCAGGTAATGTACAGAACGACGTATGATAAGTCTAGTTGTCAGACGGGGATAGTACATATAGGCTACGGTGCATTTCATCGCGCGCATCAGGCTGTGTATATAGATGATTACATGCAGCAAACAGGGGATTTGCGATGGGGGATTGTTGCAGTCAATTTACGTAATGAAGGATTTAGGGAAATAGACGACTATATCGTTAAAACCCCGAACAATTATAGACTTGTGCGGTCTCATTTGGACTATTTAGATTGGACTAAAAATAGAACAGTCGCTAAGCATATGCTCACTTTACCTTCTGTAAAATTAATAACCATAACCGTTACGGAAAGTGGTTATGCACCGAATTCTCCTCTTTTTGAATATTTGGCTTGTGGGTTACGAAATCGAAATACACCTATAACTATATTGTCTTGTGATAACAATCAGCGTAACGGACTTGTATTAGAAAGTCAGTTTTTAGCATATTTATATCAAACAAATCAATTTGAACTCGCCGAATGGATCCGGGAATATGTCAAGTTCCCGTCATGTATGGTTGATCGAATAACACCTCGTACTACAGATAAACTCAGATTTGAAGTAGATAATACATTCCCAGGTTTCGGACTTACATGTGTGCAAACGGAAGAATATACACAATGGGTTATAGAAGAAAAATTCGCAACATGTTTCCCAGATCTTACGAAAGTTGGGGTAACAATAACACGTGATATCGAACCATACGAAGAAAGTAAGATCCGCATTTTGAACGGTGCTCACACGTCATTAGCTTATATGGGTGTTCTTTCTGGTTATAACACGTTTGATCAGGTTATGAATGATAAATTGCATCGTCAGCATTTCAGGCGATTACAATCCGAAGAAATTATACCTTCAATAGAAATCGACCTACCCTTTGATGTGCACGAGTATGTAGACCAGGTAGAAAAACGTATATCAAGTAAACTTAACACGGACGAACTAGAACGTATATGTATGGATGGTTTTACAAAATTTCACACGTTTATAGTACCGTCACTGCGTAAATGTTTAGAGCAGGGTAAACGCCCTATACATATATATAAAAGTATTGCAGCTTGGTATATATATTCTAGAAAATTTGCAAAAGGGTGTTCAAAAATAAAATACAGTGAACCAAATTGGGTTTTATTACGCCCTCTTCTCGAAGATGGAAATATAGACGCATTTGTAACTAACGAACGATTATGGGGAGATATTCCTAAACAATATATTACATTTACACGTGATCTAAAAACTATACTCATGTCACAAACTTACGAAAAAGAGATCGACCTTATCGGTGAATAAACTCCATGTGTCTCTGTGGGCAATATGTAGTCGTGCTTCCATTCGGAAACTGAACCTCGTAATACGTGTCAGAATCACTCTCACTCACTCGTCGATACGAGCGCGTAGTCACACCGTCAGGCGACGCCATGATCGCATCATAGACATGACCAGGAATCGCGTCAATATCCAGTGTATCGGGAACAGTGTTAAACCTGTATGACGTATACTCCTCGTCATCTTCGTCATCCTCCTCAGGGTATCGAGCGTTGTCTGTGTTTGCCCAATCAGCGTGAAGTAAACTCACATCCACCGTGACGTTCGCTTGCTCAGGAGTAGCTGAACGTATCGACGGTGAATATTCGGGCATCTGAGACATTGTCATCGGTTCATTCTGATCAAGAAGAAAACTCGGGGGTTTGACTTTATCGCGAATTTCCTTTATGAGATTCGCAATCTCAAGGTAATCGCCGTCGGGAAGAGCCTCTGCGTTTTTATCAATGAGAGCCATGAGAGAATGGAACATATCCATACTTTGAGAAGATTGTGTAAATGAATTTCTCACGCGTTGTGCAGTTTGTTGAAGAACACGTCTTGAAGAACGTCGCATTTTTTTACCTTATATTAAAATAACTTAAGTCTTATTTAAGTTTCTAAACGAAGTTGAATGTCTCTTGATTACATCTCTGAACTCTTCGTATCGATATATGAAATGTTCGTACCCACTTTCGTTGTTATAGTCCAATTCGTCATAAATACACTCTATCAGTGTATTTAGACCGTGACATAACTTATCATCTTTAGATCTTCTTTCAGGGATACGGTATTTTGGTCCCATAACCTTTTTTTTGAAATATGCAAGTAAATCCTCACATTTCAAAACGAGTACTTTTAAATCTTGTCTTTTGATGAAAATAATATCTTCTTTTGTTTCTTGTAATACATCACCCGAATCGTGTATAATTCGTCTTTCGTTACATTCGTTATATGCGACTATATATACACCGTTTGTAATTTTTTCTGTTAATGATTCTCGTTTTTGAAAAGCTTTTGTGGGTATAGTAATTGCGTTGTAGATGTTCTTGAGTAAACTGGACATTTTCTGGGAGCGGGTGGGGGATAGACGGGGTATGGAGTATGCAAAACTTCTTTCCAGATACGACGTTGAATATCTGGACAGAGGGGTGCAGTAGCTTGTAAAAATGCGATAGCAAATTCGTGAGAATAAACGCTCACGTAAAAATCCATTAATCTTCTTTGTTAATTTTTTCTTCATTATTAGTTTTACTTAAGTCGGCGTTGTTCTCCTCGATCCACCTTTTCCGTTTGAGCCACTTTTGTCTTTTGATAGCGATATACTCAATATCTATATCGAGAATAATTCTACACGGAGCATCGACTGCAGCACATTTCACCCACTTGAATATATTCATGGTATAAAAGGGTGCGTTAAAATATAACGTCTTAGCGATAGCATATAAATATAATTTGACGTCACGTGACCACTCTACCATGAAGTTATCGACACCCGGCCCGAAAATGGATCCAATATCTTCAAGTTCTTCAAGTTCTTCAATTTCGTTCATTATATATTACGATGGTTTATTTTTTTTATACCCCTTTATATCCTTGTACATATCTATCCATACGACAGCTGCAAGTGATGTAAACCAAGTGAGCACCAATTTAATGTTCATATTATATCACAAGCTTTTTTTCGTGCCCTACACGCAAATCTGTATTTATCCATATCTTAAATCCGGCATCGGTAATTCTCTTACAAAATGATACATCTTCTGAAAAAACTTGAATAACGTTCTTACCGTTAACCGATATTTCTTCATGAGGATAATTAAAATACGGATGTTTGATCTTTTCCAAAACATCCCTTGTACACGCGAAGAAACCCATACCACTGTATACAACTTCGTGATGTTTGGTGTCCTTATCTAAGTCATCTAAACCTATATACTTGTATGAACCATTTTTTATAAAGTGTGCAGCGTCCCAATCTTTCACGGCGGAAATTAAATCAGCGGTTCCCATGGTTCTGTATACACCGGAAATTACCGGGTATTTATCGGTATCCTCAATTAGTTCAATTAGCTGATTAGCTGAAAATAAAATATCAGAATCGATCGTTACCCAGACGTCGTATTCAACTTTACCGTCGTACGGCTTTTGTTCAGCCCCGCGTAAAATGTTCAACCCTAGATTCATCATACGCGTAAATGGGACGTAAGCTGAATAATTATTAGCGAGTGCTACTTTATAACCAGAGTCACTGAGTTTCATAAGACATTCGGACCACATCATTAGAAAATCACCGGAATAATCTTTTCCCGGAAACGCGAATATAACCGACTTCTTATGAGTTGTTTCTACTTCAGTCATTGTATAGAAAATATAAATCATTTCTTTAAATTGCAATTATCTAGATAGTCTACTGTGAACATATTCACAGAATCTCTTTAGTTTGGGGATAATAACACTGTCCCATTTCTCGTCATCTCGTACGTACATCTCGGTGTGAGTCTCATCACCCCTTTGCTCCTCGAATCTACATTCATCGACGTTTAGCATCTGCATCAAAGTCTGACATCTGACCCTGTCGACCTCCGTCATTCCATGGTACTTACTGTCGGTACGATCAGTTACATCCACAATTACACTTTTTCCCAGTGAATCTGTGATTAGCTTATCAACATATCCGGTGAGTACATATTTTGTACCCTGAATAGTGCATATATGATGTTTGTAGTATTTCTTGTTGGAAATTTTGTTACCAATCTTACAATATAATGTATCTCTTATATATTCGCATATAAGAGTTTTTTTCGTATCATTTAAATTGGTTTTCAATCCAAGTTGAACGTTAACGGCCTTTACCTTATTTTCAACGTCCCTAATACGCTTAGATTGAAACAATAGAGCATCGACAATAATTCTGTATACCGCGTTACTTTCCCTTTGAAACCTATGAACAATATCATTTCGCCTTATACCACGGTCGGTTAGGGAATAATAGTTAGATATCACTATTTTAGCAATATCTATAGGCTTTTTAAACCAATTCGCACCGGAGATTGATGGAACGTCTGATACATTAATGTTGATAGTATCCAACCCATTAGGTGTACACTTGAACTTTATATCACGTACAATAGAGTAAATAACTCCACATGCACGTGAATCTTCCAAAGCATCGTGGGCGTTAAATCCTTCACCCGTAATATGTTTAAATAATGTTTGACATTTATTATCAGCTGTGTCCAAGTAAGACATCTTAGCCATATCAAGTGAACATACAAAATTTAAGCTTTCGAACGGTTCTGTAGATAATCCATATCTGTAACATTCGCTAAACAAAACATTCTTATCGAAACTCGCGTTATGAGCAACGAGTGTGGTGCATCTCGATTTCTGGATAAAATCAACAAATTTTTTGTATACTTGAATGAAAGGTAAACCATTACATAAAGCATGCGAATGTGTAATCTTATGAATATGCGTAGCTCCTTGTGTATCTTCTGAATGCGAACCTAACATATATCCATCTGGGTACACAATAGAATGAAGAGATTCAATTTCTCGACCATGCAACGAAAATTGGACTGCGGCTATAGAAGCCATTCTACATCCACTGAATAAATGGTATGTCTCAGGAGTAACCTGGTCGACATTTTTTGGTGGACGACCAGACGTTTCTGTATCCCATGCGATGTAGCCCATGTTATTTTTGATACTGAAATCTTTATATTAAACTTCTAACTTAAGTAACATTATTCATCGAAGTCATCTACACCAACGTCTTCCGTCACTGTATCATCGGCATCCTCTTCCTCATCTACTAACCTTTCATCTTCTTCGGGTGCATCGTCGTCATCGTCCTCGTCATCTTCTGGGGGAGGGGCGTCATCTTCTGGGGGAGGGGCGTCGTCCTCTTTCTCAACTATAGGTACGGGTTTCGCCTTTACAATCTTCCTTCTTGTATTCGATTTGTCGAAAATTTTTTCAATTATACTGGTAAGTTTTTTCGTAAATTCGACGCGCTTTTTTGCATTTTTATGAATTTGCTCGATAAATACGTCGGAATATCCAACAGCCTTATACGCTGCAATCACATTCTTTAAAGGGGGTGTTTCACATTTAGAATAATACGTATCCCATAGTATAAGAAAATGTGGAATAATCTTTAGTCTTACTTTTCCGGATTTTAATATGGTCCATTTCACGTAAACCTTGTCCACGAAATCAACATGTTTCTCTGGAGCTTTTATGTCCGGGTACCTACAAACACTTTCAATTACATCCGGTTTTTTAAACGGTACATTGTATGTTTCATAATTTTTACGAAGTGCTTCTACATAATTATCAGCGTTTTGCACCGAAAACTTTTTAATTGGTGTACGTTCGATTGAAGAGTTGTTATTAATTATATCGGCAACTACACCTTTCACAGGTCGAACGAAAGGTGTGGGTGGTGGGTGAAAACGACGAGTGGGTCTTTTCAACATCTATATTAATATTATAAATCTATTCTCTAACTTAAGTTCCATTTACTCACACTCTACCGCAACAATAATCCAATTCACATCCAATTACGTGATGAGCCTGGAAATTTTGAAGAGAACTATACGGCCCCCATAATTCAATCACCTTGCGATTCTTATCATACCAAATGTACGAAAGATCAAGAAATTTAGTCAGCCAGTAAAATCGTTTACCTTTTTTACCGATAAACTTATAAAGATCATTCTCTGAATAATCAGAGACGTCCATTTGGCTATAATGCGTATTTGGTGGTGTATACGGTGCCATCTTATCTACTTAACGCGATTTTCGTTTAAGTATGTTTACATTCCACAACACTTGGTAGCGTACCCTTCCTTACCATGTTTTCCACATCCGTACTTTTCGGCGGCCTTGGGGCCACCTGTCATTTTATGAGCCACGCCATATACAGACGCACCTACAAGTATAAGCAATCCAATAAAGGCGATAGTGCCCATGGTCTTGTTGTATAAATTAGCCTTGGTCATTGTTTTATATCTTATACAAATAAAATAATCACTTTCCTTTATTCCGATCTATGCCCCCTCCTGATTGTTTTTTCGAAAGGTAATCTATCAACCATAAAACAAGAGCAATAAAAATAATACCTACGAGAGAAGCTCCCATCTGTTTAATAAACGCATTGGTCGTCAGGAACATTATTTTATAATATATAAATATATTATTCAAACTCGTATTCTTGTTCATCATATAAACTTATATCGGATTCATTATCAGATTCGTCTGTCTCGTCAGAGTCTTGTTCATAGTCCAAATCGAAATCTGAATCGTTTAAACAGTCGTAATGTATACCGTCTGACCGCAATACGTAATTTCCCGTATCTTCTAAACGTTGAGAATCGTAATACCCTGAAACGGAATCGCGAGGTATAGAATGTGGTGAGTCGTAATCAAATTTATAAGCAATCTCGTCTTCTTGAAATACTAATGAATAAACGTCATATACGTGATGATGTACAGCTTTAATTTTGCATATCTCAGAAAAGCCTTCCACGTATTCAACATCTATTAATTGACCTTCCATGTGTTATTTACTTGTTTTATTCTTAAAGTAACATTTTCTCACGTTATATTAATGAATATATCACCCGCTAAAAGTTCTAATGATGCAGCGATGTTTGATATTGACGATACCCTCATTGATTCTAGTACAGGTGAAATCAAGGAGAATGTGTATAAACTATATGTACAGTTGCAAAAAATGGGTTATAAAATGGTCATTATTACAGCGAGACCAGGGTTTCAGAATAACGTAAAAAGCACTCAAAGTGAGTTAAGTAAATTGAATATTACATACGATGAATTAGTATTTACTCCTCCCTCAGGAAAATCGATATATAAACGACAATCCAAGTATAATTATATGATATCCGTAGGAGATATGGATACAGATCTCACGGACTCTAAGTATGCAATTAAGATTTCCAATTAGACTTTCCAATTAGACTTGCATATATGACAAGTAATAAACACGGTCATGGGTTCATCGGCTGACCTCGTTTGCATCTCATAATACGTAGTTTTCCAATCTCTACATTTTCCACATTTAAATGCCCCCTTGTAATCCGGGTCTTTCAATACAAAATTACCTTCCTTTACCTCGTTTCTCTCCATACTCTTTTTCATTTCACGCGCCAGGGGACCCTCCGGCCATAAAAAATTGGGTGGTGTATTAACGATGTTGTATGCTTTCAGCTGACCATTGAGTATTCTCGTCTTCAGTGATTCAGAGTTTCTAAGACAGCTCTGAATCTCGAGAAACTTAGTCTTATACCTATTTACATGGCGATGATTATCGGATGCAGGTGTATCACCTACACTGTTAGATTTTTTGATTGCCCAGTTATAAATAGATTTCTCGAAATTAACACATCTGGTATCATCTATAGGTAAATCGATTAATTCCGATAATCTCTTAGTTACAAATTCCCTCGACATTTTATTTTTTATGATAAATTAATAGCGACTTAAGTGGGGCATCGCTTTTCTAGCACACTCGTCATATGATTCAGGTGAGCATGTATTGAAAGGATCTCTAACTCTATTACCATCATTTGAATGTTTCCTGACACCCTTCCAGTGTGAATCCAGTTGTAGTAGATGAGTGACTCCGACGTAATACTTCTCGTTACATTCAATAAGCACGGCGGCGACAATCAGTAAAAGTATTGCAAATTTTAAGGATATCTCCATATATTAATAACAACTTTTTTATTTACATATCTTAGATGACGAAAGCTGTATTAATACACGAGGAAATCGATGACGTGGTAGAAATAGACATAAATACGGAACCTGTAAAAAACGAAATATTTAAAGTATTACAGGGTCCAGCTACATTCATAGGTCAGTGGCCTGAAATTGATGTAGTAATCATGAAATGTGTAAGAGGTGGTGATCCATGGGCTGATATAGAAAGAAACGAAAACATTCTTCCACCCCCGTTCAGTAGTGAAAAGGTTTTAGGTAAAGTATTACTAATGCGAATGGATATAGATTCTGAGCCACAAGATTTTACATTAGATGAATACAATGAGTTTATTTTACAAAAGACTCGGGAATAAACGCTGATCCACGCAAAACAGCCTGTGAATATTTCAACGCGAGTTGAAAATGTACATCCGCCCAATCTAGAGGGTTCTTGATCTTAGCTTTACACGGGTTATCATTGACCACCTGTACTATATCCATTTTTTTCTTATTGGTCATGATATCATTCATCACATCGTCAACCTTTTGTAACCATAGTACATGCGATTCGCTGGTAGGGTCGAACTTAGATACGAACGACATTCTGTGATATACACTTACATATTCTTTAAACTGTAATCTAACATTTCTCTATACAACATTTCGTCGACGACGGCGTCGACCTCTTGTCCGCTCATTTTAAACGACATGACATCATCGTATTCAAATGTGTGACAATAAAAATACTCTATACCAGACATAATAGACAAATCGTCTAAGTCTTGTCGATTTTTATACGTAACTTCTAACAGGCCTTTATACGTTTCGGAATCGCGTTCAAAATAATGATTAACCTTTTCCACTGGAATCATGGGCATAGATAAATTTACACAAGGCCATTTACCAAATTCAGCCCTATGCTCCGAAATATACGAAGCATAATTATGGGCTATTTTATTATCTTTAAAACATATGAATCTAGACTTTGCCTTCCCGTCGAGTATAGTCGCAGAGCCCACATGTTTAAGGGAAACAAAATAGAAATCGGTCATTCTTATTGTACTTTAAGATTAAAACCTTAAATATTATACATATGCAGTTTCCTAAAACTATTGGACAATGCACATATCTTCGTGCTCTTCAAACGGTGAAACCCATAATAATCGCAACGGGTCCGGCTGGATCGGGTAAGACCATTCTTGCATGTCAGGAAGCTTCTATACATTTGGCTCGTCGTCAATATGATAGAATTATTTGTACACGGCCGGTAGTTGCCGCAGACGAGGATTTGGGATACCTTCCCGGAGATATGGGAAGTAAAATGGAACCATGGGCTATTCCGATGCTAGAGTTCATAGAGAAATACTTGACTCATAATCAGGTTCAGTCGCGTGTGTATATAGAACCACTCGGATTCATGCGGGGTCGAACGTTTGATAATACTTTCGTGATAGCGGATGAGATGCAAAATAGTACCCCTAATCAAATGAAGATGCTTCTCACACGTTTGGGTGCGAATTCAAAAATGATAGTTCTCGGCGATCTTCAACAGAGTGATCTTCCTACGAAGAATGGACTCGAAGACATTATTGACCGTGTAGATTGTATAGAAATGGATCATTTAGAATATGTAAACATGACCGATGAAGATGTATTGCGTCACCCAGCCGTGGCAGAAGTACTCGCCGTCTATAAAAATTAAATATAAACATATAACAGAATGCAAATCTTTGTG
>TARA_R110001606_G_C15403103_1_pt1 | contig 15901 bp, 7 predicted proteins | sample TARA_R110001606 | Tara Oceans TARA_R110001606 (sample SAMEA4398315) | marine metagenome | biome: Polar Biome; feature: [SRF] surface water layer (ENVO:00010504); material: water (ENVO:00002006), including particulate matter (ENVO:01000060) such as... | depth 5 m | reverse complement strand
CCCCCCCCCCTACGAAAAAGACCGGTCTATGGCAACCTACAAAAGTATATTCCTCTGAGATCTATATTGATCTCTTTTTTTTATTCTACTATATAATTCCAAAAAGAGAAACGGTGATATGAAAAAAATTGCCCCAGAAAAATTTTACCACATATACTTGAAGGATGAATGTATATTAGCTAGTATAAAGGAAGAGACGTTTGAGGGAAAGTGGTGTGAATTAAAGGCAATGATAGGGATGTTAAGGACTGAGTATGAGGGGGATGATCTTTCATATGAGGTTGTAGAAACCACACCTAGTATTGAAGAGTCTTCCTATTGACAGAGGATATATAACCTGATAAAATGACATTGTAGTGAATTATCAATCATGGCAAAAGGATTTACTGTGAAAGCATCAGTACCAAAAGTGAAAAAAGAAGAATGGGATTATGATGCCATCAAGGCGCGAATGAAAGGAAAGGGTATTGTATTTTGTTTACCTGGACGTGGATGTAGTTATACGTTTATGAAGAACTTTGTGCAGTTATGTTTTGATCTAGTACAGAATGGGATGAGCATTCAGATTAGTCAGGACTATAGTTCTATGGTAAACTTTGCTCGTTGTAAGTGTTTAGGAGCGAATGTATTACGTGGTCCTAATCAAATTCCGTGGGATGGTAAGTTAGAGTATGATTATCAGTTATGGATTGATAGTGATATTGTGTTTAGCACTGAGAAGTTTTGGCAGTTATGTGATGTTGCATTAGATGCTGATGGTACTGAGCGACCTATTAGTTCTGGATGGTATAGTACTGAGGATGGTAAGACCACATCAGTAGCACATTGGTTAGATGAGGATGATTTCCGTAATAATGGTGGTGTTATGAATCATGAGATGGTAGAAGGTATTACAAAACGTAAGAAGCCATTTACTGTAGATTATACTGGATTTGGATGGGTAATGATTCAGAAGGGTGTCTTTGAAGATTTCAATGAGGATGGTAGTAAGAAATTACCTTATCCGTGGTTTGCTCCTAAGATGCAAGTATTTGAATCTGGTGCAGTACAGGATATGTGTGGAGAGGATGTAAGTTTTTGTTTAGATGCTATTAATTCTGGATATGAGATTTGGTGTGATCCACGAATTCGTGTTGGACATGAAAAGATGCGTGTAATTTAAGTTTTTTTCTATAGGTAAGTATTATGTCAAAAGTAAGAAAGTCACTGTCAGGATCAGTATTCATTGAATCCCAACCCAAGAAAACTCGACAGGGTACAGGGAAGCATACAAAGTATGCTGCAACTAGTCGTAATGGAAAGCCAAAGCGTTATAGAGGTCAAGGACGTTAATGTATAAACTCACAGTATCAGAGGAATGGGATTCTATTTCACCTAAAGATCTGTGGGTATATAATAAATTACAACTCAGCCAGGTGTGTGGTTATACTTGTGGTCCAGTAGGATTAGAAGTACCATCACCTGGTTTTTATATTGTACGTCCATCTATGAATTTCATGGGAATGGGTAGATATGCCAGAAAGGAATATTTGTATAACACTACAGAACATTTACATCCAGGTGAGTTTTGGTGTGAGATCTTTGAGGGACAACATAAATCCATTGATTATCATTGGGGGGATTGTACTTTAGTTGTTTATGGTTTAAAATCCGCCGAAACATACTATAAATGGGATAAATGGGAAGTAATAAATGAAGAGATTCCTTTGAGTCCAGTGTTGGATGATTTAAAGGATAAGTATGAATGGATTAATATTGAGATGATTGGGGATAAATTAATAGAGGTACATTTTCGTCCTAATGCTGACTTTAGATATGGCAATACTGTTGCTATACCTATATGGGATAAAGTTCCTGAGGTAATACCTAAAGGGTATAGATACATTGATGATGATGATTTTTATAGAAAGGGATTTTTAATTAATGGATGATTTACATAGGGACTATTGGAGTCAAGCACCTAATAATATGTTAAGGGAAATTGCTAATGACAATTTAACACCTAAGAATACTAAGAATAAGAATACTGATGGATTATTTGAGACAACTGATTGTTCTCATCCTGATCATGAATGTATTTGTGGTTCTGAGCGAGTATTAACTGAAGATTAGTCTACTAAATAAGGTAGAATTCTTGTATCATTGTGCCTGTTCAAAGGACTAGTATACCATTTAAGGATATAAGTGCTAGCTTTTTAGTCAATCCACTTAATTACGATTTGATTGGATTAACTAATGAAAATGCTATAGCACGATCTATTCGTAATTTGATTCTTACTGGTCCTGGTGAGCGACCATTCAGTCCTGCATTAGGATCTGATGTAACTAATTTGTTATTTGATAATATAGATATGTTTACTGCATCTAGTATTGATACACAAATACGTGATACTATTGAAAATTATGAACCTAGAATCAAATTAATTGACGTCATAGTAAAGGCTAATGCAGAGCAGTATGCCTTTGACGTTCAAATTCAATATGAAATCATAGGTATTGATGCACAAACACAAGAACTCTCATTTGCATTAGAACCCACTAGGTAAAATGCCGTTAGTTAATTTCAGCAATTTAGATTTTGATCAAATAAAGACGTCCATTAAGGACTATCTTCGTGCGAATTCAAACTTCACAGATTATGATTATGAAGGATCCAATCTTTCTACTATTATAGACACACTTGCCTATAATACTTACATCACCTCATACAATGCCAATATGGTAACCAATGAGGTGTTTATTGATGGAGCAACGTTAAGAGAGAATGTTGTTTCCTTAGCAAGAAATATAGGATATGTTCCTAAGTCAAGGAATGCAGCAAAGGCGTCAATATCTTTTGCAGTTGATACATCATCAACTACAGCAGTATCTGTTACATTGAAGAGAGGAATTGTAACAGTTTCTTCTAACAGATTTGCTAATGTAAATTATGTGTTCTCTATACCTGATGATATTACAATTCCAGTAAATTCTGATGGACTAGCAATCTTTAATAATATTGACACTCATGAAGGTACACATCTTACACAAACATTTAATGTAAGTTCCAGAACACCTAATCAAAAATATATTCTTACTAATAGTGGTATTGATACTGACTTAATTACAGTATTAGTAAGAGAGGGTGCTGGTTCTACTATTACAAGAACTTATAAACAGTTTAGTAGTTTATATGAAGTAGATTCTACATCACCTGTATATTTCATTCAAGAGATTGAGAATGAAAGATATGAATTGTTATTTGGTGATGGAGTATTTGGTTTAAAATTACAAGAACCCAATATTGTAGAGATTGGTTATATCACATCAAGTGGTGAGGATGGCAATGGAATTTCACAGTTCACCTTTGCTGGACAGTTAGTTGATAATAATAATACACCAATTACAAATGGTATATCACTAATTACTACAGAACAACAATCCTTTGGTGGTTCTGATATTGAGAGTGTTGAATCAGTTAAGAAGAATGCTCCTCAGATCTATGCATCACAGAATCGTGCTGTAACAGCAGCAGATTATGAAGTATTGATTCCTAGAATCTATCCTGAAGCAGAATCTGTTTCAGCATTTGGTGGTGAGGAACTTACTCCTCCTCAGTATGGTAAGGTCTTTATCAGTGTGAAACCTGAGAATGGTGTACACCTTTCCACTACTATCAAGGAAGATATCACCAGAGAACTGAGAAAGTATTCAGTAGCAGGTATTGTGAGTGAGATTGTTGATCTCAAGTATCTGTATGTTGAAAGTGATTCATATGTTTATTATAATGAGAACAAAGCACCTTCTTCTAGTGTAGTCAGTTCACTAGTAACTAGTAATATTGGGTCATATGCTAATTCAACTGAGTTGAATAAGTTTGGTGCTAGGTTTAAGTATAGTAAGTATCAGAAGATTATTGATGATACTCATGTATCAATCACATCTAACATCACTACTATCAATATAAGAAGAGATATGGAACCTCTTCTGAATGCATATGCAGAGTATGAGTTATGTTTTGGTAATAGATTTTATATCAAGAACCATGGCCACTCTCCTGTTTCTAATGGAACTGTTGTTGGATATAACATCAAGACATCTGCTTTCAAAGTAAGTGGTATTTCTGGTGATGTATACTTAGGCGATAAACCCAATCCTGGTCTGAAGACTGGTAGTATCTTCTTGTTTAAGTTGAATTCACCTACTGAACCAGTTGTTGTTAAACAAAATATTGGTATTATTGATTATGTGAAGGGTGAGATTAAATTGAACCCAATTAAGATCATTTCTACTAGCGTAAATAGAGGTACACCCCTCATTGAAGTATCTGCTGTTCCATATTCAAATGATGTTATAGGACTACAAGATCTATATCTTCAACTTGATACAAACAATGTTGTTGTCAATACTGTTTCAGATCAAATTGCATCTGGTGATGATGTATCAGGTAGTAACTATATTGTTACATCCAGTTACTCTAATGGAAGTATTGTTAGAGGAACACCTCTTCTTACATCAACACAGACAGTTACACAACCTGCAGCATCTACATCAGATAGAGTTACTAATGTAACTATCACAACTGGGAATGCTGGTTCCTCACAATCCACAACATACTCCTATTAATAGAAATGGCAGTAGATAGAATTAAGTTTCAAGATATAATCGCTAGTCAGGTTCCTCAATATGTAAAGGACGACTTTCCTCTTCTTGTTGACTTTCTAAAGGAGTATTATGTTTCACAGGAATATCAAGGTGGAACATATGATCTGATTCAGAATCTAGATCAATATGTTAAGGTTGATGAGTTATTCAATCTTAAAGATTCTACTGTATTGCTGGGAGATGTTACATTCCAGAATACAAGCATTCCTACATCTGTAACTGGCAACTTTACTGATGGATTTCCAGAATCAAATGGTTTGATTCAAATTGATGGCGAAATCATTTCATATGAGACCAAGACAGAAACCTCTTTTGAGGGGTGTACAAGGGGTTTCAGTGGCATCACAACCTATGTTGGGACCAATACCCCTGACCAGCTCACATTTGAACAAACAGAGTCCGCTGACCATAAAGATGGTGCGACTATCTACAATCTCAATGTAAGATTCTTACAAGAGTTTTTCAAGAGAGTTAAGAATCAATTCATTCCAGGATTCTCAGAAAGAACGCTTTACTCTGGTCTAGACCAAAGAAACTTTATATTTACTGCTGATAGTTTTTACAAATCAAAAGGAACAGATCAATCCTTTGAGATATTGTTTAGAGCATTATATGGATCTGATGTAGAGGTCATTAGACCTAGCAAGTTCCTCATCAAACCATCTGATGCTGATTATAGAATCACACAGGACTATGTGGTTGAGGGATCTGTTGGCAATCCTCTTGAACTGAAGAATCAAACGTTCTATCAGAATAGGACTGGTGCTAGAGGAACTATAACCAATGTAGAGAAGATTAACTATACTGAGGGAAACTTCTATCAGATTGCCATTGACTATGGATACCAGAGAGATTCTGATGTTGAAGGAACAATTTATGGCAAGTTTGAACCAAATCCTAAAACTAAAATTCTGAATGGTGTTTCAGTTGGTTCAACAGTAATAGACGTAGATTCTACAGTAAGTTTTCCTGTATCAGGTAAGTTATCAGTTACTAATATAGATGGTGATCCAGAAGTTCTTTCATATTCTGACAAAACATTAACTCAGTTCTTGGGTGTTACTACTACCACAACTGCAATTAATTCAAAGATTGATATTTGTCTTAATGATTACAGTTATTCTGACACCCCTAATGGTAGAGTTCAAGTAAGAGTTGTTGCATCTCTTAAGAATTTAAAACTTGATAGTGATACCTACTTCTTTAAGAAGGATGATGCTATCAATGTTAAGTCAATAGGACTCGAGTCCACACAAAATAAATCCAAGTCTTGGTATTACAATGTAAAAACACATTGGACAATTTCTTCATTCACTCTGATTGATTTTAGTGAGAAAGCATATACAGTAAGAACCTTTGATAATCTGTTTATAAAACCTGGATATAGATTGACACTGAAAAGTAGCACTGGTCTTGTAAGGTCACTTACAGTATCTAAAGTTCTATCTGATAATCAGTTTACTGCTATTCTTTCTGAGAATATCCTGACTCAAGAATATTCTCTTACTTGGACTTTAGAAAATCAAATTCTTAAGGGTTCCTCTACAAAATACCCTTTACTCAATAATATTACTGCCAATGTTCTCAACACATATGAGAAGTTTAATGGTGAATTTATTGTAGCATCCAACTCTATTCCAAACTATAGATCAATACCTACCGACCCATATGATAAAGAGGTCACTTTCAGTGGTAGTGCAGTTAATGACAATTTAATCATTACACCAACAAGTGATCATGGTTTTTATACTGGTGATCCAGTATACTATCAACCAAAAATTAATACTGTCACTACAACTAGTCCTGATGGTATTTCTTTTACAACACAAACTAGTGATGATTTTGATAATGTAAAGGCTGGCGTTTATTATATTAAGAGAGTAAGTTCCACTACTATCAAACTTGCTAGAAGCACTTCAGATATCTACAACAACAGATATATTATTCCCATTGGAACTGTAACTGATAGTAAGTTCTGCTATTATAACTTCTATCAAAAAGAACTATCCCCCCAGAAGATCTATAGAGAAGTCAATGAACCATCCAATAAGGTTGGAGAGTATAGAACTGAGCCTGGTTATAATGGTGTTTTAATCAATGGTGTTGAACTTCTTAACTATAAGTCATTTGATATAATCTCTTATGGTGGAATCAAGGGATTAAATATTGACAACAGAGGTCAAGGATATGATGTAATCAATCCACCCATCATGATGATCACTGACAACACTGGGGTTGGTGCAACAGGCACAGTTGCTGTTGAGGGGTCCCTAGAAGGGATTAGAGTGATTGACAACGGGTTTGACTATGTAGATGACCCTATTGTTGTTATTAGTGGTGGACAAGGCACTGATGCATCTGCTAAGGTCAATCTTGCTTCTATTGACCATCTGGTTCAGTTCAATTCTGGTCCTGGACCTCAAAGTGGTTTGAACCTTGCAACAGATACTATTGGATTCACAACTTATCATAAGTTTAGAGAGAATGAGAGAGTTGTATATGTAACCAAAGGAGTAAATGGTATTGTTGGTCTTAAGACTGATGCTGACTATTATGCTAATGTCGTTGATGCATTAACCATTACACTTCATGATAACTTTAATGATGCTAAAGCAGGTATCAATACGGTTGACATTGGAGGATATGGTGTTGGTAGACAGGAGTTTAAGACATATGAAAGAAAGAAGATTGTCTCCAACATTGTTGTAGATCAAGCAGGATCTGGTTATAAGAACAAAGAAAGACTTATTGTAGGAGTCAATACTGCGACTGATCAGTTCACTATCAATAATCATCAATATGGAGAGAAAGAGATAGTTCAGTACACAGCAGGATCATCTGCTATTGCTGGTCTTGGTGCAACTACTGAATATTATGTTGTTAAGATTGACGACAATACCTTCTCACTCTCTGAGGTAGGAACAGGTCAGACACAATCTGATTACTTCTATAGTAATAGAATTTACACAAATATCAAATCTGAAGGTAATGGAACCTTCAACTACAAACCAATTACAGTCACTGTTCAAGGAACTATTGGAGTCAACACTTTAACTAATCAGGACTTCTCCTGTAAGGTTCAACCAATCTTTAGAGGTTCTATTGATTCTATCGATATCACTGATGAGGGTATTGGTTATGGTGCTTCTGAAGTTCTGAACTTTAACAGACAACCTATAGTTAGGTTTAATAGTGGAAGTGATGCTCAACTAACTCCTATCATCTCTAATGGTAGAATTGTTGAGGTCTTGGTCAATGAAGGTGGTAGTGGATATAACTCACCTCCTAACCTCAATATCACTGGAATAGGTTCTTTTGCAAGACTGACCCCCATCATTTCAAATGGTGCAATCACTGAAGTTAAAGTCATTGGTGGTGGTGCAGGATACGCAAGTGGTACTGATATTCTAGTAGAATCTGCTGGAATTGAAGCAACCACTACAGCAAACATCAATGAGTGGACTGTTAATCTATTTGCTAGAAACTTATCTAACATTAGTGCAGATGATGGTATTGTTGCAAATGCAATTAGTGGAAAGACACTTGAGTATTCACATCTATATCCATCCAGATATCTGAGAGAGACAGTATACGCAGTTGATGTCAATGGCAATACAATCTATACAGAGAGTGATCTGAAGAAGGTGAATAACACTGAGGTCAGTTCTACAAAGCACTCTCCTATTCTTGGTTGGGCATATGATGGTCACCCAATCTATGGACCATATGGTTTTAGTTCTGCTTCTGGTGGATCTATTAAGAGGATGGTCTCTGGTTATGAGATCGTAAGTGATACAACTAATAGACCACCTATTGCTCAGTATTCAGAGGGATTCTTCGTTGAAGACTTTACATTCAGAGCAACTGGTGACTTAGATGGCAACAATGGCAGATATTGTGTTACACCTGATTATCCAGAAGGAATATATGCGTACTTCACTACTATTGAAGAAACTACAGATACTTTTGGTCCTTTTAATAATTATAAGAGACCTGTATTCCCCTATGTAATAGGTAATACATTTAATTCAGAACCAAATACATTCAACCTTGCTACTTCCTCTAATCATATTGATTACGATATTGAAAAAGATGGTTGGTTTAGAAATACCACACCATATCATATGAATGCTGGTTTGAGTGGTTATGATTACATTTACAACTCAAACACATATAAGAAACAAGTAATTGATATTACATCTGCATCTTCTGGCGGTATTCAGGGTGTTGGTATACTTACAGGTGGTAGAGATTATAGAGTTAATGATCAACTTATATTTGATAATTCTTTCACTAGTGGATCAAATGCTGCTGGTAAGGTAGAAAGAGTATTTGGTAAGAAAGTAAATTCAATTAGTATAGCGACAACTAGTGTCTCTAATATTGAGTTCACTCCATATGCATCAAGAGGTCAGTTTGTTGGATATAGCTCAGTTCCTCATGGATTGAGTGATGGGGATAATGTCACTATATCTGGTCTATCAAGATATTATGATGGATTAGATGGCAACTATAAAATTGGAATAAGCACTGGTTCATTTGTTCTCCTTACTGGTGTAGGTGATACATCTGTAACAGGAATGACAACTTACTTTAATATTGGTGGTGCTCTTCAGTATCCATTTGTGAGAGCTGATGATATCATGGAAGTTGATGGTGAGAAGTTCAAAGTTCTCAATCTTGATAGAAGAAACCAGAGACTTCAAGTTCTGAGAGAGCAGTCTGGAACTATTGGAACTTCTCATATAGCATTAACTAAGATTTTCAAAGATCCAAGAAGTTTCTCTATCAATTCTGGTGCTGCAAGAACCACACAGACTCTGAGACTTAATAATGTATTGTATTTCAACCCTGCTGAAGCATTAGGTCTTGGAACTGCTTTAGGGACAGGAACTGGAACAGCAGTCACATTCTCCAATTCAGGAGCAGGAGCATCAGTTGTTGCAATCCCTCCACAATCAATTTACTATCCTAATCATGGTCTTTTGATTAATGAAGTTGTTGAGTATGCAACTAATGGTGGCGACTCTATTGAGACATGGAATGGTCTTACAGGAGCAGCAAGCACTGTTGCTCTTACAGGTCTTGGAACCTTCTATGCTGTTCCTATTACCAGTAGATTTGTGGGTCTTTCAACCAATAAAGTTGGAGTCTCCACTGTAACTGGTCAATATGTTGGTGTAAACACTACTGCAGGTCTACTTTACTTCACTAATGTTGGATCAGGTGTATATCATAACATCAGAACAAAACGTACTGATGTAGTTACTGGTCAATTACAGAAGAATATAGTTACAGTATCCACTGCATCAACACATGGTCTTTCAGTTGGAGATTCTGTTAATATAAATCTCAAACCAACCAATGAAGTGGTTGTAACAGTTAAGTATGATGAATTCAATAGAAGGATGGTACTCAATCCTGTGTCATTCTTATCTGGTGATATCTCAACTTCTGATAATACTATCCTTTTAGCAAATAACCCATTCAAGACTGGTGATAAGGTCATTTACACCTCCACCACTCCATCTGCTGGTCTTGTGAATGAGAGTATGTATTATATTGTTCTTCACACACCTGTAAAGATTAAACTTGTTGAGACAAGATCAGCAATTAATCAGGTTGAACCTAGTTTTGTCAAGATCAATAGTGCTTCTGCTGGAACTCTATCCAAAATCAATCCTATTGTTAATGTAAGCAAGAATAGCACCTTGAGATTTGATCTTTCAGACCCATCATTATCTTTTTCATCTAACAGTAATCAGTATTCTGCATTTGATCTTAATCTCTATTCTGATTCTTTCTATAGATCACTTTATCTGACTTCAGGCAAGAGTTCTTCTTTTGAAGTAACAAAGAGTGGAATACCTGGTGTTGATGCTACAGCAAACTTAACCATATTTGTTTCTGATTATGTTCCTTCTGTTCTGTGGTATTCATTCAGTAACACTAATACTATATTTTCACCTCTAATTAAGAGACAGATGATTATTGATGAAGATGTTTCTTCATATAATCAAATTAATCTGGTTCCTACTGATTATGATGGTAGACAGAACGTTTCTAGTATTGGAACAACATCATTTACATACAATATCAATAAAGTTCCTGATGTAGTATCATATGGTACTACTAATGCAGCACCATCATATGATACTAACTCTTTAACTGCATATGGTTCCATCACTGATGTCCAGATTACAAATCCAGGAAAAGGTTATAGAAGTCTGCCTGGTATCAACACAGTAAGAAGTGGTTTTGGAACTGATGCTATTCTCTATCCTGAGAGTAAGAATATTGGTCAGATCTTAAATTATAGATATTCATCTAACAATATTGGATTTGACTATCCTTCTGATACTACAGTAAGGACAGTAGCAAACCTTCCTGAAATCCTTGAAATTGAACCACTCAATTCTTTTGAAAGAATTGGTATTTCATCAAATGGTGTCAACTATCTTCTGGCGCCAGATCTGATAGTAGTTGATGGATACACTAATGAAGTTAAGAATGATATTGAACTTTCATACACTCTTGGAGACAATCAAGTTTCAATCATAAAGAATACAACTGAACTTTATGAAACAAAACCTAGAATTGTTCCAATCAACAACACAAATGGTGTTGGAATCAGTTCACTATCTTATACTAATTCCACTAAGAATGTAAGAGTTGTCTTAAATGCAATATTCAGTGATGAAGAAGACTTCCCATTTGTTATTGGCGAAAATATCTTAGTTGAAGGAATCAATGTAGGTGTTGGTACAACAGGAACAGGTTATAACTCTTCACAGCATAATTATGCATACTTCCCTGTAACTGGGGTCCAGACTAATCTAGGTGGTTCTGGTGCATTCATTGATTATGATATGTCTGAGGTTATCAGTGGAACTGATGAACCTGGAAATGTAATTGCACCTATTAGGGGCAGAGTTATTCCAATTTCACATTTCCCAATCTTTGATCCAATCCTAAAGAAGAATGATTACTTCTTGGATGAGCAAGTGACTAATGGTGTTCAAAGGGGTAATGTAGAGAGTTGGAATAGAAATACAGAAATTCTCAAAGTATCTACACCATTTGAGTTTAATCTTGGGGATACAGTCAGAGGTCTTACTTCAAATACTCAAGGAGTTGTAAAAACTAAGTATGACTTCAAGGCAGAAATCACAACAGGTGCTGGTGCAACAGTAATTAATGGTTGGAATAGAAATACTGGTTTCCTGAACGATAATCTGCAAAGAATACCTAATAATGAGTATTATCAAAACTTCTCATATTCACTGAAGTCTAATGTAGACTTTGACACCTGGAATAACTCAGTTGGAGCGTTAAATCATACTGCTGGATTTAAGAGATTTGCTGATCTTGAGATTGAGAGTGCAGCAGCACCTGTAGGTGATGCATCAGTTCCTGTTACTGCAATTGATTCTAATATTGAGATAATTGTAGATATTCTTGGAAATGCTAGTCTAAATTGTTTCTATGATTATGATAATGTAACTGAAACTAGTTTTGTCGTAAATGGTCAAGAGTTCTCAAATGAAATTATCTTTGATAATAGAATCCTATCTGATTACTTCCAGTCTATTGGAAACAGAGTTCTAAGCATTGATGATATTTCTTCTCAGTTCAATAGCAATGAGAGAGCAGAACATTATGAGCCCATTGCAGAATTTGAATCAAACTACATTTATAATAAGATTCTAACTTATGCAAGAGATGACGTTTTTACTAATGAGAGACAATTCTCCATTGTTACATTAATACAGAATGGTAGTATTGGATATATTAACCAGTATGCAACACTTGAGACATATCCATACCTAGGTTACTATGACTATATTGCTACTGCTGCAGGTTGGGATCTTACATTCTTCCCAGTTAAATTTGAGACTAACATATATGAAGTATCATCTGTAGCATTCAGCATCTTAGATGACAAGACTACAACTGAAACTAGAAGTTATGGTGATGTGTCTAGTGTATTCAGCCAAAGTGCTGCTATTCCAGCAAGCACTACAACCACAATTGTTTCTACAGCAACTTCATATAGAGCACTCAAGGTTCTTTCATTGGTTCAAGTTGCATCTTCTGAGCAATTCTACTCAACTGAACTTAATATCCTACATGATGGAACAGATGTTTCATTACTTGAGTATGGAAGTCTCAGCACATTAGAAGAAGATTATGCTGCAGGAGTTGGAACATTTGGCGCAAGAATTAGTGGTGGTGATATTCTTGTTGAATTCCATCCTACTGTTGGAGTAGCAATGACTTGCAACTCTGCTGTTATTGCAATTTCTGATAATGGAACTTCTACTGGTACTTTTGATTTAGATGTTTCTAGAGTTGGCACTTCTTATTCATCAATCCCTGCTTCTGGTTCACCTACAACAAATGTAATTTCATCTTATACAACTCCTTATGAAACAGCATACTGTGTAGTTGTTGTAGAGAACACTACTGATAGTGAATATGAAATGTTTGAGTTTGCTGTTATCAATTCAACAGTTAATGAAGAATATGTTGAATATGCCAATACCTCAACAGGGGCAGGTATTGGAACTATTGGAATAAGTTCAATCACTGATGGTGTTAATATTCTTTATACACCAGTTGCTAACAAAGCAGTTCAGGTTAGAACATATTTCAACCAACTTCAAATTAGTAATGAGAATACAAATCCAACAGATATTGATCTTAATAATGTCATCATCAACACTGATTCCGGAACTTATGAAGGTACTAAATTAAGTCTTAGGGATTCTTTCCAACTCAAGCACAGAGGGAATTCAATTTTCAGAAGAATATTTGATGGTTCAAGTTCAACTGTTGTTGATCTGGCAAATGACTTTATTCAAATCCCTAATCACTTCTTTGTAAGTGGTGAGAGTGTAACATATAGTTCTCCTGGTGTGGGTCAAACATCTGCTATTGGTATTGTTACTGCTACCATTCCTGGTATTGGTTCAACTGAGAAACTTCCAGAAGAAGTATTTGTAGTCAAGGTTGATGAAGGCAAATTGAGATTTGCTGCTACTGCAGAAGATGCTCTATCACAACCACCAGTTGTTCTTAATCTCAACTCTGTTGGTATTGGACAATCACACACAATCACTGCTAAGAAGGCAAATTCAAAGTCATTGATTGCTATTGATAATATGATTCAGGCACCAATTGCACCAACTCCTGTCACTTCTCAACTTGATCAGAATATTGTATTTGATCTTACCTTTGTTACAACAGGAATTACTTCTTTTGCTACTGGAGATATCATCAAGATTGGTGATGAGTTCATGATTGTTAAATCAGTTGGAGCATATGGTGTTTCTAATAATCTTTCAGTTTCTAGACATAAACTAGGATCTACATTAGTATCACATACTTCAGGAGAAACAATTACCAAGTATTCTGGTAACTTTAATATTGTAGGTGAAAACATATTCTTCGCATCTGCTCCTTATGGAAATATTCCATTAAGTTCAACAACTAATCCACCAGATGAAAGGGATTGGACTGGAATCACATCTAGTTCCACATTTCAAGGTAGAACCTTTATGAAGCGTGCTGGGGCAGGTACAACTCTTGAGGCTTATCATCTTAATAATGTTTTTGATGACTTTTCTGCTGGATTCACTGGTGTGAGCAGTGTCTTTACACTTCAATCTTCTGGTTCCAATCTGACTGGAATTACATCTGAAACAGTTATCTTAACCAATAACATCTATCAGTCACCACAAGGAATTCAGGCAGTTCAAGGTGATTATCAGATTATTGAAGACAGTGGAATTACTTCAATCAGATATAATGGTTCAGGATCACCAGAAGGTTATGATCCTAATAAGTCTAAGTTCCCAATAGGTGGACTAATTATTTCTGTTGGATCTAGTGAAGGTTCAGGTTTTCAACCATTAATATCTGCTGGAGGAACAGCAAACATATCTGGTGTTGGAACTGTTTCTAGTATCAGTATTGGTAATAGTGGTTCTGGATACAGAGCAGGTTCTCAGGTAGTCAATGTTGGTGTTCAGACATTTAATGGTGTGATTCCTTCAATTGAGAATATTGGAACAGCAACTATTCAAGGTGGTCATATTGTAAGCATCAATATTACTAACCCTGGTTCTGGATATACCGCATCAAATACTCCTGTTGTAGTATTTGATTCTCCTTTAAGTTACTCAGATATTCCACTTGAGTATTCAGCATCTGGACCCTTGGGTATAGGTAATAGTGCAACAGTTGATATTGTTGTAGGACAAGGTTCAAGTGTCATAAGTTTTGAAATGAGAGATTCAGGATTCTCTTATGGTCCTAGTCAGATTCTGACTGTTCCTGTTGGTGGTCTGACTGGAATTCCAACTGACCCTGGTTCATCATTCAAAGAGTTTCAGATTACAGTTGAGTCTACTTATAGTGATCAATTCAATGGTTGGACTGTTGGTGAGTTTGAAGTATTTGATGCTTTAGATAGTCAATTTGATGGAACTCAAAAGTCATTCAAATTAACTATCAATGATCAACCAATCTCAATCAGATCTCAACCTGGTTCAAACATTGAAGTAGATAAGACACTGTTGGTATTCATCAATGATATCTTGCAGGAACCTGGTGTTGCATATCAGTTTGAAGGTGGTAGTGTAATTACATTTGCTGAGGCGCCCAAAGCAGGACTAGATGGTGTTGAAAATAGTAGTGATACTTCTAAGATCATCTTCTACAAAGGTGCTGGTAGTGTGGATGTTGTCTTCACAGACATTCTAGAGACAGTTAAAATTGGTGATATGTTAGATATCAACAACAATCCTGATCTGGGTCAACCAATTACATTGGATCAAACTCAAAGAACAGTCACAGGTATCAATACTCTTGATTCTGTTGAGACCAATAACTATCCTGGTCCTGGAATCACTAGTGACCAATCTATCCTCAGACCTGTTATTTGGTGTAAGCAATCTATTGATAAGTTTATCAATGGCAAATACGTTGGTAAGGATAGAGTTGAGTATGAACCACAAATCTATCCTGCTTCATACCTCATCCAACCACTTAGTGTAAGCACAACAACTGCTTATGTTGATAGTGTAAGACCACTATTCAACTCCAATAATGAGGCTGCTAACAAGACATTCCAGAATAGCATTCTGATTGTTTCTCAAGACAGCAAAGTTGGATCAAGTGCAACTGCTACAGTCTCTGCTGGTGGATCTATTACTGCATTGAATATCACAAATGCAGGTGCTGGATATACATC
>TARA_R110001606_G_scaffold153583_1_pt1 | contig 15913 bp, 26 predicted proteins | sample TARA_R110001606 | Tara Oceans TARA_R110001606 (sample SAMEA4398315) | marine metagenome | biome: Polar Biome; feature: [SRF] surface water layer (ENVO:00010504); material: water (ENVO:00002006), including particulate matter (ENVO:01000060) such as... | depth 5 m | reverse complement strand
ACTGCACACGCAATTGTAATTTCTACGTTGTTAGATGTTTCACGATCTAAACGCTCAAACATTTTAAGTTGATGTTTCCATTCACTTGGGTAACGAATATAATCATTCATCTCACCAATGCTGTCAATTGAATAGTGGAAACGTACTTTCTTATACGGTTTCCACAGCTCTAATAAACGATCAGGAAGTTCAACACCATTTGAATTGTAGCGTACTTCTATTTGATGTGCATATCCCATTTCAATTACTTTTTCTAGGATCTCGTAATGTTCTTCAATAACTGTTGATTCGCCACCTGCAAAGTATAGCTGACGCATGTATGGAATTTGTGCATAAAACTGATCCCAAAAATCTGGATTGTTTTTATGCCAATTATAACTGGCACCAAACTCTTTACCTTTGTTTTCCCAAACCATAGTTTGTTTAAGGCTTTCGTTTGTAATTTGTGGATACAGTTTATTCCAGTCTTTTACCCAACCAGATGAATCATGTGGACTACACATAACACAACCTAGTTGACATTTTGTACCCATACGGATATCAATATAACGTAATTTGCTATCTGTTGATCCGTCTGCATATGTCTCAGCTACTAACTCGTCAACATCAATCCCATTGTTCATCCAGTATTGTGTTTCCCATTGACGTTTTGATCTGTGTCCAGCTGCTTCTTCTTTAAAGCATTTTGTACACGAAGGTGGTTGTTCGCCTGCTAGCATTTGTGAACGTACTCCACGCATGTATGTATTGTTCCATGCCGTAGTTAGGTCTGTTGTATTAAGGTTAGCTGGTTTTCCATCTTCTGTTTTAAGAATACCTACTCTCCCACCGTGTACTTTGTCGTTTGTTGCGCCTACTGAACTGGCGTTTGCAGTACAACAAACTCGCATACTTCCATCAGGTCGTGTACTTAAATGTATCCAAGGTAAGATGCAGAATGTTTCTGATGGTAATGGGTGATCATGTTCTGATTCAGTGTTGTTCATTAATTGCTCCGTGTATATTGTACTCTGTGTGTTCTGTACCTGTATTTATTAGATCCCAAGTAGCCTCTGTTGCAGTTCCAGTTATTTGCAAACAAGGTCTTTTATACCAGCTACCGTTCCATGTAATGTGTGGCAATGTGCTCCACTCCCATGCAAATATTGTTCCTGCTTTCCATTGTGTGTATACAAGATTACCAAATTGAAATATTTGTCCTGGTTCGTGATCTTCTAGTGTTATTAAAAAACGTATTTTATCTGGATGTTGATACTTAAATTCTGGATTGTCTAGTACACGCTCTGCACGTGGATTACCTGGTAAGTTATCAATGTGCCACATAAGTTGATCATTTGGATATTGATCATTAAATTTACATGTTAGTTTCTCTGTGGTGTTAAACTGTAACATGTCTGTAATATGATTAAACTTTGAAAACTCTCCTGGAAACTGATCGTAATTAACTTTACGAAACATAGTTGCCTTAGGATTTCCATCTGGATTCTCAGTATCTTCTGCGATGTGATTTTCACTTTTAGTGTTAGCCGCATGCTCATACCGTTGTTCGTTGTAGTTTTGATCTGTTACACCTTTGCTACGTGCTAGTTCTACTTCGTCCTTCCAGTTGCCTGTAAGTACTCCAACTATCTTAACGTACTCGCCTTCTTGATCTTCTTTGAACTTATCAAAGTGCCAAGGTTGCTTAAAAGGTGAAGGCATTTATTACTCCGGGATTTTACAAATTGAGATGTAGACATCGTCCCATCTATTGTCCATGTATTTAGCCTTAGCAATATCAAAGCCTGCAATCTTGTCAAACTTATGAACATCATATTTGTCCCATGTCATACCTTTACACATTGCAAAGTCAGTTATCTTTGCATTCTCTTTCCAGATATGTTCACGCATAGTATTGTAGTCTGTGTAACCAGGACGGTAGTCCGGATAATGGTCCTTATCAAAGTCCATTACTTCACTCCACCATGCAAAACTTTTTTGATTTTCTCGATAACACAATACAATGTAGTCACCTGGAAAGTGATTATATAAATAATCTAAGTTGAAATGTCTAGCAAAGAAATGACTTTTTATTACTCGAGGACCTGTACCAGAGAATACTGAATCAATATCGTCTTGTAGTTTGTGAGGCTCAACAAAGTTAAAGTCTGTCCAGTCCTCACCACACCCCATACCAGGGCCCCAATAGCTACCGCGGTGGCCATTGTTTGTGTCTGTTGGGTTTCTGGGTCTATGATATTGAGTACGTTCAGGAGTTTCGTCTGTTACATCTGCGCCTATAGCTTCACGAAGTTGAATATCAATTCCACTCCACTTACTGCCAGGCACACCTGCGAACCATATGTTTGATTGTGACATCTACTAATCCTTGTACTAGGAAAAAGAGACCCTAAGGCCTCTTTATCTATTTGAAATACTTTCCTAGAAATCCACCTACGCCGTTTAAAACATCCGATTTGACTAGTTCAAAATCTATTTTAACTTGAATATCTTTGATATCGTCTTTCATTAAATGACTTACAATATCTTTACCTGAACGTTCGATCTCTACAAGATCTTCTTTAGTCATTGAGACGCAACTTCCGTCCATTAACTCAATACTAATTTCAAGTATGTATTCTGCGGGTACATGGTCTAGTGACACTTGATCGAATATTATGTCAAACGATCTATCTTTACGCTCAATTGGCATCCCACTAATCCTCTTATAAAATGACACTATTTATAGTGGTATTTACCACGTTTAGCTTTACTCAGCAGTTACTTTAGCTGGTCTTCCACGTTTTGGTTTTAGTGAAGGATCCAAATCATATGCTTGAGCTTTTAAAGTTTCTGCTTCAGCTAAAAACCCTTCGGCTTGTGCTAGCATCCCCTTTGCCAAATCTCCATCATCGATTGGTGTTTCCGACATAGGTACACTTGCTGCAATAGCATTCATATCCAGCGAAGCGGCAGTTGATGCAGCGCCTAGCTCTGTATCGTCTGGAACTACAACTGGTTTACCATCTGTTTCAGTAGCAATTAACGTATTAAGTTCTGCTAAATTAACTGATACACTATTGTTAGGTGTCATTGCAATGTTACTAGTTGGGTGTTTATTTAAACGCCCTTGCTCGTGCAATGTTTGCAGCATATTAGTACCGTCTGTGAACACTGAACGTTGTGCATACTCATAAAAGTTTGCACTTGCCTGTGCTCCATTTGACTCCACTGCTGTGATCAAATCATCGTGCATCCAATCTGGCGCTGCGTCAGTGTCTACTACTAGACAGTTATTCGTGTCATCTGGGATTTCACGGAAGACTACTATCACACGTTTTTGTGTGTTAATAATCTGTCCTACATGTTTTAAATTTGCCATATTTTATTTCTCCTTAGGAGCTTCTGCTTCATTCGCTTCTGCTACTTCTTCTGGTGTATTCGCCTTGACAAAGGCTACTAGTTTTTCAAAGCATGTTCCGACTTGTCCGGCTTCAGCGGCTTTGAAAGCTCCACGCTGGGTTGCAAGATCAATAATATTGCAAGCCATAACAATGTCAGCGATTTGAATCTCGTTAACAGGTGTTTGTGGTGTTTCTTTTACTTCTGGTGTTTCTTTTTTGCTCATTTGTATATTCTCCGTTTTGAGTTTTAAATAATTAAGTACTATGTTTATTTATCTAAGCTGTTGCGAGCTTTTCTAACATTAGTTGCTTCTCGAACTGATTTAGATCGTTTTCACGTTCAAACCATACTTGGAATACCATATTATCTCTATCAATAGGTCTAATATGATAAAACCCTTGCGCTCTAGCCATTAACAGGTCCCAATCAATGTCACTTTGTTTGCTATCTGCAACTACTAAAATTCTATTACGCATCATCTTTATTAAGATGTCTGTATCTTTAATAAGAGTTAAATCTAACTCACTTAGGCTACCGCCATTCTTTACAATACGAATATTTACTTTATCGCCCATCTACGCAGCTACATCATAATGTATTGTAACACCAAATGGTGCTTCAATTGAACGATTCTTATCGCCATGTATTACAAACAATGTATCGCAATAGTCTGCGTTGCCCCATGAACCCCATGGATATCCATCTGTAAACATTACCATTTGATCAGGATCGATGTCATGTTCTGCCATGTAGTTAAACACTACATCAAAATCAGTACCACCTCCGCCTTTAAGTTCATATTCGTTCATTGTGCGTCCGTCATCACTTGTGAATACTTCTGCACTATACACGGCAGTATCAAACTGTGCAATAGTAATTTTGTAACTTTGATATTGATCCATAATACCTTGTACTTCACTTAGAAAGTCACGTAACATTGATTGACTAATACTACCTGATGTATCTAAAAATACTGCAACGTTTAATTCTTCGTCTTTGTTCATACCTGGAAAAATAACTTCTCCTGAACGTTTACTTGGGCGCATAAATGTAAAGTCACTACGTAGACTACTTTCTAATTGAGTACGTAGTACATCACGCCAATCCATTCTAGGTGCAATAAGTTCGCTAATCATACGTTTAACTGTTTCAGGTACATCAGGTCCAGCACTTTGAGCCGCTTGTATTACAGCCTGTTTAATTTCGTCCTTTAGTGCCTTCTTTTCTTCTTCTGACATTTGTACTTTTTGAGTACCACCTTGTCCACCTTGTCCATCAGCATCATCATCTGAATCGCCAACTTCTAAGTGTACATCCATTCCGCCTTCTTGTCCAGCGCCTTCTTCAATTAGTTTATCATAAATTTCGTAAGAGTTATTTCCACGATATTTCCAATCTAAACAAATCTTACCGCCTTGTAGTTTATCGTCTTTAATAGGTTCTCCAACATGATGTTCAACTAGTGTCATGTTAATGTTAAAGTCAGCTGCGGCATTGTAAACCATTTTATCTCGTTCACCACGTGCTTCCATATGATCATAAACAACATGTAATACTTCATGTCCAACTAAAAAGTCTAGTTCTGGATCACTTAGTGACTGAACAAACTCTACATTGTATAAAAACCTGCGTCCATCTGTAGCTGCGGTAGGAATATAATCACTCGCATCTTCTAAACGAAGACGTGTTGCTAGTTGACCAAAGAATGGCTTTGTAAGTAACAACCGTACTCTAGACTGTGTAATACGCTCTGCTGCTGTCTTTTGCATTTGTGTAATCTCCGTAGCTTCAGTTTTTTCAATTGTTTCTAACATATAGTAATATTATAGCATCTAGTTAAGTTAAAGTCAACCTATTATTTTAATTAGAAAGCCTAAACAGCATGGCTTCTTCTGCGTTTTTAAAGTAAATTGCATGTGAATCATCTGATTTAGCATACTTTGTTATCTTAAAATCCTGTTGAAAGCAATGTGTTCTACACCACCTTGTTGCTTTATCTAATCCACCTCTTAATGATACTTCAGTTGCAGTTGACGACCATTTAGTTTTATACTCAAATATATCAGCTGGTGTAGCATCTTTAAAATCTAAACCATATAAACGAATATTAGTACGTTCTCGGGGTGAGTAAAGGGAGAGGTCAACTGTCTCTCCCTCCCTCAACTTGGGCGTAAGATATGTATTACGCATCAAGTACCAAACGACCGTACCTTGAGAAATACTCCTCAAATCGTTCAATTTTGTCTTGCTTAGGTACTAGCTTATATTGTTGCATTGCAACCCGGCTAGCCATGATAACCATTTCAGTCTCAAAGTTATCCATCATAAACCCAAGCATGTTACTAAAGCTCTTGTGGTAGAGGTCCATCTTACCTGACTTCTCTCCATTAATACTACGATCACGTAGCTCATAACACATTGAAGTAGCTAGTGCATACTTGGCACTAATTTCTGTAGACTTCATTGTCTTAACTTTGCCATCCAATACTTCAACTGGATCTGGCAAGTCGCCTGCAATCTTACGGTGTGCCATAAACTTAACAGCAATACCTTCTCCTACACAACCTGCAACTAAATCTGTTTGCAAGCCTTCTGCAAGGTCATCTGCATCTTCAATTAGTTCTGAAGTAAATGTCCATGCTCGAGGAGTAGCAAATCCACGTGAACTTGATTGTGGATCAAAGTTGTAAAGATCACCTTTAGCAAATGAAAGGTAGCCAACAACGTCTGCGTCTACTTTATTCATTACAGCCCATGACAACCAGTCTGCAAAATCTACACGTAATTCAAAGTGTACAAAACGATTCTCAAGTGGCTTAGGCATACGATAAGTAACACCTTTGTCTGTCTCACGATTACCTGCGGCAATCATTACAACGTTATCTGGAAGTACATACTGTCCAATACGTCGATTTAAAATTAATTGATAACCCGCTGCCTGCACACTTGGTGCGGCTGAGTTCATCTCGTCTAGGAATACAATTACTGTATCATACTTTGCTGCTAGTTCCTTGCTTGGCAAGTCTGCTGGCGGAAGCCATTGCATAACACCTGTTTCCATATTAGGCACTGGGTACCCACGTAAATCTGTAGGCTCAAACAATGCAAGACGCATGTCGATAACTAGTGTATTTCCGAGAGCGCCTGAATCGCCGATCTCTTTAACTAGTTCTGATTTTCCAATTCCTGGAGGACCCCATAAAAACACAGGGCGCTTCTTTTTAAACGCTCGTGTAATAAGGATTGTTGCTTCACTAATCTTAACGGTACGTGTTTCTGATATAGTTGACATTTTTTACTTCCTTCTTTTAGTTGACTTATACATACATGTTACAGTAATTATTTTCACTTGTCAAGTCTTTATTGCCCCATCAAGTAAATAAAATTCCACCATGTATACTCTTTACTATTTTCTACACCAAACATCCACAATACATCAATCCACCCTAGAGCGAACAGCATCATTAAAGTTCCACCAATTACATCAATTACTTTAAGGTCTTTAATTTCTTGTAACATGCTTTGTTCCTTTTGTTTAACTTATACTACTATTATACGGCAAGATGTCTTACTTGTCAACCACTTAATTCATCTTTTTGCATCTTTTTTATGCATAAATACAGTATGGAAGACTATACCAACACACATTTAGGCATTTTAAAAATATCAATGATAGATTGGTGCCATATGCCAGGTAGTAAACAACATGATAGATGGCATCTTCTAACTGACGTAATAATGCAAGAATTTGAAAACACAACTAATCCACTAGACTTAGTGTTTATCGAACGTGTTAATGAATCATACTTTAATGACTTTCTAGTGTATCTTACTCATTGTCTTGACTACCCACAATCATCAGGGTATAAATTTTCATATTGGAAACTTAAGATCAACTTTGTACAATCAACATTTACTGATAAAAGAATGGGAGAAGTCGGAGGGTCTATTGTGATATCTAAAAATAATGAAGTAAAGTTAACTGATAGTATAGACTTGCCAAGCAGTAAGCCACAGTTTGATAATGGACAACCTGGAAAACTATTAACATTTACCTATGCAAATTGTGAATTTATAATTGGATGTGTACCGCAGAACCTAGGAAGAGATGGGGATGCTGAAAATCCTTACATAGATATGTTAGACCATTTTTGGACCGATCGACAAGGCGAAATGACGCCAAGTATTTTTCCAGTTGCAGTTTGGGACGAAGGGGCTGGTAGATATAATATACATGTTTGGCAAACACACCTGTCTGATGCAATACAAGATGACGAAGCAATTGAAACGTACATATATACACGGACATTACCGTGTTTAACATTAGTTGAAGGTTTAGGAGATGGGACTGATGTGATAACACATTATCAAATTGCGTCTATAATAATGCCACACGTTAATCCAATGGTAATGTATACTAATAGTCCAGATACATTCACTATAACGCATAAAGATCGCCACGCTGTAATACCAGAAATACCAGGTGATTCGTTAGTACAATATATATCAATAAATATTAAGAATTTAAGTATGCTTGAGGATACTATCTATAGCCAGTTTACATAAACTGACGGCGGTGGACGTTTCCAGTTTGTATCAGGGAATTCTTTTTGTGTTCCAGTTCGTGGATCCAGCCATTTTTTTGCTTCTTTATCTTTATATCCAACACCAATTAAAACTGATACTCCAGGCATTGGCAGATCATCTGCAGGTGTATTAGGATTTAAAACTTGTTCTATTTTATCTTTAGATCCAGGCAGTTCGTTTAAACATGCACAATAACCTGTGCTAAGTCCACGTGCCGCTGCGCTCCATACCATAAAACTACTTGCAATACCTATTTCTAAGTTTGCCATTTTTAAAAAGAAATCACTTTTTGACTGGCCTTCATAGGATTCAATATTATCATCTTCAACTGGTAAACGTGGAGAGAATGCTAACAACCAAGGTGCTAATGTCTGTGAATTCCCTAAATCATTAAGTACATGGTCTTCTTTGTTTCTGTGAGTGTTTTCAAATATTGTATTTCTGGCAACTGGATTGCTCCAGTCTAATATACTAATAGTATAGGGCATCATTGCTTGTTTACTAGGTGCATGTGCATGCAAATCATCTAGCATTGATTGTATCATTTCTTTTGGTACCTCTTTATCGGACCAAGCAAATGTTGTACTCCTGTTGGATAGCATGTGTTCCCAGGTTTCCATTATCTTTCCTCTTTGTCTAGTTGTTCCACTTTGCAACTAATTGGGCAATATCTGCCTCTGTTGCAAGTCTGCTAGGCTTTTTGCTTTCTTTATTTGATTCTGTTGTGTGTGATTTTTTCTTTTTAAGTTTAACAGTAAATTCTCCAGTGTTTGGAGTATTTTGGTGTACTGACATTGTTAATGGATTTGCTGTAACCCATCCATCTATTTCAGCTGACATTTTTCCATGTCCTATTATAATCGTTAATTTCTTAAAACCTTTATCATACGAAGATTCAACATAATCGTTAAATTGTTTCCAAGCATCGTGGACTTTGTATCCATGTAAGTCTAATTTTCTCATATTTCTCTTTTGTTAAATTCTTTGAAAACTACGCCGGTTTTTATTACAAATTCCATTCCGAATGCGTTTCCAACATATACTCCAGTATTAGTTTTATTAAACCAAAGTGGAACACCATTAAGTAAAACTCTAATGGCATCTTTTCTAATACCTACTATTGTCCCATCGGCACTATCGTCACTGTCTGTGCAGTAAACTTCTATTACATCATCTAGTTTCATATTATTGTATCATGCTGAATAGTGCAGGGCCAAAACTACTTGCTGCCCAACCTAGTGCTACTAGTGTTACCACTCCGTATACTAGCCATTTAATTTTAAAATCATCTACTGTCATTTTTAATCCTACTAGTTCGTTACCTAATACACGTAACGATACTTCTAGTTTTCCTACATCATCTTTTTCTGCCATTTTATTTCCAGTTCATATAAACAGACGGGTTAGGTCGTCTATCATTGTGTTCATCATTATTTGGTAAGAGTTTTTTCTTACCAGTTCTTGGATCCAAATACGCTATTGGATTAGTCTCATCTTTATAACCAATTCCCAATAGTACTGCCACTCCTTCTGGATCTGGATCATTAGGAGAAAGTGTACTGTTTAGTAATTCCTTTGTACCTAATTCATTTAGACATCCACAATATCCTGTAGATAGCCCACGTGATTCTGCGCTCCATACTATGAAGCTACTTGCAATACCTATTTCTAAGTGTGCCATTTTTTCAAAGAATTTTCTTTGTTTCTCGCCTTCGTATACTGCATGCTCTACATCCTCTACTGGATGTCTTGGAGTAAATGCTAACAACCAAGGTGCTAATGTTTGGGGATTACCAAGGTCTGCTGAAGCAGGTCTGTCGCCATCTCTGTGAGTCCATGCAAATATCTCATTACGCAACTCTGGATCGCTCCAGTCCATTATATCAATTTTATAAGGCATCATTGCTTGTTTACTAGGTGCGTAGTTATATAGGTCGTCTAGTATTTCTTGGATTTGTTCTTTAGTTACTTCTTTGTCACTCCAACTAAATGTAGTGTGACGTTTTTGAATCATCTCTTGCCAGTTATTCATCGTAGTTCCCCTTTGTATATGAACCTTATATTATACTCTATACAGTGTGTAATATTTAATATTAAGTTTTACCTTTAAGCCAACTTTTGGTACCAGCTAGCTTAGCCATAAACGCATCTTTTTCACTGAACAACACCATTTCATCTTTATCTATATAATATGGATATGTCATTTTCTTTTGAAGCTCCATAAAATTACCTGATAGCTTACCAGGTGACTCTACAATCCAACTCCTACACTTTGACTCTAGTAGTTTGCAGCCTTTTTTAGTTAACCTTAAACTGTGAGGTGTGAGAAACAAAACTCTCGAACTGTTACCAATGATTTTAATCTCTGGTGCGAGTTGCTTAATTAAGCTAGTTTGTATCGTTTGAATCTCGTTTAATTGTTTCACCTTTTAATAACCTTACAACTGTGAAAGCGTCTGTATTGAATTTCTTATTCAATCTATCGGCTAAGTTAAATGCATGGCCACTGTTGCTGAAGCTAACCTTCTTATACTTAGGTCCTGGATAATTTACGAGTGTATTCATTGTACGAAGATTAATTGGTTTATCATCGTGGTACACTGCATATATCGCCTCGGCGTCTAATATCTGTTCTGTGTTATAATTTTTGTCAACTATTTCTAACATAATATTGGGTTTTGGTCTTGCCATACTATTAATTCTCTCTTTACTTTATTACATGTATTTATGCAAAGGGAGAATTAACTGAGCACTTTACGGTTACATTCGTGTAAAATTATATCCACTATACAAGTTACAAGCAAATACATTATCAGCAGTAACGACAATAACACTGAATGCGCCTGTCTCCTCGTTAAACGTTAGTACTAGCTGATTAAACTTTTCATCTGGATCAGTTGCAGTGCCTCTTGCAATTGGGCGTTGGCCACGGTTTTCTAGTAGTCCTACTACCACCTGTGTTGTGGTACATGGGACATCTCTGTTCACCCTAGCTATTGGCGGCAATTGTTGAGTTTCTGGTTCATCAAGTTCTGGTTCAAATACAGGCGGTGGTGTTGGCAACTCTTGCATTATTTGTGCGTTAGAATTAGTAACGCCGAATATCATAACTGATGTGCATAATGCAATTGCCACTAGTGTTTGTTGAATTGTCATTCTTTCCTCGCTTTTTTTAACTGTAAGTTCATATCCCATTCAGTAAAATATGGGCCTTGGTATTCGTACTTGTCTAAGGTTTCTACCTTTGGACAATACGCATGTTGCCATCCCATTCCGTGATATCTCAATATATAATATCCTGCTGCGTATGTAGTTTTACCTTTTTGTGCTTTTTTAAACAAGGGCAAGCTACTATGTTCTACTGGTAGAACAATAGGACTATTAGTAGGATATCCGTTAAGAGATTGGCATTCGGTTGATACATCTGCTTTACGTTCAATTGTCTTAAACTGGTTGAGTGTATCTAACATTGTTGTGCTTTTGTCACGCTGGTCAAAGAATTCAAAGACTTGTCCTTGCTTGCGAATAGTGCCTATTTTACTAGAACTAACTTCAACAATCCAGAACTTGTCTTTAACTAACTCTTTGGTTGTGTACATTTTGTTTATAAACTCTTGTGAGTGTCATCACATACTGGATGATCGTCGCTTTCACCACACCAACATGCACTTCCTAGTCGTTTTACTTCTGTAATATTTGCCATACGGAAACTTCTAAATCCTTTAGCTTTTGTATCCCATACACTCATTACTTCTTCGTTAATCTTACGAATCTTTTCTTGTGTCATGGGATCTTTCTTAGTTGCTGGTGGCAAATGTGATACATTTAACGTGCAATTCATTACACGTTTTTCACCATTAATTTTATTAAAACTAACTTCCATAATGCTAGTACGTAGTTTACCTTCTAACTCATTACGTTCAATAAGTAGTGCTGGTGTCTCAACTTCACTAAATGACATTCCCAGCCTCCCTAATTCTACGTTTCCATGCTCCACCTGTTTGCTGTTCTGTTAGCTGTAACCTACACCATTGCAGTGTAGGCTCCTTGATGTGTGCTTCGATTGTGGGGTTAACTTCCATTGATTGAATTAACTGTCGAATCTGTTCTTCAGTTAGCGAATTAAGTTGCATTGCCTTCTCCTTTATCAAATTGTGCAGCTTCTTCTGAGCCGCCTGTTGCAGTACCCTTAGTATAAGAGTGTGCGCCCATACCTGCTAACTCTCCATTTTGGACAATTAAATATGGATCTCTAATTTCTGTACCATCAAAGAAACATTCTAGTATTTCTCTAACTCCGTCAGCATATCTTGTTTGTGCTGATAGACTTGTTCCACTTGTATGTGGTGTCATGCCGTGATGTGGCATAGTTCTCCATACATGATCATTCGGTGCTGGCTGTGGGAACCATACATCACCTGCATAGCCACTTAGCTGTCCAGATTCGCATGCTCTCGCAATAGCATCTTTATCACATATCTTACCACGTGCTGTATTAATTATGTAAGCACCTTTTTTACACTTAGCAATCAGTTCATCATTAAACATATGTTCTGTTTCTGGGTGTAGTGGGCAACTAATATTAATTACATCACAAGCCGCAACTAATGACTCTACATTAGGATGATACGTTAAACCTAGTTCTGTTTCTATTTGATTGCTTAGTCTATGCTTATCAAAGTAATGTAAATGTACGTCAAATGGTTTCATCTTGCGTAACATATCAATACCAATGCGCCCTGCTGCAATAGTTCCTATATGCATTCCTTCTACATCATATGACCGCTTAACTGCGTCAGCAATATGCCAACCACCATCATTAACAATCTTATGTTGCGTAGTAAAGTCTCTAACTAACACTAGAATTTGCATAACAATATGTTCTGCGACACTTCTACTATTACAATAGGTTACTTCAACTACATCAACGTTATGATCCATAGCCGCTTGTAAGTCTACGTGATCAGATCCAATACCTGCTGTAATTGCCATCTTCAAGTTTGGTGCTGATTCCATTAGTTTTCTTGTTACGTAATATGGAAAGAATGGTTGCGAGATAACAATATCTGCATCAACTAATTCCCTATCTGCTGTACAGCCTTCGCCGTCTTTGTCACTAGTAACTACTAATGTATGTCCTGCATCTTCTAAAAACTTTCTTAAACCTAATTCACCTGATACACAACCCAGTAATTCACCAGAGTTAAAGTCTCTACCTTTTGGACTTGGTAATGTCATTCCGTCTGGGTATTTCTCTATTGTTGGTAAGTCTTCCATTGGATAGCTTGTAGGCATTCCATCTGTTGGGTCATCATATAATATACATAATACTTTCATTTTATTTCTCCTTGTGTGTGTAAGAGTCCTTTCTATCTTTCTCTTAGGCGTTACTATATGCTTTGTTAAGGTACTCTGCATGATCTTGTGCTTTATCAGCTGTTCGTTGCATACCCCATTTACCACATAGTTTCATAAAATGTATACCTACTTGCGACTTAGATTCTTTCTGTACTTGCTCAACGATAACACCGTCTAGTGCTTCTTTAATATCATCTGGCTGTGCAGTTAAATCAATAATGTGCATATTACGCTGATAGTCTTCTAGTACACGATGCTCTACGCCTTCGTGATCTGTCCAACGTTGTAGCATAAAGTTATTCCAGTTGTAACCTTTGTTGTCTTTATCCGCAAAGGCTTCCATCATACCTACTTTATTCTTAGTGCCTTTTTTACGAGCACCTGGGCATGCACTGAATACATTATCACTTGTGTCACCACGTATACATTTCTCAAATAGTAACCACTGCGGGTCACCTAGTTCTTTTGCTTCTTTAGTCTTTTTATCAATAACAGGTCTTCCACGATCATCAAAGATGCCGCCAACTGTAATAAGTTGTCCTGTAATACCATTGTACTGTTGTACATTCTTGTTTAACAACTGATAAAAGTCACTATCGCTGCTTACGATACAATGTTTATCATCAGGATGATTCTGTATCCAACGTGCGATAAAGTCATCTGCTTCGCATCGACCTTGTTGTAGTACTGTACAGTTTGTACGTTGTTCAAAGAATACTTTTAGTTCATCAAACGCATCCCAAAACATCCTATCTTCTTCTTGTTCAGAGACAGTAAGTGCTGCACGTGCCGCACTACGATTACGCTTATAAGGTTCGTATGCGTCTTTGCGCCAACTACGTCCTTCTAAACATAGCACAACATGTGTGCCTTTTTGTTCGCGAAATACTTTATTAATGCTAGCAAACATAATATGATATGCCATGCCAATCTTGTCTTTTGGATCAGCACCACGTTGCACTACATGTCGCGCACGAAAAAACATATTCGCTGCGTCTACTAAAATATAACTCAACATATTCTCCTTATTAGATATCTTCTGAAATTTGTTTACAAAGTGTAGTAAACCATAAGTCTACTATTTCTTCTTCATTGTCACCTGTATAGCCTGCTTCTAGTAACTGTTTAACAAAGATGTTATTCCACTCTAATTCAAAGTACCCATCACCTGGATTCTCTTTATCAAAGTTTACTTCTAAAACTTTTACGTGAGCCTCGCCTCGAGCCGTTGCTTTCTCTTTATCAGATAGTTCAGGCTTCTTAGTAAACAATTGTTTAATCTTATTAATCATACGATTCTCCATTTAGTAACTTACATTATAGTACATATTGTATCATTTGTCAAGTATTAGTTTACCCATTATCCTTCTTCTACCATCCAATTTTCTCCCATGGAACATCTTTGTCACCAAAGTGTCCGTATGTACAGTTTTCACTATACTTGTTAAAGTTAAACAAATCAAACTTATCAATGATTCCTTTAGGACTCAAGTCAATGTTATCACGAATAAACTTTTCAATGCTCTTACTATATCCATTTGATTCAACATAGATACTAGTAGGTTGTTTAACACCAATGGCATACGATAACTGGATGTTACACCAATCTGCCATGTTGTCTGCTACTACATTCTTTGCTAACCAACGTGCCATATATGCGGCACTTCTATCTACCTTCGTAGGGTCCTTTCCAGAAAAAGCACCACCACCGTGAGGAGCGTAACCGCCATAAGTATCGACGATGATTTTTCGCCCAGTAAGTCCTGTGTCGCCATCAGGCCCACCAATAACAAAGTTACCAGTAGGATTAAGATGCCATATTGTTTTATCATCGATCAGTCCGTCTAATGCTGCTTCTGCTGCTCCGTGACTAATATCACGTGCTAAGTTAATGTTATCTTTTGATGTGTGTTGTGTACTGACTACTACTTGATCAATACGTGTAACTTTTCCGCCTTCATACTGTACACTTACTTGTGACTTAGCATCTGGTCCTAGTATTGCTGAAGGACTAAACCCATTATTTCTATGCCCGGTTTTGCGTTCTTTCTCTAGTTCAGTTAAAATACGGTGTGCATAATAAATAGGTGCTGGTAAGTATGCTTCGTTGTCGTTGCATGCATACCCAAACATAATGCCCTGGTCGCCTGCACCAAAGTCATCTGTTCCTAGTGCAATATCTGCACTCTGTGAATGTAATTCATTGTAGATTTTTAGTTTATCCCAATGAAACCCGTCTTGCTCATAACCAATATCACGTACTTTGTTGCGTACAATTTCTTTAACTTCTTCCTTAGATACGTTAAAGTTTTTTACTTCGCCCGCCAACGTTACGTGGTTGGTAGTTACAAGTGTTTCAACAGCAACACGAGTTGTTTCATCGCCTGCTTTGAACCCTGCATCAACTAGTGCATCTGAGATTTGGTCTGCAACCTTATCTGGATGTCCTGCGCTAACACTTTCGCTCGTAAAAATATAGTTCTGATTCATAGTTATTTCCTTTAAATTTTAGTAAAGACATATATGCCTTCCCACTTTTCTCGACCTTCTTTTTTATCGTTGCCAACACCAGGTCTAGTGTTTA
>TARA_R110001606_G_scaffold398504_1_pt1 | contig 15925 bp, 23 predicted proteins | sample TARA_R110001606 | Tara Oceans TARA_R110001606 (sample SAMEA4398315) | marine metagenome | biome: Polar Biome; feature: [SRF] surface water layer (ENVO:00010504); material: water (ENVO:00002006), including particulate matter (ENVO:01000060) such as... | depth 5 m | reverse complement strand
AGTCTAGCAATCTTACATTTACCAGGCGTGAATAAATCAACACACTCCTCAATCGCTAACTGTCCTGCTTCATCGTTATCAAACATCAAGATTACTTCTTCAAAGTTCTCGAGCCACTCTAGGGCTTTTGATAATGCTTTACGTGCGCCTTTAGTGCCTAACGGTATAGACACTACAGGATACTTATTGTTTTGTACTTGCGATACTGAGAGCGCATCAAGCTCGCCTTCAGTAATGATGACTTTCTTACCTGTGTTTCTCCATAAGTGTTGACCATATAAACCTATGTTTTTACCATCACCAACGATCATGAATTCTTTATCTTTACCGCGTAGCTTCTGTGCAACTATCTGTCCATCAGCTATGTAACTAGCTATCTGTACCGTCTTACCATTGTGTTTGCCTATCTTGTATCCCCACTTCTCACATGTCACTTGAGAGATACCTCGCGCAGCAAGTGATTGAACTTCACCATCTAATATCAAGTTTGCTGCCATCTTATTCACCTTCCTAGGTTTATGTTTGTGTGTGCCATCAGTCGGTGGTTTATAGTAATCACACCCTGCTGAAAAACAATATTCATGTCCATCGGAATAGACAGAAACATTGTCTCTACTCCCACATGTGGGGCAGGGTGCTTTACCAATCGAGAAGCTAGTTGAATCCTGCATAGCTTGTTAGGTTTGTCATTTCATAACTCCTTGGTTCTTTAATGTGTTGAAGGTGTTGAAGGACAGTGAGGCATTCCATTGTTGCGTAGGATGTGGTTTGGTTACTATCGGTGCACCTAAGAAAACAGTGAAGGCTTGCTGCATAACTGTTAAAGGGGTAGCTGTTTGATTATGCATTCTCTGCTACCTCCCTAGTTGCCATGCTGTAACGAGCGTAGCGCTGTCCTGTGAGGTCGTACTTAAGGGTGGTAGTGATCATGTGGCCTAATGCTTTTAAATCGCATATACGCCTCGGCAGCGAACGGATACGGTAGACTGTACTTGCCTCTGCTTGTGAGATACTTCCTTCCTTACTCAGATGTTTTAATACTAGGTTTGCTTGGGGTGTCATGTTTATCATTCCTCCTTAAAAGGTAGTAAAAGAAAGGGAACCATAAAGATTCCCTTTGGTAGAACTAGTGGTTCTCTACCTTGCTCCAGCTCCAACGTTGTTTAGTGACTGATCGCCACGTTCCAACATCAAAACAGGGACAGGCTTTAGTCCACTCATTGCTCGTGATTACGCCATCCTTATTTAAGTCAGGTGATAAATCACGATGACCTAAGATAACCTCAGGGCTGTGGGTTTTCTCTAGACTATCCAGTAGTTTCTCCAGGGTGTCCATCTGTGCTGGTGTGTAGTTATTTTCAGCACGTCCTGTTTCCTGATTGAGTCCTCCCACTAGGCAGATACCTAAAGAACCTTTGTTATGTCCCTTCGCATGTGCGCCCATCACGACAGGCGGTCTACCATTTTGAATAGTGCCATCTCGTAAGATGACAAAGTGATATCCAATTTGGTTGAACCCCCGTTTCTTATGCCACTCGTTAATGATATCTCTATCAACGAAATGGTCAGGGCGTGTTGCTGAGCAGTGGACAACAAGTTTCTTGATGGGTAAGTTATTCACGACTGCCTCCTTCTTCTTCAAGCCACTCGTCAGGTATCGTCTTATCTGCATAAAGGAAACCATTCTTCTCACACCACATAGCGTAGGTGGTTTTAGATAGTTTATTTAAGCGTCCTTTAGCATTACTAAAGACAAAGCGAATATCGTAGTCGGGATGTTGCTCCTTGATTTTGATATGCTTCTGTCTATCCACCACTAAGAACCTACCTTTAGTTTCAATAATGATTCCGTTAGGTAGTTCAAAGTCGGGGGTGTACTTACGATTCTTTGCAGGATCTATATAAGGGATGACCAACTCTTCATACTTATAACTCACCCCTTTGGCTGTGAGTGCCTCTGCTGTCGCTTCTTCTAGTCCACTTCGGTATCCTTCAGCAATCGCACGTTGTCTTACGGCTGAAGAAAACTGTCTGTGTTTATGTACCTTAGAAGTTATCGTCATCTGTACCTGAATCGTCATCGTCTGAGTCAGTAGTAGATTCTTCTTCTTCAGGTTCTTCGTAGCCCTCTTCTTTCGCGAAGCCGTACTGTGAAGATGTACCTGAACTGCCTTCAGATAACTCTAGGATTTGCGCTGCTACTAGATATAACTTAACACCTGTCACACCTGAAGCTGGTATGAAGTAAGGTGAAACCTCGTAAGTTACTTTACCAATAGTGCCGCCACCTACCATTGAAGGCTTGTATGTTTTACCTGCTGGTGTGAATAGAGGGATAGTACGTGTCCATGCCTCACCCTTTTGATTCACGCCACTAGCTTTAGTCGCAAACTTAAAGGTGATTTCTCCCGTAGGTTGCTCTGTTTCAGTATCGTATTCTTCCTCGTACAAAGGTGTTGGGGTTATTTTCCCCATTTTCTTACGAGCCTTGATATCTAAATTAGCAAAGGATGCTTCACCATCTGCGAGCGTTTGATCGTAGAGAGGCTGTAAGACTTTCAAGAGAGGCTCTGCTTCTTCGAGCGTCATTCTTAAATTGACTTTGTATATACCTGCTGTATTGGCGAAATTACCACGACCATAATCAGGTCTAGTTAAGTAGGGGTATACGAAGGTACCCTTTGGTGTTGTGTATCGTGCTGCTTTAACTCGGGCTGTTGCCATTATGTTTCCTTAAAGTAAATAGCTTCGAGGGCTTCAACGTCCATGCCTTCTCGTGCTAGGTCTGCAAATAAATTGAGATGAATACGGTGGCCTCTTTGCCACATATCCTTCGCTCGTTCTAATAGGTTCTCTTGATAGTTAGTCATCGTGTAATTCCAGATTCATAAACATTTTGATTGCTCTTGTCTGTTCACCTTTCCCTTTAGATAGGGAGTCGTATAAAACGTATGAAGCTGTATCAAGAACATCTCGGGGCTTTTGCTTAAATCTTTCACAAAGCATGAGCAACATCATGGATACACCGATTAACTGGTCACCCTGATTAATACCTTGAAGTCCTTCTAGCATTTTGAAAGCAGCTATTTGACCTCGGACGACAGAAGTACCTTTAACTTGTTGGTTAACTACCCATGAACTAGGTGTGTTTCCCATATGTTTCCTTGTTGGTTTAGGTTAAAAGAAAACCTCTCAAGGATTTCTCCTGGAGAGGCTAAGGGTGAACTTTGGAGGTTCTTATTGCTAAGTTGTACCATTCAGATTGTAAGTATCTGATTATTATGGGATACCGTTAGTTTGAAGGTGTTTTATAAGTCTCCTATGCTATACATTCTCTTCGTAGATACCTTTTAGGCAAAGAAATACTCGCTATCTAATACAGCAGTCAACTCCAAGGTGCCATACGCGGGCAGTGGCGGTATCGTAGAGATGAGTTCCTCGTACCCTGCACCCTTAAGCTGATACTCTATCTCCTCTTTGAATCCCTGAAGGACATCAACTGTATATTGATTAACGAAAGATTTCCTTAAGTTATCTGCAAGCTGTCTAGTGTCACATGCATGTACAGCATAGGAATCATGGATCATTGAGAAGCTCGTTAAGCCTTCTTCTCTACACATCTCTACAGTCGCCATCATGTGGGCTGCATCACAACTGTGTACGAAGTTAGGTGAGATACCTGCTGATTGCTTACGTGTGTTGAGGGTATCCCCTTGCTTGTTGAATTGGATATTAGTAGGTGTACCTGCGATACACACCCTGACTATCTCCGATATACTCTGTGAGTAGTACTGCCTGACAGGTAAGCCGATAGGTGAAGTCCACACGACAGCGATAGAAGCCTTAGAGACTACCTTAGACACTGCTTGCAACCACTTCATGCCCTCTTCGGCTGCCACTACCACCTGACTAATGGCTTTTAAGTTCTCCCCTGCCAAGTAGTAGGCTTGCATTGCCACGTCAGTTCCCTCAGCGAATAGGATATCTTTCTCTTCAACCATCACATCTAGCTCTTTGATCAATTGATCTCTCATCCCATAAGCTGATACTGAATAAGGCCTAGTCATGGTGTTACGTTTAGTGAGTTTACGCCCAATAGGTTTCTTAACATAAGCATCACCCTCTTTGTATAAAGCATTCATCCATGTAGTAGCTTCGAGGTGACCTTCTTTAGCAGCAGAAGCAACAGCTATCTGTACGATGTCTGCAACCTCCTGGTAGATGTCTGAAGGTTTCTCTGAGGGTGATAAATTGGTAGCCTGACCCCCTCGCTCATCCCGTAACATGGCCGAGAAGTTCTGAAGACCATTGCAAGATCCGTCTAAAGCTACAGCTATACGCGAGATATAATCCTCCCCTTGCATGGTGTAGCCTAACCACTCGAAGCAAGCAGCTAAGAATTGAAAAGGTTTATCAGCTAATAGCCAAAAGCGAGACCCTTCTAAAGGTTTCAATGCGGAATCTAAGATAGCCGCTGAGTTCTCTTCTGCCCAAGAGATGCGCTTATCAAACCCCTCCTTATCAAACCCATACGTGTTGGCTAGGTGGATAGCTAACCATGCAGCACCCTCAGTACCTAATGGCTTACCCTCAGTGAACTGGAGTAGTGCCTTACCTGAGTCATCTGCCTGTGGGTTTATAAAGCCTGGTATAGGATAAGCTCTCCCTCTCCAATCTAATACATGGGGAAAGTAGATCTCTGCATCATCTAGAAACTTCTCAGCTAACCATAACTTTTTAGCAACAGCCACAACCTTTGACCTGTTGCGAAAGTTCTCAGTGTGTGTCTGACTAGCAGTCTTTTTCCACTCCTTCAATGCGGCTGGGTTAGTGTCAATATCAGTAGGTTTCATTGGGATTGGCTTACCATCTTTCAAAGGTAACTTAGCTATTCCACCCCCCGTAGTCTCCCACAATGAGTGCATGACATTATAGACTGGCTTATTGATTCTCCAGGGTGTCTCTTGTAGCGCATTCAAGGAGTTAAAGACTACAGGCATATCCACTTGATCCAACTCTGACAGGTACTTCTTGTTGCGAGTCTTCATTAGCGTCAGTCTAGTCTCAAGATATCCACCTTCATAGATGTTTGTCCACGGCTTAGGTTTGCACACCATAGGTAGAAAGACAGGGGATAACAGTGAGCATGTTTTATTCTGTAAGGCGATCCATACTCTAAGAGAATCAGTAGACTCCACATAGCTCACACGTTTAGTTTTACCTTCTGAGCGTGTCTTGATAACACATAAGTTAAGCTCAGTAACTAGCTCAATTATCTTAAGACCTATCTTGATTCTTAATTCATCAGGTAAAGTAATCTTTTCGATGGTGGTTAGATTAGTCTGTGATGCCAAGATAACTTTACGTTTATGCTTAGCATTAGCTGCGGTGGCCTTCAGGTTCCTAATGATTTTATCCATCAGGCGGGGTGCTTCTTTACGGAATGCACGGTAGTTGAGTTCATCCTCGAGTAACTTGGTGATACTCTCTGCCATGGAGACTAACCTTTCCCGACTTGAGATACCGTTGATGATACGTTTCAAGGATAGGTAAGCTACTTCCTTATGACCGATCATCTCAAGGTATCTACTGGTACTCGCTAAGCGTCTTGCCTGACCGCTCTTAGTAGACTCTGCGAATTCATTAAGCTTATCGACTAAAGGTTGGATAGAGTTGTTTAGTAGTGTGATACCTACCATGTTATCCGCCTGTCCCTGCATCTCCAGGTTCTTAAAGTAATTAGCGACTCCTAAACTGCCCATCTCTGTTTCTAACTCTATTTGCTTCTCTTCTAGGGTACTCATAGTATTTCTCCTATAGGTTGGTAATCACTTCGTAGTTACTATTTAGATAATAGAAACCCTTAGAGACTCTTATGGTGTTGTAAGAATCTCTAAGCAAGTCTACTAGGGAACTATAAGCAAGTCTACTAGGGAACTACTGGTGAAGCTGAATGGGTACTCTTAAGATGTCTTAAGATATATCTATGGGATAACCGCTAAGATGTACCATTCAAGTTGTAAGTCATTGATATTTCTTGTAAGTGATTGTTTCGTAAGGGGAACTTGTTTGTAAGAGTGGCACTATAAGGTCAATCTTTAATGTAAGTTATTGTTTGTAAAGGCATCTTAATTGATTTTAAGTCCCTTGTGTCTACCAATTTCACCACCCGGGCAAAGGTGTAAGTGCTTGAATTTACTACACTTGTGTTGAATCTACTAGGTATATCTACTGGTGCTACTTCTGCTGTTTTAGAGCCTTTTTGACCCTCCCAAGACAATCTACGGTCAATGGTTTTACTTCCCTTTTTAGCCTTATTCTGACTATTTTCAGACAATCTACGGTCAATTAAACTATTTTCAGTCAAACTACGGTCAAACTCATTGATACTATTTACGACATCTCCGAGGTGTGTGTCAGATAACTGAGCGTACCTCTGTGTCGTGATAAAACTCTTATGACCAAGCCACTTTTGTATCCGTAATAAATCTACCCCCTGCGCTGCTAACCTACTAGCACACGTATGGCGAAGACTATGTACCACAAACTCGGCATCTTTTTCATACCCTAAGTGAGTCCTAAGTTTCTTCCAGTAACTCTCTACCATGTGAACCGTGTAAGGAAAGGGACTGATTAAACCTTGGCGACTCTCCAACACGTTACGCATTAGGGTTGTCATAGGCTTATGCAATGTTTCTTTAGACTTGGTATCGTAGAATATTACCTTACCACTCTTTAAATCTACATCAAGCCACGTAAGTTTTAACGCCTCACTTAGCCTGTTACCACTCGACAATAAGAACTCAAAAAGACCTGCTTGTTCGCTGTAGTTCTTATCGAAGAAACGCATCATACTGGCTTCTTCTTTCTCCGTCAATACTCTGTGTCTTGGAGGCGGTTCCGAACGTACTTTAATATTAGGCACATAATCTAGGTATCCCTCACCAGCTGCATAGTTAAGCAGGGTTCTAAGGACTGCCATTTTCCGATTGATGGTGCTATTGGAGTTCCCTATGGCTGCAAAGCTATTGCTTAAAGCTTTGATGGCAGCAGCATCTACGCTAGATACATCCTTAGAGGTATCTAAGTGTTCTGCTATCTGATCCCACTTCTGTGAAACCTTACGAGCATCTTTTGTATGCTTCCAATGCTCTAGCATGGCTTCTCTGAAGGTGGCTTCTAGGCTGTAAGTTTTCTTAGTGAGACCATGGGCACCCTTAATCATATCCACCTCTAATAAAGCGTGGACTTGATCGGCTAGTTTCTTATCTGACGTGCCAGTACTCTTACGCACTCGCTCATTGTTTATGGTCAGATCTATGAACCAAATACCCCTGTTATTCTTGCGTAGCATATGCTGCCTGTTTCTCCCCTCTTTTAGCGCAAAAATCCACTATCGTTTTAACTAGTGTTATGCCTTTAGACGTGAGTGTAAGAATAACTCTACGTCTATCCTGGTAGTCCACTAAAGACTTGATTAAATCCAAACCACCTACACCACCTTTACCATCGGCTAGGCGATAGAAGTTACGACTTGCGGCTGCTTTACTTATATTCAACCTAGCTCCGACAGTCGTAAGATCCGGTGGTTCCTCATGTCGTGCTACTTCCAATAAAAACATGATGGTTTGAATCTCTACTGTTTCAGACAGGTTCGCTCTCATAATCTCTTCCAAGCTATATAAGTCCCCTGCTAGTTGCCTATCTGCAGCTGATAATGACGTGGTAGTATCCCCACTCAATTTCGTATTCACTTTTATTTCCTCCTTGTAGGATTCGTGGTACTAAATAAAACTTAGTACGCCTTATGGGCGAAAGCTTTGCTATTATAATGTCAAACTTCTTAAAAAAAATAAAATCTGCTATTACACGCATATATATGTATCTTTCTTATTAACCTCATTAAAATCATTAGTCACAACTAACAGCATTCCCTGTGTGGCTGTCCATATATAGGTGACTAAACTAAGTATATCGCATTGATTGATAAAGTTCAACCCCTCAGGTGTCTGTCACCCACTTGAGAAGTAAACCTTACAGTGACTATTTCTTTAAACGGATGCAATCGAACTCAGGGTGCTTCTTCCAAAATCGATAAGTCCGATACCTTTTAATTAGATCTACTATAGTAAAGAAAATCCCAAAGCTAAATATAAACAGCACTACTAATAGGCCATCAATTATCGTATCTGTTGCCATCATGGTTATTACCTCCTGTTATTGCTTCCACTGTTTTATAAATCTCGTATTCAGTCAAGAAGTGATCTGTGGAGCTATAAGATTCACTACTCTTACTGCTAAAGCCTTGCTGTGACATCTCAAGACGTAGGAAAGCTCTATCGTCTATGTCTTTCTTTAAACCTTTATAGGTATCGTTAGTTAATCTTAAGCCTTGAAGAGTCCCAATGTACTTAATGAGCTTAGTATTGAAATCTCTACGTCTAGCTATTCTAAACCCTTGATACATATTCACTGTATTCATTTAATATTCCTAAGTGCTACCACTGCTTACTAGCAGCGTGTTGTTGTTGTTGAAAGTATAAGTGCAAGGCTATAACCACCACCGCAAAGACGCTTAGAAAAACTAAAGGTACCTGAAAGGCTTCTATGAATTGCATAATCGTTAGATGTTCGTTATAAGTCATATTGATGTAGCTCCTTCTTTTTAATGTTGGCATCATTGCTGTTGCTTGGTGGGAAAATCCCCGGATAGTCTCAAGAGCCTTGTAATACCGCCCTTAAAACTATCAAGTGACATTCACTATAAAGATACCTTTTGGATAAAAATATAGATGCTTAAGATTGTGGATGTGGTGTATTCCAAAGCTTCTTGCCAATCAAAAGCAATTCAGTCGCTTGCTCTTGAGTCAAACCGTTGTGTTCTGCAAACTTTTCAACCGTAAGGTAGTTGTTAACATAGTCTAGCGTGTAATCAGTTAGAACGTCTCTAAGCTCTCTCATTTTAATATCTCCTGTTTGTTTAATTTAATACGTGTCCAGTTCTAACTCCCGCGCTGCAACTTCATTCTCAACGTAATGCTGAGCAATCTCATACCAATTGACCTCATGAATGCTAGAAAGAATCATGTCCATATAAAAGCCATTTTCTAACTCAGGTGCATTCTCTATAAACAGGGTCTTGATACTAACAGCCAAGATGCCTGCAATCTCTTCTGTATCTCCATATGAGCTAAACAAGTCCGTAGCCATGCAAGCGACTAGCTCACTATCTTGCCATCTTTCATCGAGCCAAAGATTTGCGTTCCAAGTCTCGTGGTTTGTCCATCCAGCATAATCGTGTTTCATGTTAAAAAACCCCCAAGCCAAGGCCGAACAAATCGGCAACATATAGAAAGTTCAAGGTAAAGAATAAAGCAACAGCTATTTTAATTAGTGTCATTATTTTACCCCTTTGCTATAAGTTTGTTTTGTGCCTTTAGCATCTGAAGCCATATAACTAGCACCGAAGGCGTAAGCCATAACTTGCGCCCGTTCATCCTTCGTGCAGTGTTGAATTGATTTATTATGTATAATTGTTTGCATCTCGCGACTTGTAAGCTTGTTTGTAATTGTAATCATTGTGTAACCTCTCATTGTGTTGTTTAAGAATGCTTATTGCATGACCATCACTCTATAGGAACTATCTCGATTGAACAAGTTAATTACAATCTAATTGCATAACTCGTTGATAATGCTAGGGATATCTTAGGGATATTATTAGATATCTTAGGGAATGTCTGTATGCCGTTCAGCATATAAAAAAATAATAGGACAACACTTAAACAAATCATAAAGAAATAAACCGAAAGGTTTTATCTAAAGATCTGCTTAAGTGCTGTCCTATTAAGTACTGCTGTTACTATGTAAGGGATCTAACATCCCTTGTCATATCTTATGAATCAAGTAGTTATCCTAGGGATTGTCTATAGTATGTCTATATAGAGTTTTTAAACTTGATATACATAGCGAAAGGCTGCTTAGTTTCTAGCCTCGCGAATAAATAAAAGGATGCGCACGGGGGGTGTCGCCCAACCTACGCGCTAAGGATACCTACTCACAATTTTGTTACTAAATCATTTGACCCATATCTCACAATCAATCATAAGTCTTCTAGCGTTACTCTAAGGGGGCATCTTATAGATACTAGGGAACCCCCTTTAAGGCTTATTTATTCATTACGTACATTGTAACTTCAAAGCCGAAACGCATTTCAGTAGCTGCTGGTGTTGTCCACATAGTAGTTCTCCATATATTAAATCATACAGGTCTAGTGTGAGTCATCGAAATGATTACAGGTAACTAGAGAGTACATAGCACTCCAAAGGTTTATCTTGAGTATGTCTTAAGACTACTACATCTTAGTATTATTATTATAACTAATCAGAGGTAGGTTCTACTCTATAAGACAATGATAGTATCCTATAGCAAGCTCTACCAGCTAGGTAGTGAAACTATAGGTATCTATAGATGTAATCTTTGGGAAAGTACTAAGATGTACCATTCAGATTGTAAGTCATTGATATTTTATGTAAGTCATTGATTCTAAAGGAATCATAAAAGCACTTCAAGACACCTTAATTACACCCAAGAATCACTCTTTAAAGTACCCCCAGCTAACTCCATAAACTTATCTAAGTCAATCTGTCTGAGTTCCTCCAGGTGATCCGCATGGGTAGTCTCTTGGTTTCTCTCCATCGTATCCTTCCAGTACGTTACAGCACCCGCTAGAGCATCCAACCTATCATCATGGACTAGAGATCCTTTATCCCTTGTGATACGGGATAGCTGATAGAACAAAGAGTACCTAGGGTCTTCTACCTTTAGGTCTTCATTGATTACGCTGGTGGATACCACAAGACGATGTTGAGCTAGTACAGGTTCAAGAGAGTCGATAATACGTTTCTCTTTCTGTGTATTAGTTTTATTAGATTCAGGGTTAATCTCTACAGGGTGAATACCTGTGATAACTGAGGTTAGTAAAGTCTTGAACATACCATCACCGAAGTTATCCTCGATGTCTATGTAATTAACCTTATGCTTCTTAGCTAGTTGAGATAAGGCATTAAGGGTTGTATCTGAATAACCATCTCTAAAGCCTCCTACGGATACCACATACAACATACCATTTAACTGTTTAACAATCGCATAGCCTGTTTCATCCTTACCCTTACCTGACGGGTCAATGAACATCACACAACCGGTGTAGGGCACCCACTCAGGGGATATCCACATAGGTTTATAGTAATGATCACCAGCTAACCCTACAGATTCTAGAGGTAACAACTGATCCTTACCTGAAGCCCACGATACTTTGACAGGAGCTACTTCGTCATGCAAGTCTAATACAACTAGATCGCTCACCTTCAAAGGAAACTTATCTACATCTGATAGGCTAGTATCCAACATGAACTGTAAGGCGAATCCTGCTTTACCATAAGATGCCCCCCGCTCCACTAAGTCTAAGTCAGTAAATCGTAAGGGGTCTGTAGGTTTACCTCTGCCTGAACAATCAGTCCCTAGAGAGGGATTGGAAGCTAAAGCCTTAGTAATGTACTCTGCGAGTTGTCCTTCGTATCTAACAGTGTTCTGAGGAAACCTCGCTGTCCATATACGGATTTCATAGCCACGCTCAGGTAGACTCTTATAGATTGACATCTCAGATTGTGGAGTACCTAGGTAAGTAATCTCACCACCAGGGCTAATGATAGAATCAAACTCCTTAATAATATTAAGTAAGTTATCCCTGGATGTTTGTGTCACGGAGTTATTGAGTGATTCAATATCATCCGCAATGATACGTGTTGCACGACTACCCGTAAGTTGCCCTGTGATACCTACAGATTTAACTGAGGGAGCATGGGCTGGTTTAGCAGGAGCTACATCAAAGGCGATGTTAGAATCTCGCTGACCATCGTTAGCTGCAAGGTACTGCAAGAAGGATACATCGTTAATTAATCGTTTAGTAAAGATACTGAAGTCATCTGAACGAGTCTTAGATGCTGATACCACTAGAATCTTTTCATCTGCATTGTTCAAAAGTAACCAACAACAATATGCTGAAGTAACCCAGCTCTTTCCAACTCCTCGGAAAGCCTGAATCATTCTACGTTTAGGAGCAACCTGTAAGTAACGAGCGATGTCATACTGAACTGGAGTAGGCTCAGGTAGGGATAGATGCTCCCATATAACATAGAGAAACTTACGGAAATCCTTTTTAATCTCAAGTAACTGAGTGTCTGACAAGTTTGAAGATAAGATAAAGAATCCTTAATACAATAAGAAAAAGATACCTCGTAGGAAGCTATAGGACGTGTTAAAACTAAGTAGCCAATACTAATGGCATACCTAAACATCCTTAGAGATTCCTAGAGGCTCTCCTGTGCGAACTAGCTAGTGTACCGCTGAATCGCCCTCAAAAGAAGGTAGATCACTTGTAACATCTTTGATTTTATTCTCAGTCTCAGGACTATCTATTTTATTATCCTTTAAGAACTGTCTAATGATGTTCAAGTGTGCTGGTGAAGGAGGGATTAAGTAAGGCTTACCATCCTCATCAAGGACGGCTTTGCCTTCCTCAGATAACAGGGGGATACCCTTAAGAATAAGCTTACACCAATCCGCCATGCTTCCATGGATTCCTCCTAGGAAGTCTTCAGATGCTTTGCTACTGTGTTTGACTGTCATTTTATATCCCCAACCCTGCGCCACCTGCTGCAAAAGGATTTGTCTTAACAGATGTTGCGATACCAGTACCGACACTTGTAGCCTTTGAGCGTCTACCAATCTCAAGAGGACTAGAGAAAGCACCTGCGGCACCTTGAGATCCTTGCGCTCTCTCATCTATTCCCTCTTGGATACGGGGGTTTTGATGAAGGGACTTGAAGTATTTATCCCAAGCACCTCCGTGGGCGGCAAAGGACTCTACGACTTGATTACGCTGTACGTAGTCCTCTTCCTTCAAACCTGCGTAACGAGAGAAGGAACTTAAACCTGCGGTATATACCTCACGGGGGGTTTGACCCCTCCCCAACATACTATAGGTGGGCTGATCTAAACTAGAACCCCCCATTGTGTTATGACCTGAGTTAAGTTTACCTTGATAATAAGAAGAGCCTGCACTGACGTTACTCATTAAAGTTTTATAAGATTCATTCCCATAAGTCTTACCGCTATAGGGATCTAAAACAGTTTGAACTGACTTTGGTTTATTATATTCAAGCATTATTGCACCACCTTAAAATAACTAAGAGCGACTTTCTCGATGAAGCTAGTACCTAAACTAGCTGTGATAGCGGCAGCACTCATCTGCACCGCGAAGGGTATCTCAGGAAAGAACTGGATTAGGAGCCCTGCTGCCATCCCTAAGGCACCACTAGATATCGCACGTCCTATAACCACTCTAACCGAGAGGGGATCGGGAGATGCTAACAGTTTGCCAACACCTACTATTGCGCCAATGATGCCTAGGAAAAGGACACCTTTGGTTGCTTCGTCATGAATCATTACGGAGTACCCCCGTTAATATTGTTAGTTAGCATTCTTTCTCTCCTGCATTTTAGTGGCAAGAGATGTGACTGTCTCGTGTGTAGTTGTCATTTGTTCACCTTGTTCGCTAGGTCTAAAACATCTTGAACAGTATTCAAAGAGCTAATATCTGTATCTGTTATAATTACACCAGCCACGCCTTCTAGGGCTAACACAAGTTCGACCACATCTAGCGAGTCAGCACCTAAATCTTTTACAAGTAGGTCAGTGTATCCTATAGAGTCAATAGAAATATTTAACTCTTTTGCGATGACTGTCTTAATTAATAGTTCGTTATCAGTCATTCTGTTTCCTTTGGTTTCATTCATGGTTATCTTTTCTTAGTTTAGCCTTAACAGCTTGAAGCTCTTGCCTTAACGCTTTCCCTGTTCTTATTGGAGGGTGAGGCAGAGGAGGTTTTGAGTTAGGGTGTCCTATTAGTTTTATTAGCCAAGCCCCCATGTCCCACTCACCTTTTGAAATAGCCGTGTTCCACAACCACGGGCAAGCATGGTGTGTATTATGATAACCTTCCCCTATTAAAAGTATGTTCCAAAAGTTACTATTATATGTATAGTCTTCAGTGTCGTAGGTTCTCCAAGAGAAATAACCCAATTGAGGTACATGTGCGATTACTGTTGCCCAGCTAATACCAAATAAGGTACACAACACTGGGACAGCATAAAAGTATCCTATAAACCTAAAATCAATTAAGCCTAAGATAATTATATAAGCGAATATAACCTTATAGTAATTCCTGTGAAAGAACCTATGGTCAGGGTCGGCAGCTAAATCTTTAACAAGCATTGGGTCAATAACCCAAGTAGGGAAATAGTAAAACCACATTTTAAACTTGTGAAATAACGAGCCATAAGGACGATGGGGGTCTGTTTTTTTATCCGTAGTAGCGTGATGCTCTCTATGCCCAGCCGCCCACGCGATGGTACTACCTAATGTGGCTATCGTACCGAACCACAAAAGAACCCACTTAATCAGTCTGTTTTTAGGTACAAACACCGCATGAGAAGAAAGCTTATGTAAACATAAACTCCCTGCAATACCAAACCAAAACCACCCTAAGATTAATGAGTAGATAAACAATGACCAATCAAAATAAAAGACAAGGGTTAGAATCGCAAACACATATACTACTGCTTGCATTAGCTTTACTTTACTATCATTGCTTATCCTCATTATGCCGCCTCTACATCTTCAAAAGAACTTGCTAAATCAAGCGCTTCTTTACGCGACCAAGACCTCTCGAAAGCAATCGTAGTTTTATCAGTAATTGCTTGCATAAGCCCTATAAGGTTAACCATCACCATCTCATTAGCTTTAGTGCGCCAGCTTGTAGTTGCTCCTTCGGTACTTAACCAGCCTACAATGTTAAACCGAGATGCTTCATCTGTATCCCACACATGACCAGCAAACTCAACGCCTGATGAAATCTCTGTATTTCTTTCCGAGTTAATGATTGTTTTCTTACGGTTCTTTGCTAAGTCTAAAACCCACGGTTGAAACACATAACCAGCCCCAGCCATAGAAATGAATTCATTATAAGGAGTAGCCTTGCGTAAGAAGTCTTCAAACTCTTCACGAGTTAATGTACCTTCCATATCACGATGTCTTTCAGGTAGTCCGTCCCCACGAGGTACTGTACCGCCGAACATAGGAACACCTAAAGCAACACAATCTTGTGCGGCTTTTCTTACAGACAGTAATCCTCTTGCTCTCTCTAAGGCATTAGCACCGCCGTACCCGTTTACATAAACCCCAACTGTAACCGCATCCTCGAACCTAATTAAAGGGTCTAAGTGCATATTAGGGTAGTCCGTAGTGAGTATCTTATGGATAGAGTCTTTGTTTGCGGCTGGGTACTGTGCAAAAACCTCTTTCTTACCGTTTTCAAAGTCATAAAGCGTTAAGTCAACCCCAGCTGTTTCATAAGATACTTCTTGATTTACCCAATCATCTGTTACTAAAGGGGTACTTAACTCTGCTTGGTCTTGAATAAACACCAAGTCACGGCATGTTTCCTTAATAGCTTCTAAGAAACTTTGTGCATCCTTAGCCCCCTTATAATCAGCGGGGAAAACATATGCGCTATACTCATCAATTGGTTTAAGGCTTCTTTCTGATGTGATTTTTACTAGCACTGTGTTATTTAAATCTTCAGTACCTACTATTTTAATGTTAATTGTCATATTTTTTCCTAAGTTGCGCTTCCTAATCTAGTTCCTGTTGTTGTCCATGTTGCATAACTAGTGCCTGAAATATACGCTCCACCAGCTCCACCTGCCTGACTAGAAGAGTTACCTGTAGAGCCTAAAGAACCACCAGCTCCGCCAGAAGGAGAACCACCAGCACCGCCAGTAGTTAGACCACCACCAGCTCCGTTCCA
>TARA_R110001606_G_scaffold8543_1_pt1 | contig 15935 bp, 14 predicted proteins | sample TARA_R110001606 | Tara Oceans TARA_R110001606 (sample SAMEA4398315) | marine metagenome | biome: Polar Biome; feature: [SRF] surface water layer (ENVO:00010504); material: water (ENVO:00002006), including particulate matter (ENVO:01000060) such as... | depth 5 m | reverse complement strand
CCTTGTAGGTCGAAAGAAACTTCACCCATTTCATCTTCAAATTCTAATGAAGCGTATCGTCTCCACTCTGCAGCATATGCGTTGAATTTATTACCAAGGTCATATGTAGTTCCCGAAGAACCTACATAACCATCTACTGAAGAACAACTTATACATGCTGGACATGATAAGTCTAATTCTAACCAGATTACACCAGTTGAGTCACAAGTATCACTTCTATCAACAATACCAAAACCATATTTCTGTGTAACTACACGGAATAAGATTTGTGAACCTGTTACTCCAGAAGCTGGGTACGATAAAATACCAGAACTAGCCGGAGTTGCAGAATCACAACATGTTAATCCTGAATGAGAATGGACAGTAAGTGAAGCTAAAAATTCTTCAGTGTCTTGTTCATTTCCATCTGGACCAGTTAATTTACCGGTACCACTTTGACTAAATCCTGATAAACCTACAATTGCTGTTCTAGTACAAGCACTCGCAAAGGTACCTCGACCACCTGCTTTACCTGCACCACCAGCTTGTGTTAATACACCACCTACCCAAGTATATTGTGGTAAGAAAGCTTGTCTAGTTACTGTGTAAGCTCCTTTTGAGTAGTCATAAAGACCATCATCTGCAGCATTAGGTGCGTTTTGAGCGTAGTAATCGTCATACAAGTTTCCTGTTGCTCCTGATGACATGTTCCCGTATTCATTTTTTTGTGGGCCATAGTGTCCTCCAGTTGCATTTCTTGGTGCGATTTTAGGTACGAAGTAGAACAATTTACCAATTGGTAAGTTCATAGCTTGTACAGAAACGATATCGTTAGCTAATAATTTAGAGAAAACTCTTCGGATGATTGGAAATACAACCGTCTCGAAGGACCCTGAATCAGCAGCTACTGTAGATTCGTTTATTAAATTTGTTGCTTGGTTTTCGTATAGTTGGGCGATATTTTCTTTAATATGTCCCTTAAGACCGTCAAGAAATCCAAGTCCGTCCCATTTTTGTAGAGTATCTTCTTTGATAACTTTAAGATGTTTTAATCCTATGTTACCAACCATACCCGATTCTAATAGTGCTCCCATGTTTTTTTATTTTTTTTTTAAGCGTTTATTATAGTTTAGACATTAAGTCTTTCATTCTACTAAATTGTTCGTTTTCGTACACTTTTGATTCCAAAAGTTTACCACCGCTTCCTTTAGTAGATGATTTTGTGATTTTTCTTTCGACTGCTTCAGAAATAGTATTTGATTTCTTAGTTGTCTGAGAAAATTCCTCTTTGATTACCTTATACAACCCCTTTGAATCCTTCAACGATGCAACATTGTCGAAGCGTTTTAAGATGTTGATTTTTTCATGTTTAGTAGTTGAATGTTCTGTGAATAGTCTAGTAACGTAAGCAAGATTAGAATTAAATACACTCACTTCATTCAGTTTATCTTTAAAGGTAACTAGAGCTTTTTTATACTCCCCGTTTTTTGTTTTTAAAGATTCTACTTCTTCTTTAAGAAGATTATACGATTTCCTTAGACGACTTTCACCTAAATTAGTTTTTCTCGATTTTCTAGATTCTCTTTGTTTACCCCAAACCTTTTGTCCAGCCATTCTAGAGAATGAACTGTTAGGTCCAGCTTTTAATCTACTTGTTTCTGTTTGGTCACCTTTAACACCTTCTTCCTCACCTGCATGTAAATCATAATCCATACCTGCATGTGTTTTAGAGATGTCTCCTTTGTTTCCACCAACATTTGAATGTCCTCCTTTAGTAAGGAAGGATAAACGACTTTTCCCTTGGTCTCCAGAACTTTCACCGTGCCCTCTTTTTTGGTCACCGTGTCTAGCGTGTCTATAATCAACATCGCCTGCTCTTTCATCACCTTGTTCAAATCCGTCATGTTCGTGGTTTTCCATAGGTTCTCCTACCATTTCATCCACATCATCTTCCATATCTTCACCTAATTCAATTTCGTAAACTACTTCTTCATCTAAAGAAGGGTCTACATCTTCACCAGCTGGCATTCCCTCGTCTACATCTTTTATGTCTTGTTCATTCATAACTTTTTGTTTTTTAGATTGTTCTAATTTAATTAGGTACTCAGTATCCGTATTAGTGTCGGTCAAATCAATTTCATTATCGTCCTGTTGAATGATAATTCCATCTTCGTCTCCCATCGCTTTGAATACTTTTAATACTTCAGCATCGGATGCTAATGTTAAATCGAGAGGTGGTAATTCTAGTTCCACTTCGTCTGCGGTATCGTCGTCAATACCAAGTTCTAAATTGTCTTCTACATCGGTGATAGCGGGCATACCAAGTACTTCTAGTGCCTCATCATCATCTACGTCTAAGTCAAAATCAACTTCTTCTTCATCTTCTTGCTCTTTAAGGTAATCATTTTCACTTAATGATTCTTTTACTAACTCATGAATTTCTTCCTTCATTGTAGAAGAAAGTATTTCTTTTGCATTAGACCTCATAGTGTCTTCCAACTGTTCAGCCTCGAGCAACGCTTTTTCTAAGATTGTTTTACTCACGTTTTATTTTTTTTAAATTTATTTATGTGCATACATACATATATATACACGTTTTATTATAAATATAGATGTTTTAGGAAAAAACCCTGTTCTGGGTTAATTAAAGTAAATTGTTATTTAAGAAAATTATTTAACCTATTCATTAAATTAATTGACTTATTAACGTTTATAGAATCACCACTATTTTTAGTCTCGGTAACTGGTGTAGTTTCATCTACACTATCAGCTCCTGCGTCTTCGTTAAAAAGATAGGAGCCTGGGGTTGATGGGGATGAAACTAAATCAAAACACACCAATTCAAAATCATCTTGTACTTCGTTATATTCACCTACTTTTTTAAGAGAACCAACACCCCTAGAAGAAATACCTAATGTAACACCTTGTCTTAATAAATTAGCCGCCATATCTCCAACACAAGATATTATCCCATCTTTTAGGTATGCTGGTGAAGTTAAAAGCTTTAACTTACCTATTAATCTATTTCCATCCCACCAGGTTTCTGTAATTATATGAGATGCTCTATCTAAATCAATTAAAGATGATTCTGGGTGATTTAATTCTGAGATAGCTCCCCCTTTTCTAATTACCTCCTGATATCTCTCATTTTCTCTTTTTAAAATAGCTTCAGGGTAAACGCGTCCATTTCTATTAGGTACACCATATTTTTGCAATATAGCGTTCATATATAATTCATTAGGAATATTATTATTTTCTATTTCCTTAATGATTTCTTTGTTGTCTTTTGGAGAGATGTGACCATCTGTTTCTACTAATATACCAAAACCTATTTCTCTAGCTTCTAAAATTCTCATAATTATCTTTTTTAATAAATATAAAAACTAAATAAAAAAAGCCTTAAATTGATTTTATCTTTTATTATTATGAAATGTAATATATTCACTTTTAAGTAATGGACCGTTTATTATCTTCTGTGTTATGCTTGTAACTTTATCTAAAAGAACTTTAGATTTAATATTATGGGAGTTTTTTTTATTCAAAAACATGGTTACCTCACATCTCATGAAACTACGTTTTCCTTTCTTTATTCCACTTGCTCTAAGGTCCAAATCAACAATAGCTTTATCCTTAAAAGCTGTATCTCGTAATTCTTTATGAATTACATTATTAACGCTAAATCTAAGTTGGTTGATTAATCTATCCCAATTACTAGTTTCTTCTACTGGTTCTATTGGTTCTATCCAACTAGATAAATTCAAATAAACTGATTTTAGGGTTTGGATGTCTACAGTTCCGTAGGATGTTCGGAATAAATCTGATATTTGTGTTTTAATTTCTCTACCTTGTTTTGTCATAATTAAATATAACAAATAAGGTATTCTAGTTCAAGTCCTCTAGTAAGCCCCTAACCTTAATATAGTTAATTTTTGTACTTTTTAATTCTTTAATTTCGTCCTTTGTTTCTATTAATTTAGCACCTAATTCGTCTTCTTTAGTCTCTTTTAATAATGTATTTATTCTATTTAGAGCTATATCTCTTATATTGTCAAATTCACTATTAACTGATTCTTCTGTCATTAATAATGTATTTTTTAATATGTTTTGTTCAGATTCTGAAAGAGATTTTCCGTATTCTTCTTGGTAGTTTCTAGATATTGTTTGAGATAGTATTTTAGGGTTTACCTTAAGGGTTGAACGTTTCTTGTTATTTATCATAGATTCACTTAGGAATTCTCTGGATTTTATTAAAGAGTCTATGTTAATGATATTATTATTAAAAACCATCCTATCAATATTTTCGTAGATAGGATTTTTTATTTTATTGTTACACAAATTTTTTCTATTCGTTATAATCTTATCTAATATATTCTTAACCGAAACTAATTCTTTTTTATTTTCTCTAAGGTGTCTAACCGCTTCATTAAGATAATTTTTACTGTTTTCTACGGTTTCAAAATTTTTAATTTCTATTTCGTTATATAAAGTAAAAAATTCTCGTAGTGGTTTTGAGAATTTAAGGGTTCCCATAATAACCGATAAATTATTTTTAAATTCTTTTTTGTTTGTATAAGAATTTTCTAATATACTGTCTAAACTTTGTTTATATTTTGCAAATCCTTTCATAATTATGTTTTATTATAAATATAACTAATCCCTTAATAAGGAGTCGACTTCATCATTTATCTTGTCTATACTCTTATTTGTTCTATTTACCGCTTCGTTTAGTCCTTTTAATTTTAATTTATTTCTCTCCATTATTAATGGGAAATCTTTTTCCACATTAAACCCTTCCGCGGCAGCTTCTGGTTCTGCTGCAGCTGGTTCAGTTACTTCTGCTGGTTCTGTACCTAAATCCATTCCACCACCGAAGTCCGCTCCTTCACTACCACCTTCTTCTCCAGTTTCACCCCCTTCTTCACCTCCTTCTTCAGATTTAGGAATTCCATATAATTTGTCTATATTACTAAAAATTCCAGTTTTTTGTATTACTTCTGATGTTTTTTCCAATTCACCCGCTAAAGCTTTTTCGAATCTTTGTTGTTGTAAATCTAATTTAATTTCTTCGTCACTCATCCCTAAAATTTCTTTTTTAGCCCAAGTGGTTGATACAGCTTGGAGTCCATTTCCTGGGTCCGTTACCGCGTCTCTATATAATGCAATTTTTTCTTTCCATTGTTCAATTTTAAGTAGGTCTGCTTGAGTTGATGGATTACTTAATCCTAATTCAAAGTTTTCTAATTCATCTTCAAATCCTAGTACATATAAATGTATAATAGCAATTTTATTTAATTCTGAAACGATACATTTTTGAATTCTATTTATTGTTCTTGCAAATCTAATGTCTAATAAAGCTAAATTTTTACCTTCCCCAACCACTTCCTCAAACCCTAAAAATGCTTTAGGAATTCTTAAAGCAGCTAATAACTTTTTCTGTATATACTCAATATCCGCAATCTCACTAAGATTAGTAGCACCTGGAAGGGTCTCTATAGGACTTGGAGACGCTGCGTCTCTAACTGGGATAAAATAATCTTGGTCTACCGCCATTTGATTCATTCTTAAATCCACATTACCATTTTTCTGGTCTACAACTGGGTCTCTTTTAAATTTGTTAGCTACTCTTTGGATGTAAGCTTCTACATCTTTATCATCCATATTACCAACAAACACTTTAAACACCCTTCTTTCTGGTGCTCGTGAAGTTCTGTAAACTAACATAGCGTCTTCTGCCAATAATAATTGTTTCCAAATTCTTCTACATTTTTCCAACATTGAGGTTCCGTAAGGTAATCGTCTGTCGTCACCTAAAATTCTAAAATGTGCTATTTCCCAAGTATTAAATATTAAATCTTTTTCTTTCCATTTAAATTCTACTTTATGTTCTTCATTATCTTTATCTTCTACATGGGAAAAATAATCTCTACCATCCCCTCTCTCCATTTCTATATTTGGTAATTGGTTACACCCTATAATACCTTTTTCTGGGTCTATTTTTAGAAATACAAAATTATCTCCATATTTACATGTATTCCTTATCCACATCGGTAGGTTAGTGTTTATATCTAATATATTATTAAATAGGTCCGCTAAAATAGATTTTATTCTGGTAGATTCGGAATAAATAGTTAATACAAATCCTTTTTCAGATGGTGTAGTTGCTTCTTCCGCGTATATATCTAAAGCTGCAGAAATTTCTGGTGTAAATTCCATAGATTCATAATCATAGTAAGAAGCTAATCGTGTCGGTTCATAATATATAGATTTGGTATATAATTCATTATTTACTTGTTGCCATTGATTGGCTAGATATGCTGCTTGTTGGAACTCTAATTTTTTCGAGTCGAACTCTTCTTTTGAGTCGGTTTTCAAGATGTCTTCGGCACCAACCGTAAACTTTTGAAATGTTGATACAGGGGCTTGTGGTCCTCCGGTACCGAATAGTTTTCCTAGTCTTTGATATATTGTTAATTTCTCCATTACTTGTAATAATACTTATTATTTTATAAATAGTATAGCTTTTCCTAACGTCCTTTGCTAAATAACCAACTATTTTCTATATATTGTTTTTTAATTTCTTGCATACTTGTCATACCCCCAACCCCAAATACTGGTTCTGAAGATGGTATTGAACTGTTCTCACTAGCCTCACTAGTCCACCCATCTAACATTGCTTTAGTTAAGTCATTTGCTTTATTTAAATCTGTAAATGAATGTTCCCCAACATATAAAGCCATAGCTAGTGCCATAATTAAATCATCATGTTTTCCTTTCATATGATTAGGCCTACCGTTTATATAAACAAAAGTATACATTTCGTTTAATAACCTTTTAGACCTAACAATAAAGTCATGTCTAAGTGCCTCTTCAAACGCGGATATTATTTGTACTCTTTTATTATTAAATGCTAGTCCTGGGATTTTATTTTGTGCGTTAGGATTGTATTTCCATTTATCAGCGGTATTAATCCCTTCCACATATAAATCCTTATACCCTAATTCTTGTAATTTACGGGAGGTTGCTACCCCCATACCCCCAGTTATATCTGTAACTACGTACGCTTTATACATACCACCCCATTTGTATATTATATCTGCTGCGAGGTCAGGTGGTATTTTACCTAAGTATTCTGCTACTTGGCGTCGTGTATCAAAATCAATAATAACAATAGAAGTAAAATCTTCTGAATCTCCTCTACTTACATCACAACCTAAAATATATCTATGACCTTTAATAGGTTTTTCCCATATCCACATTTGATTACCCACAAACATATCGTCTGGTTCTCTAATATCTTCATTTTTTATTTTTTCTATAGTGTCCACAGGTACTACATTATCTCCTGAACCTAAAAAAGCACTTTCTAACTCTTGTTGTACCTTTCTTCTGTCATATTTAAGTTTCTTAACCATACTTTCAAACCACGAAGAACATGGTCTATATCCGTTTTGAGTTAGTTCTTTAAATTTGCTTGCGTCTTCTTCTTCTATAAATTCATTTTCGTCATAATCTTCTCTGTTTAATAAAAAATGAACTATATCTTTTGTTTTTACCCAAAATAAATCTTTTGTAAATCTTGGGTCATTTTCCCAATGAAGTTCTGATATATGAAAACTGTTTAAACCTTTTATCGATTGTTCATATATTTCATAATAAATTTTGTCGTATCCGTTTGGTGTGGATATTACTATCACTTTACCACCAGTAGATAATGATGCCATACAAGCTGCCCAAAAATCGTCTCCCGCTTCAATATACGCAGCTTCATCAAATATAAGTGCGGTTGGTGTATACCCCCTTAAAGCATCTACTGATGTAGCTACCGCTTTAACTTCACACCCATTATTTAATTTAAAGTGTTTTTGTGAATCTTTTTCTTTGGAGAATCCGCTGCTAATCCAATCTGGCCATTGGTTCAAAAACCCCCTAACTTTATTTGCAAACTCAGATGCTGTATCTAATTTATTTGCTATAATTAATATTTTTTCTGGTCTTGCTTTAGAGGCAAATTGTAAAGTTTTAGACACCCAGGCGGCAGTCGCTGTAGATACACCAGCTTGACGATATTTTTTTACTATGTTATCATTATAATCATCAAAATTATTTAACATAGTTTCCTGTTCAGGAAATAACACAAAAGGTACATATTTTGATTTTGTATTATCGTAAGTCTCTAAATAAGTCTTTATTGCGTAAGACGTATCTTTATAACATTTAGCATATTCTTGTATTAATTCTTCTTGGGTCATATACTATAAATATAATCGTGTAGTTAATAATAGAAAAGGTCCTTACGGACCTTTTCATAAGTAATATTTTTAATGGTAATTATAAGTTATATAAAAAGTCTTTTTCGGCTTTTGTTAAAGAACCCATTCCACTCTTGTTTATTTTGTCTAATATGGTGTCCATATCTAAATCTTGGGTGGGTTTGTCTGTTGGTCTGATTGTGATGTCGTCTAGTGCGTCCATTGTCCCTTCAAACCCCGGAATGTCTATTTGTGGCTCTATAACTTCACCAGTGGCATCCTCATAATCCTCATCTTTTAATTGTTTTTTAATGTCGTCAACAATTTTTTCTATCATTTCTTTACCTCTTTTTGAGCCTGATAAAATTTCTTTGGCTAAACCAATAAATGGTTCTGGTTCTAAAGAAACAATATTATAATATAAATAATTCTTTATTCTACCATAATCTTCATTATTTAGTAAATCCGGAGGGTAAGATTCTATAAATTTTTCCCAAATAACCGGACCTAACCGTAAATCCCAAACCTCAGCTGGTAAAGTATCTTCAGAGCCAATCACTTCTTCCGCAAATTCTGGGTCTGAAGGTAGTCCATGCATAGAAACATATTCCATAACACCCTTCCATAATTCGTGTACTAGTATTGGGAACATTATTCCTTTTGCTCTAATTGTTGGTGGGTCGGTTTCTAAATCCACTTCCTCTCTTCCTGCTGCCATTGAGTCTGCACCATCACCAACCATAGCTTCCATGTCAGGCATAATCCAATACATTAAATCATTTACCGACATAATTAAAGAGTATAAATTTACCAAATCTGGGTCAATCTCATTTAAAGTTTCATTAACCATGTGGTACATGTAGTGAGCTTTTTTTGATGACCCTTGTATTAAGGAGTTGATTAAACGTCTTTTTTGTTTTTCTAAATCTAATTTCGCTAATCTTTCAGCAGCTTCTTTATCTTCAGTATCTGGTTGTTTAAACTCTAGTTCTTTTTTCTTTTTTTCTTTAGGTTTTTTCTGCATCCCATCTAAATTAGGTTTTTCTAACTTTGCGTCAAATTGCAAATCTCCTTCTGGGATAGACATTTGGTCTATTACCAGAGAAACAGCTAAATCTTCTAATTTTTGTTTATTTTGTGATTCTATAGACATTACTCTTTGCACAGCACTCATTAACATAGGTTGTAATGACATTGCTGCTTGTGGGTTTATTTCTTCTAAACCTGTGGCTGCTTTAACTTTTTCAATAACGTCTTTGAATCTTTTAGAGGCTATAATTTCTTCAAAGTTATCTTCGTCGCCTTCTTCTCCTGGGAAAGATTGGTGTGCACCTAATGGGTGTTCTCTAGACCTTAATTTTTGTTCAATGTCAGACGACATTCTTTCAGGCCTATCATTATAATCTATAGGTGGAGCTTCATTTAATTTTCTATTTGTAGACATAATGTATTAAGTTGTTAAATTATCATAAGTTAACCACTCTGGTAATTTATTGTTTCGTGCTTTAGGTTTCGGGTTGGTACTAGGGTTTGGTACCTTAAAGGGTCCCCTTCTTTTTTTTTCTCCTGGTTTGGTTGTTGGTGGAGCTATTGTTGGTTCGGGTGTTTCTAGAGGAGATTGTTCTCCTAACTCTTCTTCTCCCACCACAATATCATCTAATTGTACCTCACCACATTCTTTAATTAATAATTCTACTAACTTACTTTTAGATTTTAAATAGCCTTTGATTTCCCCATTTATGGTCTCAACTATCACTTTCATAGGTGGGTTCATTTCATTTGCTATTTCGTTAACCATATTAAAAGAGTGTTTCTGTTTATTTAATATACCGTCCTGATTTTTCTGGGTTTCTTTAATTGTTTTTATAAATTGTGATTTACTTATCTCCGCTGGTTGATTCGCTTCAATCAACGACGTAATCCAATCTTCTATTATTTTTTCTTCTGTAACTTTTTCTGGTAAATTTTTATAGTCTTCTGGTGTCATCTTGGAAGCTAGTTTATCCGCTGCTTTTTTATTAGTAGAATAAAGGTATCTTTGTTGTGCTTTTGATGCAAAGTCCTCACCTAACTCACCATCACCTAGTAAAGTCATTTCTTTTCCATCTTTCTCTACTTTAATAACTGGTTCATTGTTTGGGGTTACCTTTTCAATATCTTCATCTTCATTAGCTACCACTGACGCTGCTTTTTCTTTATAATAATCAGATAAAGACTTTTTCAGTGTATCTGCCTCTTCGTCAGTTATTGCTTCACGAATAAATATTTTTTTACCTAACTCTAATAACTGTGGACCTGAAAACAAAGATAGGGTTCTATGTGTGAAACCTTCTTTTATAAGTTTTTTGATTAATTCTTTTCTATTATTTGGCATTTTCTAAAAGTTTGTCAAATTTTAATACCGTATCTCTAGAATACAGTTTATCTTTTACAACTTGTAAGTTGTCACCGAAATGAAATACTAATCTCTCTTCTTCACTTTTATCATCCTCTTCATAACTCTCCCATCCAAGTGCTATAACATTGTCAAGTGCGTGTTCCATACCAAAATAATCTGAATTTTGTACCAAGTCCAATTTTATTTTACTACCTTCTAACACACCAACCTTACTAATATAATTCATCTCTGGTGGACCTGGTTTACCGTGTGCTGGTATTGAGTCCCAATCTTCACCCCATAACTCATCATTAGAATTCTCTCCAAAAATAAACTCGTACATATTTTCGTATTTGTAATTGGGGCCTAATTCATTAATGAATAAAAGTTGCATTATACTATTCTACCCGCCTTATTAATAGAAATTTTTTCGTCGTCCGATTCAATAACTAATAAACCAGAGTTTGTTAATCCTTTTAATTTGGAATATTTATTTTCTTTAATGTATCGTTTTGTGGCTAATTCTTGTTCTATACTATTAGAATTTTCTTCTATAAATTTTAATGTTTTATTTTTTTTAACCTTATCTTTAATATAGTTTTTTGGGTCTTCTTCTACATAATAAGATTCTAGTAAATTTGAAATTCTATTTTTTAAAGACTTCGTAGCGATACCTTCTTTTACAATATTTTTACGTCTTCTCCTTGATTCCGGTACCATTGCTTCCATATCAAATTCTGCTCCTTCACCTTCATCCTCAAGACCTTCCATATCATCCATATCATCCATTGCTAACTCATCGTCATCCATAGCTAATTCTTCATCACCATATGTAGTTTCATCTTCTTCAAATCTTGACAGTATATCCTCTCTATCCTCACCATCTAACGTACCTAAATCTACAGCTGATATAACTGAATTTATAACATACTTTATATCTGCACTTCCTATTTCTTCTCCAGCGTCTCTAAGTTTTTGACCTAACTTACCGGTAAGTTTTTGAATTGGTTTCATAAACCCTTCCATTTCTTCTTCCTCATCGTCCATAGCTAATTCTTCATCATCTAATTCTTCATCCCCCATTTCATCATCCATTTCAAAGTCTTCCTCATCACCTATATTGTCATCTGTTACTATTTCTTCATCTTCTACTTCTACTTCAGGGGTTTTTAATACAAATTTATTCTCTCCTGATGATTGTTCATAAAGTGAGTCACCCTCTCCACCCCCGTATTTTTCATTAATAGGTTTTAAAGCTAGATTAAGTTTCTTTAATGCTGCACTATAACTCTTAAATCTATTTTTCTTTTTATTTCTAATACCATTTATATAATCAAGGGCATTTTCATTAATACCAGTTTTTAAATAATAACCATCTTTCTCATTAACTATAGCATAAAAACTACCATCCCTAGCTTCCTTAATAAATGATTTTGTAGAAATATGGTTATCTGTATTCTTTTTACTTTCACCATATGTTGCAAGTTCCATGATTCTATTAATCTTGTCTTGCCCTTTTAATTTTTCACTTCCAATCGGTCTTAATCCCATTTTAATTTATATTTTTTTATAATTTATTAACTATTTAATCCTCCACCACCAATAATTATAGGTTTAAACATTTGTGGTGTACCACTATATGCTGGTGATGAAGCTGTTGCTCCAGTACCTAATGGATAAGTACAACTACACTCATAACACAAAAATATCATTTTGTTGTCAGTAGCATGAATACCAGTTGCATCCATAACCAAATCTATACTTTCACCAGCGTTAGTAAAAGTAAAAGTTACATCACCATATTTGAATGTTGCACTGGGTTGCGTTGCGAAAGCACTAGTACATTTATACTGATTGTACTTGGCTGCCCCTATAACAGCTCCCGAAACGGGTGTTGTTGGTAACGAGTTTCCTCCGTAATTCCCACTCATATCTAATTATTCTTTTGTTATAAATAGTCCTAACTATCAGAAACGGAAGTTTCTAATGTTAGACTTTTATCTATTAATTTATTTTTTAAATCATTTAATTTTCCTAAGTAACCATTTCGTCTTAAAAATTTAAATGTTAGGTTTTCATAAGAATATTCACCCTTATCTTTAAGTCCCGACCCTCGGTACTTTTTTATCTTCTTTTTTATATCCTCAATCGTTGCCATTAATCCATCATCTTCTACTCTATCAAAGTTATCTTCAATATTATCAATAGCGTTCATCCATTGCTTAGATTTATTTAAAATTTTATGGGGGTCCAATATTACTTCCTCTAGTTGCGGTTCTACAATCCATTCGTCATACATAACTGAATACACCCCACTTGCAAAGTGTGGTTCCGATGTACCTTGGACATATATTTCTACTTCAAAACCCTTAACTTCTATGTCACGTAAAGAGTTCCAAATTATTCTACGACTATCTAGATATTTTTTTAGTAAAACATTCTCACCCGTCTTGTCGAAATCTATTAATATGTGTAAATCCACATCCGAAAATTGTGACCAGTTAAAGTTTGATAATGACCCAGTTAATGTTATATCGTCAATATCAATAGACACTTTAGTAAAGTTACTAAAATCTTCTACTATTGTTAATAAAGAATCCCTGACCTCTGGTTTCATTTTATAACTATTGTTATCTAAAAACCAAATTTCAGGGTTTAGTGTGTCCTGTACTTTAAAACTATCAATGATAGTGCTACCGTTCTTTTCCATATTAATAAATATATGGGTTTTATTACTATGACAGTTTTTTATATTTGTAACTTCTGGATATATTTTTAGAAAAGTATTTGCCTTGACTTTCTGCTGTTCTCATCTTAGTAAATATAGAAATGGGCACCCTCTCATATACATATGAACCACCTTTAGTGAATTCTACCACCAAATCCTGAGTCTCAGTATTATATTTAGTTTTACCTAAATTAGTTGAGTTGTACTCATTTATGATAAGTTTACCAACTATCTTTTCTGATTTTATCATATTTGTGTGTGACCTTGTGTTTGTGGTATTGCTTGTGGTGGTGGTGATTGTGGGTGTGGATGAGTTGGTATATTTGTTGCTTGTACTTCATTCATCTTTTGTTGTAGGGTTTGAATTGTCTGATTCATTTGATTTAGTAGTAGTGAAATATTCTTAACAGCGTTAAATGTTTGTTTAACATTATCTTCTAATGAAAGTCTTTCCATCGGGTTTTCTTCAAAATGTTTTACTCTAGCTATTATTTCTTCTACGGTTCTAAAATCTCTATTAGGTAACCATATATCTTCTTGGTACAAAATTGTTGGGGTCATTCCTAACCCTGTAATTCTTATAAGGTCATTCCACTCATTTAAATTCTCAGTGGTGATAACTTCTGTAAATTCTATACCAGCTTCTTGTAACGCTGTTTTAATCTTATTACAGTAGTGGCATGTTGGGTTTGTATATATTTTCATCATAATCTTTTTTTTTAATTATACTATTTTAAAAAGTGATTGGGAATAGTTTTTCTTCCCAATCACAAATTAATTTTTATTTAACTTCTTCTTTAACTTCTTCGAATTCTACATCTGTTGATTCTGTAGTGTTATCACTCATAGGTGTTTCCTCAGTAGGCTCTGTTTCTTGGTATAGTTTTACACTTATTTCTTGCCAAGTACTATTTAATTTTTCGGTTAAGTCTTCTACACCTTCCATGTCTTCCTCTTCTACCACAACTTTCAATTCGCTAATTGTGTTTTCTAATCTAGATTTATCTGTATCCTCTAACTTATCACTAAATTCTTCTATTTGTTTTTCCGTTTGGAATATTATAGTGTCTGCTGCGTTTAACTTAGTAATCTTATCAAGTTTTTTGGTGTCTTCATCAGCATTAACTTCCGCTTCTTTCTTCATTCTATCTATTTCATCATCTGATAAACTACCACCGGACTCAATCTTAATATTTTGTTGTTTACCAGTACCTTTGTCTACAGCTTTTACATCTATAATACCATTAGCGTCAATATCAAAAGTTACCTCAATTTGTGGTATACCTCTTTGTGATGGTGGAATGTCTGTTAGTTGAAACCTACCTAGTGTTCTATTATCTCCAGCCATTGGTCTTTCTCCTTGTAGTACATGGATGTCTACTGCTGGTTGATTATCTACCGCTGTAGAAAATACCTGTCCTTTGGATGTTGGTATTGTTGTGTTGGAATCTATTAATGTTGTCATCACAGCACCCATAGTTTCAATACCTAAGGATAATGGTGTTACGTCTAATAATAGGACATCATTTACGTCACCAGATAAAACACCACCTTGTATTGCTGCTCCCATTGCTACAACTTCATCTGGATTTACTCCTTTTGATGGTTTTTTCTTAAATAGTTTTTCTACTGCCTCTTGTACACATGGAATTCTAGTAGAACCACCAACTAATAAAATCTCGTCAATGTCACTGGTTTTTAAACCAGAGTCTTTTATAGCTTTTCTACATGGGGTTAAACTTTTCTTTACTAAATCCTCCACCATAGACTCAAATTTTGCTCTTGATAGGTTACGTACTAAATGTTTAGGCCCACTACTGTCCGCTGTAATATAAGGTAGATTAATTTCACTAGTTGTTGAGTTGGATAATTCAACTTTGGCTTTTTCCGATGCTTCTCTCAATCTTTGTAATGCTGACGCGTCTTTGCTTAAATCCATTCCGTGCTCACTTTTAAACTCATCTAATAACCAGTCTATTATTTTTTCATCAAAGTTATCACCACCTAAGTGAGTGTCCCCATTAGTTGATTTAACTTCAAATACCCCATCACCAAGTTCTAAAATTGACACATCAAATGTACCACCTCCAAGGTCATAAACTGCTACGGTCATATCTTTGTCTTTCTTGTCCATCCCATAGGCAAGAGCTGCAGCTGTAGGTTCGTTGATTATTCTAAGTACGTTTAGTCCCGCGATTTCTCCAGCTTCTTTTGTTGCATTTCTTTGTGCGTCATTAAAATATGCTGGTACGGTTATAACAGCGTCAGTTACAGTTGTACCCAAATAATCTTCTGCTGTTTTTTTCAAATTTTGTAAAACTATCGCTGACACTTCTTGTGGGACATATAACTTATCACCAACCTTTAGTGTTACTACATCTTTATCACCCCTAACAACGTCATAAGGCATTTTTTTTGCTTCTTTACTCACTTCACTAAATTTACTACCAATAAATCTTTTAACTGAATAAATTGTATTTTTAGGGTTGGTTACAGCTTGTCTTTTTGCTGGGTCTCCAACCATACGGTCACCATCTTTAAATGATATAATAGAAGGTGTTGTTCTTTTACCTTCTGAGTTCACCACAATTACCGGTGAATT
>TARA_R110001606_G_scaffold380811_1_pt1 | contig 15935 bp, 16 predicted proteins | sample TARA_R110001606 | Tara Oceans TARA_R110001606 (sample SAMEA4398315) | marine metagenome | biome: Polar Biome; feature: [SRF] surface water layer (ENVO:00010504); material: water (ENVO:00002006), including particulate matter (ENVO:01000060) such as... | depth 5 m | reverse complement strand
GAAAGAACACGACCAGCGCCAGGAAGCCGGCGAAGACCAGGGCTGCGGTGACCCATATCCATTTGGGTAGCGGCGGCGGCACATAATGTCCGCTTTTATCGTCATCCCATCCCATGCCCCTGAACGTCCTTTCCGAAAATAGGTGAATCATGCTCAGGTTGATCCATGAGACACACGCTGGCCAGTCCTTTTGCCATCTTGTTCTTTCTGACCGCTTGCGGACAGATGGGGGCCGAGCCGCGGCCATCCACGCCAACCGGAGAAGGGAGCAGCCGGATAGAAGGTGTTGCCTCGGTCATTGATGGCGACACGATCGAAATTCACGGGCAGCGCATCCGGCTGTCGGGATTTGACGCGCCCGAGCGCGGCAAGGCCTGCGGCGCGACCAATGTCTATCAGAAGGCCGCGCTCTACCTGTCAGACCAGATCGGCACAAGGACAGTGACCTGCAAGCGCACCGGCACGGATTCCTATGATCGCGCTGTGGCCACATGCCGTGTCAGCGGTACGGACCTTGGCGAGATCATGGTGGGTGCCGGATGGGCGCGCGATTGGCCGAAATACAGCCACGGCGCCTACGCGGATGCGGAAGCCCGGGCGCGAGGCGGGCACAAGGGTATCTGGAATCTAGAATGTCCCGCGGACCTTTGGGGCCGGCGCAATTACGAATAGGACTCGCCCATGATACTTCTATTTATTCGAGTGCAAGTTGCATCTCTTGCAGAGAGCTCCCGATATACGGTACCGGTGTCTCGGATCGTATAAATTAAGCGACCCAGTTCATTGCTGATTGCGGGTGCCTTCCTCATTCCCGCCTTCCAGCTATCCTGATTGCGGATATCTGAACATTTCGATGATGCCCTCAATTTTTGCCTTTGTCCGTCGGCAACAAAGCCCTACAGACCGAGTCTAGGTCTGAAACAGACCTGTCACTGCTTCGGCTCAGTGCCTTTGCAAGCCATCATCGTTATTTTGGTGTACGCATAAGAATGGTGCTGACTTCCTCAAGCTTTTGAAGCTGGATGATGGCAATGCTTTCCCAAAGCGGCAAGCGCAACTGACTTGCAAGGTTCTGCAGCGACGCCAGGTCATGCTGGCCTGCTGCTATCTGCTGCTTCCAATGTGCGATTCCGTCTCGATGCAGACGTCGCCCCAGTTCCCGGTGCAGTTTGGCGCGCTCGAGCAGAAAGCGGAGCCGCAGGCGCGAGGTCGCAGATATGGAAAGGACAATCGCTTCTGCTTCTTCCAGAAGATTGAAGGCGCGATGCAGGGCGCCATCCTGGTGTGGAAAATCGCCCATGATCCTGATCATGGACGCTTCGAGTATCAGGATCGACGCGCGCTCGCGAGGAAAGCGACCCAAGCTTCGAACCAGCTCATTCTTCATGCGCGCCGCATACTCGCCAAACAGGCCGGGACCCTCGCGGTATTCGCGTATTGCATGCATTTCGCCTTCCGGCACGGACCGGCTGGCCTCGCGTTCAAGAATAAGAGCCAGTCGGATGGCGCCACGCGTGGCGTGTCCCGATACGGCATGTTCTCCGCTGAAAGGTGAAATTACGAACGTGGAGCGACGGATGATCTCAGCCACTTCGTAGGCCGCGATGGCTACGACCATCTGAACGTGCTGACTGGAATTAAAGTCGTTGCTATTGGGGACGCATGAACAAAGATTCGGCACCCTTCGTAGCCCGCACGCCATCCCCGATCGATGTGCAAGTTGGCCAGACTGTCAGAAAACTTCGGTAAGCCCGGGGCATGACAATGAGCGACCTGGCTGAAGCGCTCGATACGTCTCATCAGCAAGTGCAAAAATATGAAACAGGGGCGAACAGGATATCGGCCAGCGTACTTTACGCCATCGCGTTGAAACTCGTCTATCCTGTTGAGGCATTTTTCGTATTTCCGCCAGATCCTGATACAGAACGCGTCTTCAGACTTCTCGCAAAGATGCATCGGTTTTTGGACGGATTGTCTGAATCCGATCTTGCCATGGCCTCAGTCGGTCTTGAGGCCCTGCACAAATAGTGCTGTCCATTTTTCCCGATTTGGTGGTCCTTCTCCAAGTTTCTCGTTTTTGACCCTGCGGTAGCTCGGCTGGATTGGTAAATATTCGCTTTCGAGTATCATCGTTGACCCGCGCACGAACATCTGCGCCCCCCTGCGCAGATTGGAGGGATGTCAGGGGTGATCCAGAACAAAAAAGCAGCTTGAATATGGAGAAGTTGCTGACTCTCCTGACGATGCGGGTTCAGGTTTTCGTCATTGCCCCCGTAAAAGAAGGGCATTTATCAGTCTACACTACATGCCAATTGCCTCGGCAAATGGCTGTTTGCCCGGTTTCGACTTGTTGCGCATCGCCAACACAATCAGGATCAGGGCGATTGCTAGCCAGCCGACATTTACTGCCGTGCCGGCAAATGTCATCGCACTCGCGCCGAAACGGAAAACGTGTGCCGCGGGGAGCATGAGTATCGCAACCCCGGCGGTCAGTGGCGCGATCCAGTGGAGGCGATGCTGTGGCACCCAGAGACCGCCGAGGCTGACGGACAATAAGCCAATCCAGAAGACAGGCTCAGGCGAAACGTGCCAGAGCATGTATAGTGAAGCCGCCGAGGCGAGCATGGCAGGCGTACCCCAGACAAAGCTGGTCCAGGCCGACTGTATTCCGGGATGGCGGGCGCCGCGTGCAGCCGTCTTGGCAAGCCAGATATCAACGCCGGTCGTGCAAATGAAGCTTAGACCGAGGCCCAACGCGAGATAGGCGAGCTTCACCCATATTCCGCCAAAGGCGCCAGCGTGAATGCGGAACATGCTGGCAAGAACCTGTTTGCCGGCTTCGCCGTTGGCATAGCCGTCAGCGCTCATCAAGCCACCTGCGCTGTTGAAGCGATAGTTTTCGGTATAGATGAGGCGATCGGGATGGCCTGCGCCGATTGAGAGAATCTCATCGGCAGTGCCAAATTGGCTGAGGGTCATGTAGATCGGCGGATTGCCCGGCCTCTCGCGGGCAAGGGTTTCAAGTGCGGTGACAATAAGGGCTTCGGGTTCGCTGCCGGCGGGCGGGCCTGCCTCACGGGCTTGCGCGGCGAGGGCAACCGGATCGCCATAGAGCGCCGCCATGGCGCGTCCCGTATCGCCGGAGAACATGACCTGGCCCGCGACTGCGATAGCGACCGGCGCGAGCCCCATGACCGCCCCTGAAGCCGCGACGACAAGGTGGAAGGGCAATCCCCAAACGGCGAGGCGGTTATGGATATCAACCCGTGAGAGCCTGCGTCCACTGCCGAGGCGAAGTGTGAAGGCATCCCGGAACATGCGTGGCAAGGCGAGTGCGCCGCCGACACATAAAGCGACGAGCAGGACGCCCAGGATACCAATGATGACAAATCCGACCTGCCAGGGCAGGTGCAATGCATAATGAAGTTCCGTCAGGAAGTGGGTAAGCTCATGGGCGCCGGGCCCTGCATAGTTGCCCTCAGCGTCGAATGCCAGAACATCGTCTTCATAGTCGATAATGAGGCGCGGCATCTCGGGACTGGGTGTAATGACATAGACATCGGCTGGCGCAACGCCACCTTCCGCGATGTGGGCCCGCGCATAGGCAACCGCGCGGCCGACGGCCTCAGGCGAAGCATGGCTCATCTCCGGGATACCCGGCTGTTCCCAGCGCTCGAAATCCCCGTAGAAAACCGCAATTGCCCCTGTCAGGCACACCAGATACATGACGGCTGCGAGCGTCAGGCCCAGGAGTTTGTGCGCAAGCAGCTGTCCCTTGACGAAGCCCGGGGGCACTCGCGGCCAGAGCGGTTTTCCAGAATGCGATGCCATCAGGTCGGGCCTCCCGCTGAAAGAAGAAAGACACTGCCACCCAGGGCCGAGGTGCCGAAAGCCGTGATCAGCGCGACGCGCCAGGGCTTCGCACTGGCAAGCAGCCAAAGGAGGGCAGCTATCCAGACGATCATCAGTGCAAGGATGCTGAAGCTTGCCCGGTTGACATCAGGGCCCGGTGAGAATGCCTGCCATGCGGCCATGGCCGCGATCGCGCAGAGGGGAACGATGATCAGCGAGCCGACCCAGCGCGCCGCATTTCGGCTGAGACTGCCAGGAGAGGGGGACTCGCCCGCCGGCGCAGTGACGTCCCTGACAGTCCGGCGTCGTGCGGGCCGATCCCTTGCAGCACGCCTGAGGTCTTCGAGACCGCCGGGCGCCGAAAGCAACAAGCCCACAAACATCGGGGCGAGCGCGGCAAGCGCCAGTCCGCGTTCCAGGGAGACACCTGGTAACCAGGGAGACACCCCGATCAGAATAAGCGCCCAGCCTGCGGCGAGGGTGATGCCACCAAGGCCCCGTTGGCGGCGCCAGTGGAGGTAAAGCAAGGCCGCCCCGGCGGCCTGAGCGAGGACGCCCAATGTCTGCAAGATTATATCCATGTCTGCGCCTTCAGGCTTAGTACCGATAGGTCAGCGACAGGGTGTAGTTGCGCGGCGCGCCGTAGCGATACTGGCTGAAATAGCTGATCTGGCTGTAATAGGTCTCGTCGAACAGGTTATCAACATTGGCCTGTAGTGACAGGTGATCGCTGAAGTCGTAGCGCGCCATCAGGTTTGCGAGCGTATAGGCGTCCTGTGCGATCCGGGTCGGTTCGAGCGTCACCGGGTTGGTCGCATTGGAATAAATGTCATCCTGCCAGCTGACGCCGCCGCCGATTGTCAGGCCGGTCAATGGCCCCTCAAATCCGTAAGTCGTGAAGAGGGTCAGGCTCTTGCGCGGCTGATCGGTGTTGACGTCATTGCCGTCAGCATCTTCTATTTTGAACTGGCTATAGCCGAGGCTCAGATTCCAGTTATTGGTTACGCGGCCGAGCACCTCGAATTCAAAGCCCTCACTGGTTGCGCCTTCAGAGGCGACATAGGCCTGTTCAGGTGGTGCGCTGCCGGCAACAACGCCGCCTGTCGGCTGTCCGAGCCCATCCTGCTGAATGCTGAACAGGGCGAAGGAGGTCTGTAGCGCCTCCTCGAAGAAGGCGCTCTTGAGACCGATTTCGTAAGCTTCACCAATAACGGGATCCAGCGTGGCCCCCGTCTCGGTGCGAAGGTTTTGCGGCTGGAAGATTTCCGTATAACTCGCATAGAGGCGATGGTTCGGGGTCAGGTCATACAGGATACCGAGATAGGGGATCACGATGTCATCGGCACTGAAGTCCTGCGTCACGCCATATTCGGTGCCAGCGCGCTCCCATTTGGAAAAGCGTGCGCCCGCGATGAGGGAGAGGGCGTCCGTGGCCCTGACACGGGTGGCCGCATAGACACCGGTCTGCTCTGTCTTAATGTCCTGGTCATGTGTGCCGGTGCCAGAAAATTCAGGGCGGGGAAAATTACCATCCCAGTCATAAAGGCTGGGGGCGGGCAGGAAAGCATTCGGTCCTGTCGCGGCATAAGCGTACGTATCGGCATTCTGGATGCTATGGAGCGCGCCCAGCGTGAATTCATGATCGCGGCCGAAAAGGCGGTAGTCACCACTGAGCTGGATATCCAAGCTGTCCTGTACGCTCTCGCCGTCGCTCTTGTACGGGTAAGTCGCAAGGCCGGCGCCGGTGCCCTGATCGAGCGTCCCGAAGAGATAGAGAAGCTCGGTGTCGGCACTGTTCACCAGGCGATTGTAATCAAAAGTCAAATTCCAGCCATTGGCGAATTCATGGGCAATATTGACAAAATAGTTGGTATTCTCCGTGTCCCAATAGGCCCAATCCGCAGACGTACTCTGTGAACGCGGCAGGTCGGTGAAGTTTCCATCGTCATAGAATGTGGGCAATGCGCCCCAGAGCGGCGCGGTGGGATTATTGGTCTGACGGCTGGCACCCGCGCGAACGAGGGTTGCCTCTCCCAGATCCGCTTCGACGACGCCATAGAAGACCTGCTTGTCGAAATCGAAGAGGTCGATATAGGATTCGCCTTCCGCGTACTTGGCAACAAAACGGCCGCGGAGCGTGCCGCTATCATTCAGCGGTGTGGCAAGATCGGCCGTGATCTGACGGGACTCCCAGCTGCCGATTGAACCGGTGAGCGAAGCTTCCAGCTCACGCGCATCAGCATGCTTGCGCACCAGGTTGATAGAGGCGGACGGGTCTCCGGCCCCGGTCAGCAGGCCGGTTGCCCCGCGCACCAGTTCCACGCGCTCATAGATGGCCACATCGGCCAGGGTTTCGGCTGCATCGCCGGCAAGGCTCCAGGACAGGGGAACGCCGTCAATCTGGTAATTGGTGATTTCGAAGCCGCGTGCGTTGAAGACATTGCGCACGTCGTCGACCTCGACGATCGAGACGCCGGCCGTGTTGCGCACAACATCGGCGATCGTTTCGAGATTCTGGTCAGCGATACGTTGCTGCGTCACGACGGTCACCGATTGCGGCGTTTCCCGGACCGTCAAGCCCAGACCCGTGGCCGTATCGATCTGCTGGTCGACCGTATAACCGCCGATGACGACAACCGTGTCGAGCTTGGTCGGTTCGTCGTCCTGTGACTGCGCAATAGCGGATATTTGTGAATGAGACACATTCTCAATAACAGAAAGGCCCACTTATTCAAGTGGGCTGTCCAACAAATACGCCGATCTTCAATTCTTGGCAGCATGGGGCCGGCTGTGACCCTGTCCCGGGAACTGGCAATATGCGTCCTGATGCAATGACGAGAGATCAGAGGGCAATCTTCTGATTGAATCGAACCGCTCAAGGTATCAATCGGGCCGGGACGTGAATGAGTGGGCCAGTCTGACAAGAGCGGACCCGGTGAGTCGGAGGCCGTGCCTTGAACTGGATCAGACGTCTTGCTGCCCTATCAATCATCAGTGCCGCGACTATCCTCGCATATCGCCCTGCCTTTACCGATGTCCACTGACATCAGAAGCTGACAATCACGGTCGATACGCCCGCGGCGAGGTATCGGCGGCGTCGGTCATATGAATCGGGTATATCGAGCCGCCCCATTTTGGGGCTGCCCGGGTCAATAGTGGCCTCAGAAGCGAGGGTGTGGTCTTTGCGTTAGGAGGCGGCAATTTCTGTTCGCACTGCTCGACACTCAGCAAAGCCTTGCGCAGCAAATCTTCCGGGATGAGGCCGGCCTCGACCGGTCTCCCCGTGAGCGAGTCCTCTGGCCGGAATGGGCATGATCCATGACGCAGCTACGCGAGCGCAGAGGTGTGCTGCGGGAAATCTATCCGACACGGGTGACCTTCGACGACCTGAATGAACCCCTGAGCGTACGCTATGTCGACCCGGGCGATCTGGCTTCGGTGTTCGGACCGGGCTACAGATGGGACTCCATGACAATTGAAATTACAGATGAGCCTCTAGCCCAGGACCCGATGGCAGCCTCGCTACCATGGCTCAATGATGTCGCGGGGGGGCTGCATGGCGGCACCGCATCCAAGGGCGCCCCGTTGGGATTGCAGGGCGGCGATTTTGTGACCGGTCTAAAAAAATGATTTCTCGCGCGCATGTCTCCCGATTCATTTCAAGCATGCGAGGCGTGCCTGCCTGGGAGACAAAGTCAAAATCGTCGCTTGATTTTGGCGCCGGTACCGGCTCCGGCCTCGCTTGCTTTCCCGAGTATCCGAGTGTCAGACGGCTCGTTGGTCAATATTGGCGCCGTGCCAGCCAAGCGCCCCAGAACAGGCTGGCGAAAAAGCGCACAGGCGCCTCGAAGCCGGCATCTGCCAGCAGGAAAATCACCGCATCTTCCGAGCTCGGCGGTTCGGCCCCTTGCAGAATCTTGCCCATCTTGGACTGGACGTCTTCCGGAGATGCGCCATCCATGCGCCAACGGTTCGCCCAGGCTGCCATGAGCAGGGGTTCGGACGCATAGGCCCGGTAATTTCCCGCGAGGATCATCGGCGCATCCGGCTTCAGGCGCAGGGCAATCTGCGCCAGAATATCCTGTTTGGCCGCATCGCCCGGCAAATGGTGCAGGACGCCGATCATGATCGCTGCGTCAAAGGACAGCGCGGGGTCCAGATCGGATACCTCGCCCAGGACGCTATCAACGCGCCCGGATATTCCCGCGTCGCCCAGGTGTCTCCGGGCCATCTCAAGCATCGGTGGCGAGGGGTCGACCGCCACGAAGGACCAATCCGGCTCCAGCTTTGCGGCATGGACAATTTCACCCGCCGTTCCGCCAGCGCCGACAACCAGCACCCGCGCTGGCTTTCCTTCACCAAGGGCCGCCGCCAGCATGCAGGCAGCGAGTTCATGGCAGGCATCATATCCGGCCAGTCCGATCCGGCTCTGACGTGCATAATCGCCGGCGCGGGACGCGTCGAATTTGGCGGCTGAATCCTGTGGCATGCTCGATCGATCCTGATTGGCCTTATGGCACGCCTTTTGGCGTCAGAATGACATTGTATCCGATCCAGGATCATAATAAATTCAGATTCCATGATCCAAAATTCAAATATCCACATTAGGCATGATCGGCTGACAGCCTTTCTCAAGGCCTTCACCCTCGCCACAACACCTTGCGATTCGGCCCCGGCGGCGAACCTGCTGATCATTGACGCAAATTGCGCGGGTCGTCCAACCCATCTTCTTTACCGGCCAAGGTCGGGTGCGACGCTGCCGGAAGGCACCACATTGCGTGCCGCCGCCAGGGTGGCTTTTGGCGGCAGCGCAAATCCACTGGTTGCTACGCTTCCCCCCGAAGTGCGCATTTCCCTGGCTGACGAACCGCATCTGCTCGGACTCACCGAACTCATCGCGGCTGAAGTTGGAACGGCGCGTTGTGGTGGCAGCTCTGTTCAGGCAAGGCTGTGCGAAGTGGTTGTCGTACTGGCCATCCGCAAAGCCATCGCAAAGGGTACAGTCGATGCCGGGTTGCTCGCGGGGCTCGCCGATCCCAGGCTCTATGTGAGCCTTATCGCAATGCACGACGAACCCGCTAGGCATTGGCAGATCGCGGACCTTGCAGGCATTGCAGGCATGTCGCGTGGCCAGTTCACAACCGTCTTCAAGCAGATCGTCGGCCAATCGCCCGGCGCCTACTTGAGTACTTGGCGCCTCGCCTTGGGACGCGCCAAACTCGGTTCAGGACGAAGCGTCAAATCCGTTGCCGCGATGGTGGGATTCGGAAGCGCGACTGCGTTTTCGCGCGCATTTTCCCGACAATTCGGTCACGCTCCAAGCCAGAACGAAGTGTTGGATTGAAGCTTTGACGGCAAGACCTAGCTGCTTTTCGGAGTCGAATTAGCGGCTAATATACCGCGCGCGTGGCTGCGATGGGCCCAAAAGGCGACATTGGCTTATGCAGCCTCACCGATGTGTCATGCGCGATCTTGGGCCGAACCTGCCGGCCCTTGCGATGACCAAGCTTATCGGGACGCCGGAAGCCGACTATGTCCTGCTGCGCCGGTGGGCCAATGCCTTCATGGTGACCGCGGCCCGGCTCGCGATGAACGAGGCCGATGGTTCCATCGTCATGTCGCCATCGCCCGAGGGTCGTGCTGACATGTAGACTGGCTCAGCACGGACTTGTGAAAGCAGACTTCAATAAGCGTCAGCAGGCAAGGGACCTGTAGCGACATAGAGCGCGGCCAGATCGGATCTCAGGCGTGCCTGGCTATCGACGAGCCCAAAGCGTGCACGCTGAGCCTGCCTTTGGGCGTCGATCACGGACAGGAGCGAGCCGGCGCCATTTTCGAAACTGATCGAGGCGAGCCGGGCATTCTCGACGGCGATGTCGCTGGCGCGTGTTTGGGCGGCGATTAGCTGTTGGTCGCGAGATATGGCCGACAAAAGGTCCGCAACCTGCACGAAGGCGCTGAGAACGGTCTGGCGGTAGGCCGCATCAGCCTTACGGGCTTCCGCGACCGCCGCGGCCTGGCGGGCCTTGAGCGAGCCGCCGTGAAACAGCGGGGCGGTAATCGAGGGTCCGGCAGACCAGCCACTGCTATCGTATTGAAACAGATCGTCGGGGCTCAGGGCTGTAAAGGCGAAGGCGGCGTCGAGCGAAACGTTCGGGTAGCGTCCCGCTTCGGCAATGCCGATGGCAGCCGTCGCGGCATGAAGGTCCGCCTCCGCTGCCCGGATGTCCGGACGCTGACGTACCAGTGTGGAGGGGAGGCTCAGCGGAAAGTCGGCCGGAACGGCGATATCGGCAAGCTCGATATCCGGCGCACGCCATTCGGCCGGCGCTTTGCCAACGAGGAGGGCGAGCGCATGGCGCGTTATGGCAATCTGGTAGAGCAGGGGCGGACGACGGGCTTCATCTTCGGCAAGCTGGGCGTCGGATGTATTGGTTGCTGAACGCGGCTCGCCGCCTGCTTCCACGCCACGCTGTATCATCTGAAGGGTCTTCTGGTCACCAGCAATCATGTCGTCGAGTTCTGTCAGTTCGGCGCGGAGCGCAGCCAGCTCGATGACGCGGCTGACGACCTGACCGGTCAGCGTCAGATAGGCGGCGCTGGTACGATAGGCCTGCGCCTCGGTCTTGGCCGCTGCCTGTTCGATACGGCGCTTCTGGCCGCCAAACAGGTCCAGATCAAAACTGACATCGGAGCCGAGCGAATAGAGATTGATTGTCGGACTCGGAAAACCCGTAATGCCGAAACCGGCCGTGTTGATGCGCTCGAGCGACACACTGCCCGTGGCGTCGACTTTTGGCAACGCACCGCCACGCTGGACGCTTTCCAGTGCCTGCGCGCGCGCCAAGGCAGCATTTGCGCTGTCGAGGGTGGGGCTGTAGGCCAATGCCTGCTCGACGAGAGCGTCGAGGTGGGCTGAGCCGAAAGCCTTCCACCAGCTGGCATCCATGCTTGCTTCCGGCGTAAGCCTGACACCATCCGGTCCTGCACCATCGCCCGGCATCGCATATGTGCCAACTGCCGGGGCTTGTGGCGGGACGAAGTCCGGCCCCGTCGTGGTGCAGGATGCGAGGAATGCCAGCGTCAGTATGAGCGGGATGCGCTTATGCATCGGAAGGTCTCCGTGTGCGAAGGAAGAGGAGAAGCGGAATGATCAGGATGGATAGGACGAAAAGCAGGTGGAAGCTGTCGATATAGGCGAGCATTGCCGACTGGCGCGCGATAATGCCCTCCATCATCGCTTGACCCGTCGCGGTGGTGAGGTCCATGCCCGGTGGCAGGGAAGCGATTGCGTTTGGATTGTCAGGCGTTGCGTATTCCATCATGTGTGAACTGACGATCTTGCTGTTGTAGATCTGCAGGGCGCCGACCATGGAAATGCCGAGGCTGGACCCGATATTGCGGATCAGAGTGAAAAAGGAAGCGGCTTCCGTGCGCAGGTTAGGCGCAATTGTCGTGAAGGCGATGGTCATGAGCGGAATGAAGACGAGGCCGAGGCCGAGCCCCTGGAACAGGCCGGATATGACGATCGGCGACTGGTCCATGTCGAGCGAGAACCCCGACATGAGATAGTAGGAGAGGCCTGTCAGGCCGACCCCCGTCAGGATGATGAGGCGATTGTCGAGGCGTCCGACGAGCTGGCCGACAAGATACATCGAAATGAACGTGCCCACGCCGCGCGAGGCCTGCGTCAGGCCAGCGGTGAGAACAGGGTAGTCGAGAAGCTGCTGCATCAGCGTCGGCAAGACCGCCATGCCTGCGAACATGAGCACGCCGATGAACAGGATCATGACCGATGCAAGCAGATAGTTGCGATCGGCTAGGATGCTCGGGTGAATGATCGGGCGTGAGCTGGTGAAGATGTGGACGAAGAACACGTGGGCGCCCATAAGCGACACGGCTGCATAGATCCATATCTCGGCCGATGAAAACCATTCGGCACCGGGGCCGCGGTCAAGCAGCATCTGCATGCCAACAAGAGCTGTGAGCAGCGCGATGAAGCCGAAGCCGTCGAACTTCGCCTTGTCGCGATGGACGCGCTTCGGCAGGGTCGCAGCGAGCAGGAGGAAGCCCACAAGCGCGAGTGGAATGTTGATAAAGAAGACCCAGCGCCAATTGAGGTGCTCCGTCAGGAAGCCACCAAGGATCGGGCCGAGAATGGGCCCCATCACGGCGCCCATGCCCCACATGGACATGGCGCGGGCATGGTCCTTTGGTGGATTGATGTCGAGGAGGATGGCCTGCGAGAGCGGCACGAACACGGCGGCCGTTGCCCCCTGAAGTACACGGAAAAACACCATCTCGATGATGGACTGCGCGATGCCGCACAGCATCGATGCCGCAGTGAACGCCACGAGGGCAAAAAGAAGTAGGTTGCGGCGCCCGAACCGTCGCTCAAGCCAGCCTATGGCAGGGGTCACCACCGTGCTGGCCAGGATGAAGGAGGTAAGCACCCATAGGATTTCATCCTGAGAGGCAGAGACCGACGCCCGGATCTGGGGCAGCACCGTGTTGGCGATCGTCGAGTCGATGGACGTCATCAGGGTCGTCAGGATCAGGCCCGCCGTGATCAGCGCGCGCAAGCCCGGCTCCGGATAGTGGTCATAGGCAGGCGCGCTGCTGGCGCTCGGCTGTATCGGGAGCGGTTCTTCCATGATTATTGCGCGCGTGAGACCATCGCCGAGCCTGCAGCGTCTTCACGGGTGTCAACAGTGACCTTGGCGCTAAGGCCGACGGAGAGGCGGCTCGCATTTGCGGGCGCGTCGAGGTCGATATGCACCATCAGGCGCTGCACGACACGCACCCAGTTCCCGGTGGCGTTTTCGGCGGGGAGAACGGCAAAGCTGGATCCGGTGCCGGGAGAGAAACTGGCGACATGACCGTGGAAGTCCGTATCCGGGAAGGCATCAATGTGGACGTCAACCGGCTGGCCGGGACGCAGGTCCTTTAGCTGACTTTCCTTGAAGGCCGCATCGATCCACGGCGTTCCGGACACAAGCCAGAACAGTGTCTGGGCTGGCTGAGCGTAGGACCCGACCTGAATCTGGTTGACCCGCGCCACGATACCGTCGGCGGGGGCGATGATGTCAGTATTGGCAAGGTCGGATCGTGCCTGCTCAAGGACGGCAATGGCCTGCATCACGAGAGGATGCTTTTCCGTCTCGATGTCGACTGTGCCGCCGAGATTTGCCAGCGTGTTGGACAGGGACTCGTCAGATGCTGAAAGCGTGCGCGCTGCGATATTGGCATCGTTTCTGGCTTCCTCGAGCTGCTGGCGGGAGACAATGCCGGCGTCGAAAAGATTGCTCTGGCGTGTGAGTTCAGCCGCTGCATACTCTGACTGTGTGCGTGCGGTGCGTACATCGGCGAGGGCTTTGCGATAGGCCGCCCGCAGCGACGCCACCTGGAGACGGGCGCTGGCAAGTTGTGCCTCGGCCCGCGAGACGGCGATTGCGAAATCGCTAGGGTCGAGACGGACGAGAACGTCACCCTGGTGGACAGCCTGGTTCTCGGTTACACGAACTTCGACGACGCGTGCCCGAACGCTGGCGGAGATGGGCGCGCGCGCGGCAGCCACAGTAGCGTTGTCAGTGGACACACGACCGGCGGTGAAATGCAGCCATACGAACAGCCCGATAATACCGACAATGGCAGGGGCGATCATCAGCATGCAAGTTCGCAGTTTGCGAGAGCGGGCTGGTTTTGCGATCGGGGCGTCTTGATCCTCGGCCACGCCCCGTTTCACATCATCCTGATTGAACGATCCGTCCATCGTCTTGCCATTCCATATTATTTTGAGACGTTTGCGCTTCTGCGACGTCCTTCGTGCCTCAAATAGGTTGACATACAGTATGAGCAAAATGATATTTGTGCATGGCAATAATGAATTCAATTCAGTTCAAAAATCTTGACCTCAACCTGTTGCGCGTCTTGCTGATGCTGCTGGACTATCGCAGTGTCTCGCGGGCAGCCGAGGAACTGGCTTTGACCCCATCCGCTGTCAGTCATGCCCTGAACAGGCTGAGGGCAGCGCTGGATGATCCGCTTTTCGAGCGGGGCGGCGGCGGACTGATACCGACGGCCCGTGCGCTCGAGATTGGCCGATCTGTGCGCCCGGCGATCGACCAGTTGCGCGAGGCGGTCGACAGGAGCGCGTTTGCGCCTGGAGATACGGAGCGGGAGTTTGTGATCGCGGCGGGGACCTACGCGGTAACAGTGATCCTGCCCTTGCTGATTGACCGCATTGCCAAGACGGCGCCTGGCGTCCGCTTGCGGATCCGGCGCATTGAGGAGCAATCGGTGGAGGATCTCGAACTCGGCCGGTTTGACGTCCTGTTGAGCACATCCACCGGCCTAAAACTCGGCGTCGAATGGAAGCCCTTGCTGCAGGACGATATGGTGTGGATTGCCCGCAAGGGCCACCCAACGATCAGCCCGCCGTTGAAGATGGACATGCTAGTGCGCTCCCAGCATGTGATACTGGAAAAAATGGGCCATTTCGTCGGGGCGGCGTATCCGGAGGCACGTCAGTTCTTTGAAGAGACGCCGGAGCTTCATGACGCGTCTGCGGCCGCGGCGGGAAGGCTCAATCGCAGCCGCACCTCATCGACCGGAGCGATTGTAACGGACGTCTTGCACGCCATGGCTATCGTCAGGAAATCCGATCTTGTCAGCCTGTCCCTTAGGCGGCTTGCCGAACAGGATACCGAAGGCTTGCAGGTCCTGACCGCGCCGCACGCCACGCCGACAGTCGAAATCGGTGCCATGTACCTCCGGGCACGTCAGCGGGACCCCGGATTTCAATGGCTGATGAAACAGCTGGAAACCGTTGTGCAGGCACTTTGATTGCCAGTCTGTACAGCGAAGGGCGACTCGCCCGCGAAGAAATGACATCGACAATATGAAACCGGCGAGATCCTCCACGGACTACTAGTGAGAAAGATGGATACCAATTTTTAAGCAGCGGTTGTCGGCGGCCAGTGGCGGATCAGCACCTACCCGTTCAGCTCAAGGCCGAGCCCTGACCCGCTATGGCATGCCCCCCACAAACCCGCTCGTATCGTCATTGCGCACCAGCGACAGCCTGACGCCCACATGGCGGCACCCCGAGCGCGGACAGGCAAGGTGCGTCGCTACCTCGTCCAGATGCACGTCCCGGTGATCGACCTTCAGCAGGAGCTGCGTCGGACTTTGCAACCAGGTGTGCAGGCACCTTAGGCAGGTCGCCTCCAGGGCCTGGCGCTCGTCCAGGTCCTGGAGGCTCATGTCGCTTAACCAGCTCACCAGAAATCCTCCGCACTCGGGATGCGCGTGAACGCGATCTTGCCGCCGGTGAACCCGCCCGGAGGCGCTGTCCAGGGGCCCATGGTCACGACGCGCTTGCCGAACTTCGCGTTCAGGCCGTCGATCGTGTCGGTGATTGCCTCCCAACGCTGGCAGTCCCTGTCGTCATCCATCAGGAGATCGAGCTGGCGGTGTTCGGACGGCGTGATGTTCAGGAGCGTGACGCCCACCCGGATGATGCTGGCGCGCCTGCTGATCTGTGCCTTGGCGCGATGCCATAATATCCGCAAGGCCTCGAGGCAGGCATGATCATCATGCACGCTCGGCAAGGTATGTTCGCCAAACCAGCCGCCGCCGCGCATATCGAGCCAGAGCCAGAGCTTGCGCGCATTGTAGCCATCCCGGCGCATCCGGCGGGCAGCCTTGCTGAGCAATAGCCGGGAGCAGGCCTCTGCTTGCTCCGCATTCCGCCAGTCCGGTGGCAGCACACGGCCATGGCCATACATGCCCCGCGCGGTCGGCGTGGCCTTGATGTCATAGCCGTGCAGCGCATACCACATGCGCTCTCCGTTGACGTTTCCCCACAGTTTGCGGAGCTGCTTCGGCTGGGTCGCCAGCAGCTTCGTCATGTCCGTAATCCCTGCACGCATGAGACGGATTTCAAGCTGTTTCCCGATGCCTGAAATCTCATCGATCGGCAGTCGCAGGAGCGGACCCGGCATGTCTTCCGGCCGCCAGATAGTCACGCCGTTCGGTTTGTCGATCTTGCAGGCCGTCTTGGCGAGCAGGCGGTTCGCCGC
>TARA_R110001606_G_scaffold68702_3_pt1 | contig 15939 bp, 17 predicted proteins | sample TARA_R110001606 | Tara Oceans TARA_R110001606 (sample SAMEA4398315) | marine metagenome | biome: Polar Biome; feature: [SRF] surface water layer (ENVO:00010504); material: water (ENVO:00002006), including particulate matter (ENVO:01000060) such as... | depth 5 m | reverse complement strand
GGCCCTTACGATGGTAGTCACCCTGTTCGCGCTATTCCTGGCGAGAATACCAATGTACCTATTTGGTTACTTGGTTCCAGTTTATATAGTGCGCAACTAGCAGCTAAAAAAGGCCTCCCTTATGTGTTTGCTGGCCACTTTGCACCGCGTTTTGTTTATGATGCAATCGCTTTATACCGCCGTGAATTTCAACCTTCTGATGTGTTAGACAAACCGTATGTAATGCTTGGCTTACCGATTGTTGCAGCAGATAGCGATGAACATGCACAGTTTTTAGCAACCACGTCAAAACAGCGTATCTTAGCACTGTTACGTGGTGATCCTTTATGGCTAAAAGCTCCCGTTAAAAGCATGGCTGGATTATGGAATGAGCAAGAGCAGGCTCAAGTTGAAAACTTTTTAGGATTATCTGTGGTAGGGAGTCCTGTGACCATTGCTCATAAGCTAAATATGATAGTCAAAGAGCTTGGTGTCGATGAATTCATTTTTACCAATGATCTTTACCAAAGTAGCGACCGTCATCACGCGTTGGAGATTTTACGGTCAATAAAAGCATAACCACTGAAAATTAAGCTAAGGTACACTTAACTCCCGTTACAATACAGAAACTAGCTAATACACAAAGTTTACTAGTTTCTGAACTCTACTTAAAAGTGCAAAACACAGCACTAATCTTATTTAAGCTTGCGTTCTGTTTTTATAATCAATTCGATTTATATAATCAATTTTAACGTTTGATTTAAACACATTAAAATGAAGGTATAAACCAGTAAATTAATTACAAAGGAAGGCATATTTTGAAACCTCAAGACCCCAAAATCACAAATACTTTCGATAAAACAGCATTGATCGCGGAAGGTGGTGGGCAACGAGGGATCTTCACCGCAGGTGTACTCGATGCATGGCTTGAACATGAATATGACCCATTCGATTTATTTATTGGTACTTCAGCAGGTTCACAAAACCTTACTAGCTATTTAGCTCGCCAAAAAGGGTATGCCAAACGCTTAATAAGAGGGCTTTCGCGTCACAAACGATTTTTTCAATTAGGCCGTGGTTTAGTAGGTAAACATATAGTCGACTTAGACTGGTACTTTGATAAAACTACCGAAGTTAACAGAGCACTTGATTTTAAAACTGCAAAAGCCAGTTTGGGTGAACGGGAGTTACTTATTACTGCCACTAATGCCCGTGATCGAAAACCTTATTTTTTATCACCAACCGGTGAAGGCCAGCAATGGCGAGATCTTTTAAAAGCGTCAAGTGCACTGCCATTCTTATACAAACAAGGTGTAAAACTCACGCCATGGTTAAATGCATTAGCTGCTAATGAAATAGATAAAACCGACGTACACGCTGAGTCAGACTTTTACCTAGATGGTGGCCTTGCTGCGCCACTACCAGTGCGCGAGGCTTACAATCGTGGTGCACGTAAAATTGTGGTAATACGCACAGTTGATCAAGACTTTCAAGCGCAATCGGCATGGGTAAACAAGTTAAAAGCGTTTGTTTGTGCATCAGGATACTGCCCAAAAACCTTAGATTACTTATTACAACACGAACAAGCGTATGAGGATGAGTTAGCATTTATTGCCAATCCTCCGAAAGATGTAGAAATAATACAAATTTTTGCAAACCAAAAGCTTTCGAGCAAATTACTTGGTAGTTCAACCAATGATCTACGTCGTGATTATAAATTAGGTTTATTGGCTGGTAATAACTATTTTACTGAGCAATACCCAGCAAACAATACCCACCCTGTTGCTGTGGCTAACTAATTGGTGTTGATAAATTTATTCCGATCAGTTGTATGTGAGTTGGATAAGTATCCGGTGTTGTTAGTTTGTAATTAATAAGCGAGTCATAAATGGCTCGCATTAACGCTCCGAGGCCTGCATTTATAATTACTGATCGCTGCGCCAATTAAAACAAATGTCAATGCAATTAAAATTGCCCATGAAAAATGTATTTGTTGAGCCATAACCAGTAACACGGTAGAAAGTAACGGTGTTAAAAAACTCAAAGAGGCAAGTAACGTTTTATTACCTCTTTTTAAAGCGATGTCCCATAAGTAAAATGCGCCACCGACAGGTCCTAACCCTAACAAAAAAATACCTACAGTCTGCGTTAATGAAAAACGCGTGACTGTTTGTTCAAAATATATATGTGCCAATAAGGCCAAAATAGCTACATAAAGAGAAAGCCAACCAATTTCATCAACGTGATTATCAAAGCGAGTCATGAACAATGAATAACTCGACCATAATAGCGCACAACTCGCAGCAAATAGGTAGCCTAAAAAGTACTGGCTATTGATAGTAAAACCACTGCCATCACTAATTAAAAACACGATCCCTATAAAACTAACCAGCCCGCCTATAATCGCATTTATTTTGTTTTCAGACCGTGCGACAAAAACACCCAATAACAATGGCCATAAATATACAATCAGGCTAACTTCAATCAATGGTGCATATTTAAGTGCCATAAAATAACAAAAATGAAAACCAAATAAGCCAACTATACCAATAATTGTTTGCGCCTTACCAAGTGTCGGCAGAGCTAACAAAGGCTGCTTGGTAACAAGCCGTTTAATAAACAGCAATAAGAACGACACAAAGAAGCACATAAATAGTAATTGAAAAGCCGGTAATGCTTTAGTTAAATTACCCAACAGTGCTAATGCACCCCATAAAAAAATAGCTAATACGCCGAAAATTGTAGACATAGCAAACATTTAATTAAAAATTAATTGATAAAGGTAGTTTATCAATTTTACTATCTAACACTGTGCTTAAAAGACGATATTGTTGACGCTAAAGCTGCTTTTTTAAGTCTCGTGGGGATTGTTTGAAGTAGCAAGTGAAGGCGCGACTAAAGGCTGATGGGTCGTTATAACCAACCTGTTCACCAATGACTGCTATAGGTAAATCAGAGTAACAAAGTAAGGAACGCGCATGTTCCATTCTTAATTGCGTGTGATGTTTAACCGGGCTGGTGTGCATACATTGCTTAAAAACCGCTTTGAATTGAGTAACACTTAAACATGCAACCGCTGCCATATCATTCAGTGTATAGTCTATCGATAAATCTTTTTTTATTAATAACAAAACGTTATTTATCCGCGGATCAATAGTCGCATTGGTAGTTTGTTGCCTGAGTAACACCAAAAATAAATTAAAACATAACGCTGCTTCATCTATGTTAGTTACACCTTGCAACTGCTTTTGGGTAAAACTTAGATAGCTCATTAATTTATCATCAATACTGAAACAGGGGGCATTCATCGTCGTTAAGTTATTAGGGAGCTCTAATAAATCGGCCACTATAAAACGTGCATTTTCATCTGATTTAAACGCATGTAGAGTATTTTTAGGGATCACAACACATTGACCAACACCAACAGGCGCCGCGAAATTATTCATTTCAAGTTCTATATAGCCACTAAGTGGTAAAACAAGTTGGTGATAGTGGTGCTGGTGGCTGTGGATTTTTCGTGTGTAGTATCGAATCGATAAGCTATTCATCTATTAAATTTAATAATTGCTATGACAAACAATCATGAAGGGAGTTGTAGGGTGTTGTAAATAACTTTTTGTTATTTTAATACACTCAATACTTGCTAATTTATATCAGCAAGATAAAGTATTGCCAACTAAATATTCTTAAATTCAGCATATGTATTCTATTGCAGGTTGAAAAATAATAACAAGGGCAAACATGTTTGATTTAATCGTAGGCAGTATAAATAACCTGCTTTGGGGTGAAGGACAAATACTGATCTACATTTTACTGTTTACAGGTATTTGGTTTTCAGTCAGCTTAAAACTGATTCAAATTTTAAAATTTAAACACATGTTCAGCCTTCTCAAAGGCAGTAGCAAATGCAATAAAAACGACATTAGTTCGTTTCAAGCACTGTGCACCGGATTAAGTGCGCGGGTTGGAACTGGCAATTTAGCCGGTGTTGCTGTTGCGATATCATTAGGTGGCAGTGGCGCCATATTTTGGATGTGGGTGATTGCCATACTGGGCATGGCGACCGGTTTTGCAGAAAGCGTACTTGGCCAAGTGTATAAAGTACGCGATAGCCAAGGCGAATTTAGAGGTGGCCCAGCTTATTATATTCAACAAGGAATAGGCAGCCGTAGTCTCGCTATCGCGTTTGCGTTGTGTTTGTTCTTAGGTTATGGCTTTACTTTTAGCGCGATGCAAACCAACACTATTACTGATGCGCTTAATTTCGCTTTTGAAATTCCAACCTTATATTCAGGCATAGTCATAACCCTGCTTGCAGGCTCTATTATACTCGGAGGCTTTAAAGCTATTGCCCGCTTTGCTGAGCGAGTAGTGCCGGTGATGGGCATTGTATTTGTACTGGCAGCTGTGATTATTACCTTAATTAACTTCACCCAAGTGCCTGCTATGTTGAAGGATATATTCTTATCTGCTTTTGGGCTGCAAGAAGCCGGTGCAGGCGCAATGGGCGCGGCAATCAAAAACGGTATTCAACGTGGTTTATATTCAAACGAGGCTGGCGCAGGCAGTGTACCGCATGCATCAGCAAGTGCGTCGCCTATTCCAAATCACCCAGTAACGCAAGGGTATATTCAAATGCTCGGGGTGTTTTTTGATACTATCGTGTTGTGTAGTTGTACCGCTGTGATTATCTTACTTGCTGATATTGATATCAGTGGTGAGATGGCAGGCATTCGCTTAACACAAGCGGCAATGACCGCACATTTAGCACAAGGGGGAGTGTACTTTGTAGCAGCAGCCATTACTTTATTTGCCTTTACCTCGGTAGTGGCTAATTACGCTTACGCCGAAAGTAACCTACATTTATTTAAGCTCGATAATAAAGTAGGGCGCGGTATTTACACATTTTTATATCTATCAATGATGATGTGGGGGGCGTCTGCCACATTAAAAGAAGTATGGGATTTAGCCGATATTGCTCTTGGCTTGATGACAGTTGTCAATGTAATTGCCATAATACTGCTCACCCCGACTATTTTAAATGTCACAGACGATTATAATAGGCAACGAGCTGAAGGTATTGAGCCTGAATTTAATGCAAAAAATGTGCTCATTCAAGGTAAAACCGAGCAGGGTATTTGGCACTAAACATGACTATTGCTGTGAGGTTTTTTGCATAAGTATTCACCTTGCTGGTTGTTGAAAATGATTAAGTATTTTTATGATTGATATATATGCAGGTAAAACTGCGGCAAAAATAATTACAGAACAAGGTTTTAAGCCCGACCTTTTTAATGCCTTTTTAGGTGCATCCGGTGGCCCTAAATGGTTTACTTTATTTGGTTTAGATAAGTATATTTTTGGTGAGTTTTTTAAAAACCGATCATCGCAACTCAATTTAATTGGATCATCGGCTGGAGCATTCAGATCTGCATGTTTTTCACAAAACGATCCCGTTGCGGCCATTGAACGCTTAGCAAAATCGTATTCGCAAACCCGATATTCTAGTAATAAACCCGCTCCTAATGAAATTACCACTAAAGCCCGCGCACTACTCGAAGATGTGTTTGGCGATAACGGTGTCACCGAAATTATAAATAACCCGGTATTTAAAGCGCATTTTATCGTCGCAAAATCTAACGGGTTAATTGCCAGTGAACATAAATTAATACAGCTTTTGGGTTTATCAAAAAGTTATCTGTTTAATCGCGTTAATCGTAAATTATTAGGCGGGCAATATGAGCGTTTTATTTTTGGCGCACCGAATAGTAATTTAAGTATTACTGACAGCTACAATTTTAAAACTCAAAATATCGCACTCACACAAACAAATTTAAAAGATGCCTTACTGGCATCGGGATCAATACCGCTAGTAATGCAAGGTATAAAAAATATTGCCGGCGCGCCTGCAGGCATGTATCGCGATGGTGGTATTGTTGATTACCACTTTGATTTTAAAATTAACAATCCTGGACTTATTCTATATCCACATTTCAATTCAGATCCAAAAGCAGGGTGGTTTGATAAAAGTTTAAAACGTAAAGTCGCCGCTGAAAATTACGATAACGTAGTAATGATCACTCCCTCTAAAAAATTCATCGCCAGCTTACCTTACGGGAAAATCCCCGACAGAAACGACTTTACAGATCTCGATGCGGATACACGTATAAAATATTGGCGAACAGTATTTAGCGAGACTGAAAAATTAGCCGATGATTTTGATAAAAAACTCAATAGTGAAAATGTTGAGCTGAAAATAATTGAATGATCTAATCTATCAAGTAATGTAGTTTTATCACTGATAGTTAGCAGCCCATAAATTACGGTACGTAATGTTAGAGAAAAGGGCGAAAAGCCCTTTTTTATTAGATAGTTACTAAAACTGTCGGTTGTGACAGTTTGACGCTAGTTACCTTTCAAATTAATAACCGGTGTTGATGTATTTACTGGTGATTTTCTAGCGCGTTCACATGCACCATCCTTCATTGACTTGTTATAATCGGTTCTACTTTCACGATACTCAATAGTCCAAAAAGAGCAAATTTCATTATTAGTCTTTTGGGCATTATTAATAGTTTGCTGTTTATGTGCTTGCTGTTTAGCTAACTTATCTAGTCTTACTTTCTCTCTAGCTGCTGAGGCTTTGGCGTCACGCTGTGCTTGAATTGAATAAGCTTTTGCTTCCTTTGCTTGCACATATGCTTTGTATGAATAGTAACCTTCGACACCTGCAAAAATAGTTAAGCCAGTAAGGGTAAGTGAGAAGTATAGTTTTAGGTAGTTGAATTCCATTTAATAAGGCTCCATCATCTCAAATAATTAATATTATCATCTAAAACCTATAACAGATACGAGGAAGGCAGTAAAAAGGTCTTTGATTAATTGCATAAAATTAATTTCGGGGGGATGTTTGGCTTAAAAGAAATATTAAAATTATAATTGCTGAAAGTGGGTTGGTGATGATTTTATTTAGCTAAATTAAATGCTTGTGACCTGATGTTATAATTTGTAAACTAATTCTTGTTACAAAAGTAATTAAAAAGTAAATTCGTTTTTTGATCTTATATTTAGATTATAAAAACCACGTTAAATAACTTTCAATTGGATGGGTCTATGGAAAAGGGAAAAGCAGTAATCGAAATGGATGAAGATGCGATAAAAAATCAAGGGGGTATAGTTGCTAAACTACCAAAAGAGCAACTTAAGTCGCTTTTTTATCTTTTTGCAGGTAAACCAGATTCTAGAATCAAAGTTTACAGTAAGCCGCTCTTTCTCAAGATGGAAGATATAGTTGAATTAAATGACTGTATAACACGAAAACTACAATTACATAATATTGATGCTCAAATAACGTCATTAACTATGGGGTTTGAAGGTTCAAATATTCAGGAGTTTGGTACATGGTCAGAATTCCTTGAGCACAGTTGGCAGACTCCGGATTGTACAGAAGAGATAGTAATAAAATGGGATTTTCTAGTCAGCGTTAATGGTTACTCATCTCCTCAAAGACATACGCTACTTGTGAGATTGTCTTCAGATATGAAACCTGGAAAGTTTATGCAAATGATCGCCTCAGGAAACTCTGAAGATTTTGACCAAATAGATGTGCTAACTGCACCTGCGTTTTGTCGTGTTGATTTTATCAACCTTCAACTTAGTAAAGAATTAATAAATGAAGTATCACAATGGGTGGATGGAAGAATTGAGCCATCTCTAATAACTGATTTGTATTATTTTTTTAAGAAGAAAAGGCAACTAATCGCGTTGTTTACGCATCATTCAACGAATTTTATATTTATGATGTTGTGGGTTTCAAGCTTTTTATGGGCTCGTACAAACATATACCAAGGTACAATATTAAATGAAGTAATTGCAATTTGGATTTTTATAGGCATATATGCAATGGACCCTATTGGAAAGATAGGTCATATTTTAGCAAGTAGGGCATATTCAAAATTAGAAAGGATAGATGGTAAAAAGGTAGTTTTTGAATTCACATCAGGGGATAAGAAAAGTAATTCAGAAGCAGCAGATAAAAATAAAAGGCAGGGAATGCAGTTTATGAGACAGACTTTAATATCGTTCGCCATAAGTGTTTTGGCCGGTATATTGGTTACTTACCTATTCTTAGGAAGCTAAAGCTAAAAGTAAAAATAAGGTATAGGTTTGAATTCCAAGTCCATACCTTAACTTTATGATTAGCTACCAGTTCTTTCTGAAATTTCACCAATTATATCTAAAAGTTGACTCTGTAGATCAGATAAATATACATCTTGCGTTTTATTTTGCTCCTTTAATGTTTTATACATAGTTTCAGATTTTCTTGCTGACCATTTGTATCGGTGAACGAGTTGTACATCAGATGGTTTAACTTTGCCCCAAGGGGTAGTCATTATGTGGTCGTGATAAGAAATTCTACAATCTGCCCACGGGCCAGTTGGAGGAAGATAGCCCCGATACATAATTGAGATCAACTTTTCGATTGGCTTAGATGCTTTATTTGCTTTCACATACCGCCTTACTTGGCGTTCACTTACACCCAGTTCTTTAGCGCCTTTTGCATAATCAAAGCCGAATAATGATAAGAACTGCATTTTAAAATTTCCCATTGTGATTTACTCCTTTATTAAAAATCACAATAGGAACTCGGCATAGGTGTAAATCTCGGTTTAAGCATTACCAGAAATTCCGAATTGGTTTATCAAGGGCGCAAGCGCGGCATCGAGTAACTAAGGGCATGGGTTGCGCTGCGCTTGGTTACGACCGATAAGCCGTGATGCTAAATTAATAAAAGTGTGCGGTCTACATGGCTGCGCCATAGGTACGCTAAACTGCCTTTTTCATGCGACCAGTTATGACACTGCGAGCCATAAAGGGGATGTGGTCGGGGTTATCGATTAAAAACTCTATCATTTGTTTTATCTCAACTTCTGAGTCATCAGGTATCCAAAGGGTTACTTTTTTTAATCCTTTGCCTTTTTGCTTTTGTTCGTACTTTTGATTTCTAGTCATAGTGTCACCAGTGACGGGTTGTTAATTAGGTTATATGGCCGCTAAGCGCGGCCATCATCTGCGGCAAGCGCTAGAGTGATGGCCGCGCTAATTAGCGGCTAAAAAACTACTTTCTTGGGTATCGTCTTGGGTTGCTGTATTTGTTTCAGGTTTAGCTGATGACCAAGAATCAACGCGCTTAGGGTTGCAATAAACTTTATAGGGCTTTTTATCAACATAAAGCTGTGCGCTACAATTTGAAACAGCAATAACAGGTATCTCTATATCATTTGGATAAAACGGTTCGCCTGCTTTTTCAAAACAATATTGTTTGCTTGTTGATGAAGCGACAGAGCACGTAATATAAACACCACTGATAATGTCAGGGGTTTTATCAGTGTTTTGCTGTAGGTTATTAGACGTTGATACATCCGCTGTAGTTGATTTACTGGCAGTGTTTATGTGTGGTGTATCGGATGAAAAATAATAATAAAGGCCGTAAACAAGTAGGGCAGAGATAGCTATTTTGTGCCAATTCTTTAAAACTGGTTCTTTAGGTTCGTTTTTAGCGTCAGCTTTTTTCTCAATGGTTTCGTTGATTTTATCGCGTATTAAATACCATTTTTTTAATTGTTCAGTAGGCACCATAGAGTAAGCAGCGCGCATATCTATTAAATCGCCACGTTTATTAGTCATTAAATCAGGCAGGAACTTTTGCGCTGTGTTATACCAAGGGTGGCACCAAGATTTTATATAAAACTGGTAGCCCTGGGCTTTACGTGTTTTTGATTTTCCATCATAAAAACGGGCAACTGAAAACTTAGGAACATTAAAAACATCAAAGATTTTATGCGCTAAGCCGTTAACAAACCCAAAGCCAAAATAGTTAGCGCCTGATTTAACGTTAACGCGTTGGTCTATTGTGGTATCCCTAAGTTGCTTATCGACCCCTTCAAAGTCTTGACCAATTAAAACTAAGTCCCAACCATATTTACCCATTTGAACAAACCAACTCACGATGGCCAGTCGGTCTTTATCTTTAAATGATCGTGAATTTAGATGTGTTAATAATTCATCGATAACCACTAAACCATTTTTTGATTCATCATAATTAGAATCGCTTTCTTCTAGCTCTGGATAACCGCAACCTAAGTTTACTAAATCTAAACTTCTCGGATGGTCGGGTATACGAATTACATGAGGGCTTTTAATATCGCCCATTTTATCTAAGTATAAGTCTAGGTTCGTAGCGACTCGACGCCCACGTTTTAAATAGTCATGGATTAGATCAATTGCATATTTGGTTTTACCAGAGCGTTTAACACCCTCAACAAAAATACCTTTAGACATGGTTAAGCCTTAAATTTAATTTTGAGAATGCCAATTGTGAAGTTGTAAACCATCTGCGCTATTTTTACCGCGATTATGATACCCGCGCATGTAATCGCATTAGATGGTACAAGTGATAAACCAGCCTGTGAAAAGCTGTTGTTTGGCAATGTAGAAAGTAATTTTGAAAATTCGCTATTTAGGGTAGATACAAAGACAACAATAATAGCTGTATAGGCAGTTATGAAAGCAGCGCCTAAAACGAGTTTTCGACCATACTTATAAATTATGTAAGCAAAGAACTGTGAAGCACCAGCAGCTAAGCTTGCTAAAAAAGCGGGGATTGCAGCGAGTAATGGCATAGTAGTAAATCCTTAAACAGCAGAGAATGAACGAAAAACTTGAGCAGCCATGTTCAATAAAGTCATTGCTGTTAAAGTCCAAAGTAACCACTCAACGAGGGGCTTAAAATACGTTTCATAGGGTTCGCAATGCTGACTAACTGCAATTGATTTTTGATTTCCAGCAATAGAAACGTCTAAGGTAAAAGGAACACATGTACCATTAAATGAGGCGAAATTAGACGTTATAAAATTCTGCATTGTTGAAAATGATGATGTGAGTTCAGTCGGTAAAGTGATTTTTTCATTGAACCAGTCAATAATATCGCTATCGATTTGCTCCAATTCTGGTTTGATATCTAAATCACATAATTCACCTTCACAGTCACCTTGATATTTAGAGTCATCAGAGCAGCCTTCACCAACACAAGTGCCACTATTAGCCCCGTTACCTGTGCCATTTCCACCACCGCCGCCACCTACATCAAGACCATTTACAGCATCTATAAGCTTGTTGAATTTTGAGACGGTAACAGCGTGTAATTTGTCGTCTTGGCTAGTTTGTCGAAGGATGGCAGTATCAACACTTTCCATAATATTTAGTACGGCTTGCGTGTTTTTAGTATCAGCATCTATTTTTTTATTATGAAGTTCATTGTCGTTATCAATAATTTTATTAGAGCTATTTTCAATTTCAGTCTCAATATTTTTTAAATTACATGAAGCATCATCTGGAGAGCATGTATCTTTTGGTTTTTCGGGTGTGCCTTCTTCACCAACCTTTGAATCATCATTATTATGTGGGTCAGTTTCCGGTGTTGTTGGATTAGCATTAGGGCAACTCATAATATCGATTTCGCCATTGGTTGCTGTTGAGCAACCATCTGTGTCACCTTCATCGGCTAGTTTTTTATTATCATAAGGTTTATCGCCACAGGCCACGCCTTGACTAGTACCAACAGCATACTTTTCAGAACTGATTTGCTCTGCATTAACTGAATAAGCACATCCATCATTACAATACATACCACCACCAGAAAAAGGAACGCCGCCCGTCATAGGTGTTGACGCTAGGTTTTCACCAGTGCCAGCAGCAGGACATTCTTTTGGAACACACTCAGTAGAACCAAGCGCTTTAGAAACTGCTTTACTGTGATAGCCAGCAGGACAATCTTTAATTTCAGAAGGTTTTGCACATTTAAAATTAGGTTCTGAACTTGCATTGGCATTAGGTACTGAAATTGTATATTTGGGGAAACCATCAGGAGGACACATGTAATCATTTTCAGTTGATTGAACTAGGTATATTTCTTTGCCGCTTTGAGTTCCAGAATCACCCTCACCAAACGTGTCGCAATCACCATACCTACACAACACATAATCATATTGATATGTAGTGTCGGTTAACCATGTTATCGAATCTGCTGATTTATAAAAGCCAGATGATAATTTACTATCAATAGAAGCCTGAATTTTCTCATTCCAAATACCTTGGCAAGCTATACCACTTCTTACATCAGAGTATGCAGTAGGGTGAACGATATCCCCAGAACCACCAAAGCCACATTGTAATAAGTATCGAGTTTTAAAAGATGGTGGTTTCAAATCAGATAAATCTGGCTCATCAGCAGAAACAAAAAAAGCGCTAATAAGCGCCAATGTATAAATCAATAATCGCATAATTAAAGCCTTTAGTTGGAGGGAACAGGCGGAGCGAACCCCGCCATAAAACGACTATGTTAATTAGCCGCCGCTTGCACCTTTCTTGATAAATGTACCAAGTAAAGAGAAACCGATTGATGATGCTAAAACAACTGCTAGTACTGCAAAACCAGCGGCAACAGCAGTTCCAACATCGCCTAATACTTCGGCTTGAATATCAGCAACAACGGTTGCATCAAGTGCTGCACTTGCAGTCATTGAAAATGCCATTGCACCAAGCATTAAAGCAGGGGCTAACACTTTTTTACTTACAAGCGGTTTACGTTTAGTCGCAATCACTGCGGGTAAATTTTGATTCATTGTTAAGTTTCCTTGTACTATTGTGAACGTGAGCCTTTTTTAAAAATTTCACTCACGAAGTTATAAACTTTGCCTGCGCCATAGCCTGACAACCAGCAAAGAACTGCTGACCCAATGATTTTCGCAAGCACTGGATCAATACTGTTAACGGTTTCCACTGAGGAATCCCGCATAAAATGAGCCGAGCATAATTGCTGCGACTATTAAGTGTTCCATATCCATAATAATCACCTTAAGGGCTGGTATTATTTTAGGGATAATCAAAATTACTTAGGCTTATTTTCAGTTGGTAAGCTATGCAAACGGAAACCTTTCCAATCCATTTGACGCGCAACGTTAGCACCTTCGTAATATTCAATATTGAGTAAAACAGGCTTTAAGCCCCAGCCGTTAGGGTCAGACTGCAAACCTTCTAACTGTTGATACGTGCCATTGCTGTATTGTTCTGCTGATAACTTCACAGATAGAATTTGAGCAGGGTTTTTAGTATGTAACTTAAACTCACCAGTCGTAGGCAAAGCAGCGCCTTTATCGTCTGTGCGGTTAACTTTTACTAGGTCTGTTATAGCGCCTTCAATATTCATAATTTCTCCAATTGGGTTTAATTTTATTAATAGTTACAGTTAATGACACAAGTCCAAGCTCACGACTTCGTCGCTCGTAATGTTGCCAGCCAAAGCTTCATAGTCCATGAATAGACACATGTTTTGATAATCTTCCAGAACGCACGCTTCAAGGAACTGCATATCTTCATCACTAGGTGCGAATAAACGGCCATCATCATGCCAGCCTTGTATCTGCTCAGAGACACCGCACATGATTTTGCGTTGAGCTTTAATATCTTTTTCAGTAAGCACTTGGGTAGTACCGCGCCGAGTGATTACAACAACAGCATCCCATGCAACACCAAGAATACGATTTGCTGGTTGGTCGCCGTATTTAGTGGCAAAGTAGGGCGATTTTGATTCGCTGCGGCTTACCTCTCCAGTGATACGGTCAACAATATCGGGGAGCTGGTAGTGAATGCGTAAGGTTTGGTCTTTGCGTTTAACTTGTACGCCACCCATTGCAAGACAAAACGCTTTCCAATCTGATGAATCAGCGGCTTGGCGTACCTTCTCAAGTGCGTATTTTGAAACTGTATCTAGTGTTGTATTCATTGCGTTTGCAACCTCACATTTGCCAGTATCACCTTGGCCTAATCGTCTAAGTTCACGCCAAAGAGTGACCGAAGGGCCGCCAATTTGCTGAAAACGTCTAATATCAAACGTGCTCGCCCAAGTAGATGCACGTTCTGCGGCATCCGCTGGAAGTATTTTCATTTCACCCGCCTGCGAGCAAATCACTTTATCTATGCTGTCACCAGTCACCGCTTTAGTGATGTATTTAGCAATGTAACCAGCAGCAGAACCTTTACTTTTATTAATCGTAATGGCCTTAAAACGGGTGGTGGTTGATCTAAATTCAGTGGGTGTATCTTCCGTACACAGCTTTTTCATGATTGCGCGAACTTGTATCGCATCGCCTTTCTCCATGAATAAAAGCATGTGCCAGTGTGGGCAACCGTCATGATGTGGTTCAACAACACGGAATCCATAAGGGCGTAAATTTTGTTTTGAGAATAGGGCGCGGGCACGTTTCCAAATACCGTTAAAATATTCCTGTGCATCTTGAGGTGTTGACCCATCATATTTATTGTTAGGTCTACCAGTATGGTGAACTGCATGAAAACGACTAGGCGCAGATAAAGTATAGAACTCGCCACGATGGCCGTGCATGTCTGCCAGTTCTTCAAAACCACGAATACGTACCATTAGTTCAGCCGCTTGCTGTTTGCCTGATGTGTGCGAACGTTCAATAATTGATTGCAGTGTTTCGAACTCATCAAACGGGTTTGCATCGTTTGGAACAACAAATAAATCAGACATTATTTCAGCTGATTTGCGCTTACGTTCTCGGCGGTTCTGGATGGTTGGTTGTGACACATAAGCACTTGCTTTTTTATGTACGAGCCTTAAATCACGTGCGAGTTGTTCGATAGTAAACGCTTGGATTTTACGTAATTTACGACGCCAGAAAATTGGGTCAGCAAAGCGATTTAAAATACCTGTTAAAGAGTCAGCTGCAAAGTGTGTGCAATAAGGTGCAACTAATTCAGGTTCTTGAATATCAAAGGAATTTAAGTATTTAACCAGGATGTTAAATACAGATAAAGTGTGGCCGTTTTTACTTATTTTTAGCTCGCAATAGCGCGCTTTTTGCTCAGCAATTTCGCATAATTCATCGTCTGAGCATGATAAATTTATATGACCGTGTTTAAAATTTCCAAGGGTTAAAACAGTATCAGCAGACTTTAAACGCTTGTTTGCTTCAGCTAAATTGTTGAATTTTTCAGCTAAAAAGTAACCGGTGCTAAGCATATGAGCAAGGTTTGAATGACGCTCAAAAATACGATTTCGCCATGATTCAAAGTCAAAAAAGCGTTCTTTCATTGGCTTAGAAAGGTTCTCAAAAACGTCTTTTGCAGTGTTCGCAGGGTGTAAGTTTGCCGTTAAATTCATTGCTGTATTTAGTGGGAAAACTTGAGCATATTGGGCGTTAGATAATGAGTTCATTTTGAAACCTCATCACAATAGGCATCTTTAGTTATTATGTTTATCACTAACAAAGCCATTAGAACCATAAAAAGATATGAGCCAGAAAAAATCACCATAGTCACAGGGTCAGCAATTGAGATAGAAAAATTATCTAAAAGATACATTGATAACGTGGAATCCAATTCTTGGATTATTTCTAAAGTCATATCCTTAATCCCATAAAGGTGACAAACTGTCATTCTTGAATGTTTTGGAGTCTAGCTTTCACGCTTGACAGTTGTCAACTTTTTATTTATCAAGATTGACAGTTATAATTAACTTAGCGAGGAGAAATGCTATGAACTTTAGTTACGAACTAATTGAAAAATATAAAAATTTCATGGGTTATAGTCAGGATAAACAAGTCATTTCTGATTTTGAAGAATTTAACTCAGGTAATATGTCCCAAATTAAAAAGGGAACGCGTCATCTAACCGCGAACCAGTGTATTTTTATGGCCAATACGATTGGTATGGATCAAAAAGAAGCATTGTTGAAACTTGCTATCGAAAAATCAAAATCGAAGGAAGAAGGTCAAATCTGGTCTGATATTGTAAAAAAGATTAGTGCAGCATGTGTAGCGCTAACACTAGTTGCAGGACTAGCAAACGCTCCAACTGAGGACGCATTTGCGTAATAGC
>TARA_R110001606_G_scaffold74778_3_pt1 | contig 15955 bp, 12 predicted proteins | sample TARA_R110001606 | Tara Oceans TARA_R110001606 (sample SAMEA4398315) | marine metagenome | biome: Polar Biome; feature: [SRF] surface water layer (ENVO:00010504); material: water (ENVO:00002006), including particulate matter (ENVO:01000060) such as... | depth 5 m | reverse complement strand
CTTGACCTCGATTCGGTGCCACTGGAGACGTTGCTCGCCGTCCTGGACGGACCCGACTTCAGCAAGCCCACGGCGACACCCCGGGCGGGTCCTGCTACCCAAGGCGGGCAACCGGGTCGGGCTGGCCAGGACCGTGTCCGGCCATGGACGGCCGGACTCGAGCCCGCACGGAGGCGTCTTTTTGCGTGTCCTGGTCAGCCCGACCCGGTTGCCCGACCCCGGATGGAGAGACCAACCCCACCCCAACAAACCGACCGCAAAGCCTCTGGTCAAAAACGGATGCCCGCTAAAATGCGATGAACCGATTTTTAGCCGCAACCCGAAGGGCTGGCGCTCTTTTGTTTGGCCTCCAGCGTTGTTGTCGGTCCCCTATTTGGAATGAGCAAACGGCGCTCCCTCCGCCTGGCCGAAGGCCAAAATGACATCCAGCAGGCGGGATGCAAGCAGTGTGAACAGGCCCTAGCCGATCTTGCCGGTGGTGCGCACCCGCCGGCTGGGCCGTGGGGATGTATCCGGAGCCTGTTGGCGCCGGCCACTGAGGCGCGCGTCGATGATGTTCTTGGCGGCGATCAGAAAGCCCAGGCCGAGGAACGCGCCGGGGGGCAACACGGCCAGCAGAAAACCCTGATAGTCGTCGATCAGTTGCAGGCGCCAGCCGGCGGCGGCGGGGCCAAACAGCAGCTCCATATTGGCGAACAGGGTGCCTTGGCCAAGCCATTCGCGCAGCCCGCCGAGCAGCACCAGCACCAGCAGGAAACCGCAGCCCATCATCAGGCCATCGAGCAGGCTGGGCAGCAGTGGCTGGCGGCTGGCGAAACCGTCGGCGCGGCCAAGCACGGTGCAATTAGTGACGATCAGCGGAATGAAAATGCCGAGAATCTGATACAGCTCGAAGGTGAACGCCTGCATCAGCATTTCGATGGCACTGACCAGGGCGGCGATGATCATCACGAAGGCCGGCAGCCGCACGGTGTCGGTGATCCGATGGCGCAGCAGCGAGACCGCGCCATTGGAGGCCACCAGCACCACCAGGGTGGCCAGGCCCAGCCCCAGAGCATTGACCACGGTGCCGCTGACCGCCAGTAACGGGCACAGGCCAAGCACCTGCACGGTGGCCGGGTTGTTGCGCCACAGGCCATCCAAGGCAATGCTTTTGTAATCGGGTTGGGCCATCGGTGCTCCGCGAGGTTCGGACAGTGCAGGCATAGGCGCCGGTCGGTGGCGCGCCGGGGCTGGGCGCAATGGTACACTCAACGCCGGGTTTCCCCGACCCCTTGTTAACCGGGGCCCCGATACTTTTTCACACTCCCTGCTACGGGACGGGATATGTTGACCAGTAAACTCCCCAACGTCGGCGTGACTATTTTTACACGCATGACGCAACTCGCGGAACACAGCGGCGCGATCAATTTGTCCCAGGGCTTTCCCGGTTTTGACGGCCCCCGCGCGTTGCGCGAAGCGGTGGGGCGGCACGTCATGGCCGGCCGCAACCAGTATGCGCCGATGGCCGGCCTGCCGGCCCTGCGCGAACAGGTGGCGATCAAGGTCGCCGGGCTTTACCAGCGTACCCTCGACGCGGACACTGAGATCACCATTACTCCGGGCGCCACCGAAGCCATCTTCTGCGCGGTCCAGACGGTGGTGGGCGCCGGTGACGAGGTGGTGGTGCTGGACCCCTGCTACGACAGCTACGAACCCTCGGTGCTGCTGGCGGGTGGGCGCTGCGTGCACGTGCCGCTGACGCTGCCGGACTTCGCGATTGACTGGCAGCGTCTTGGCGAGGCGATCACCGAACGCACCCGGCTGATCATCATCAATTCGCCGCACAACCCCAGCGGTGCGGTGATCCCCGCCGCCGATCTGGACCAGCTGGCGGCGCTGATTCGCGAGCGCGATATCTACCTGCTCGCCGACGAGGTTTATGAGCATCTGGTCTTCGACGGCCACCGGCACGCCAGCGTGTTGAGCCACGAAGAGCTTTACCAGCGGGCCTTCGTGGTCAGTTCGTTTGGCAAGACCTACCACGTGACCGGTTGGAAAACCGGCTATGTGGTGGCGCCGCCGGCGCTCAGCGCGGAGCTGCGCAAGGTCCACCAGTACGTTAATTTTTGTGGGGTCATGCCGATACAGTGCGCGTTGGCGGAATTCATGGCCGCCCACCCGGAGCATGTGCATGAGCTGCCGGCTTTCTACCAGGCCAAGCGCGATCATTTTTGCGATCTGCTGGCCGGTTCGCGCTTTACGTTCAGCCGCACCCCGGGCACCTATTTTCAACTGGCGGACTATTCCGCCCTCCGCGATGATTTGGACGACGTGGCCATGGCGGAATGGCTGGCGCGGGAGAAGGGCGTCGCGGCGATCCCGGTGTCGGTGTTCTACCAGCGGCCGCCGGCCACGTCACGACTTCTGCGTTTCTGCTTCGCCAAGCAGGAAGACCTGCTTGGCGAAGCGGCACAAAGGCTGTGTGAGATATGAACCGCTGCTCCGATCTCAAGCTGGCGCTGGTCCAGACCTCGTTGTACTGGGAACAGCGTGACGCCAATCTGGCTCATCTGGAGCAGCGTCTTGAACAATGCCAGGGCGCGCATTTGATTGTGTTGCCGGAAATGTTCACCACCGGCTTTTCGATGACGCCCGCCGGCGTGGCGGAGCCGGCCGACGGGCCGACGCTGGCCTGGTTGCGGACTCAGGCGGCGCGCTTGCAGACGGTGATCACCGGCAGCGTAATGGTGCGCACCGGCGGCGGCGGTTACCGAAACCGTCTGTTCTGGGTGGGCGGCGATCAGCACGCGCATTACGACAAGCGGCACCTGTTCCGCATGGCCGGCGAGCACCAGCGTTACCAGGCCGGTGAGCGCGCGTTGACGGTAACGCTGAACGGCTGGCGAGTCCGTCCGTTGATCTGTTACGACCTGCGCTTTCCAGTGTGGAGCCGTGATGCGCGCGATACCGACCTTCTGCTTTACGTGGCCAACTGGCCGGCGCCGCGCCGGCTGCACTGGAACCGCCTTCTGGCGGCGCGGGCGATAGAGAACCAGTGTTACGTGGCGGCGGTGAATCGCATTGGCGAGGATGGCAATGGCCACCCCTACAGCGGCGACTCCCGCGCACTGGATTTCAACGGCGAGGTGCTGGCCGACGCCGGCGACCGCGACCAGGTGATGCACGTGACCCTGAACCAGGCGGCGCTGGCCGACTACCGGGAGGCCTTCCCGGCCTGGCAGGACGCGGACCGCTTCACGCTGGAGTTGCCATGATCCGTCCGATTTTGCGCATGGGCGATCCTCTATTGCTGCGGCCGGCGGCGCCGGTGCCGGCGTTTGACACACCGGCGTTGCACCGCTTGATCGAGGACATGTTCGACACCATGCGCGCGGTCGGTGGGGTCGGCCTGGCCGCGCCCCAGATCGGAGTCGAACTGCGCCTGGTGATTTTCGGCTTCCAGCACAGCGACCGATATCCGCACGCCGAGGCGGTGCCGGAGACGATTCTGATCAACCCCGAGCTGACACCGGTTGGCGAGGTGCTCGAGGAAGATTGGGAAGGTTGTCTGTCGGTGCCAGGTATGCGCGGGCTGGTGCCGCGCTACCGGGATCTGCTGTATCGCGGTTTCGATCCCTTTGGCGCGGTGATTGAACGTCGCGTTAGCGGTTTTCATGCCCGTGTGGTTCAGCATGAATGCGACCACCTGGATGGGATTCTCTATCCCATGCGCATTCGCGATCTGTCCTGTTTTGGTTTCTCCGATGCCTTGTTTGCGGAGGGCTCCCTGCCGTCGGAGGAATAAAACCTCTCAAGCTTCAGGTTACAAGCTTCAGGCTACAAGCTTCAGGCTACAAGCTTCAGGCTACAACACGGGCGAGGCCGTGATGGCGCCAAGGCCGTGCCCGCGCCCCATCTGAAAACTGAAAACTGAAAACTGAAAACTGAAAACTGAAAACTGCCCCCCCTGCCTTAGTCGCAGGCGCTGTCGAGTGCCACTTGCGCGGGACGGGTGAACAGAGTGCCGTCCTGATCGCGTAAATAGAGCAGGGCGCGATGCACCGCTTTGATCACCGCTCGGGGCGTGATAGTGGCACCGCTGAACGCATCGAACACGCCGCCGTCCTTGTGCACTGCCCAGCCGTCGGTGTCCGGTTGCCGAAGTGAATGTCCCTGGAAACTTTCAATCCAATCCGACTTGCGCCGTTCGATGGCGTCGCCGAGCCCGGGGGTTTCGTGGTGGGGCGGCACCACGCGCACGCCCAGCACCCGGCCATCGCGGGCCACGCCAATCAGCAGGTCGATGGCGCCGCCGTAGCCATCCGGCGCGGTGGCTTCCACGACCACGCCGCGGGCTTCGCCGTTGAGCCGGGCCCGATACAGCGTTTTCTCACCCGGCCCCAAGCGCGGGTCGCTGACGCGGATGGCATCCTCGCGCAGCCGGTTGTCGTGGCGTTGCGCCGGCATCACTTGGGCCAGGGCGGTGCTCAGCGCCGCCTGCCGGTTGCAGGTTACCCGCTCTTGCGTGGCCTGGTGGGTGAGCGCCAGCAGGCCGCTGGCGCCGAGCGCGAACAGCCCCAGAATAACGGCGTTACGCACCACCGCGCCGCTGATCACTGGCGCTTGCTCCGGTGGCCGTAGGCGGTGGGTCGGGTGTAGTAATCGATAAACGGCACCGCCAGGTTGAGCAGCAAGACGGCGAACGCCAGCGCGTCCGGGTAGCCGCCGAAGCTGCGGATCACCCACACCAGGACGCCGATCAGCAGCGCATAGATCAGCCTGCCCCGGGGGGTGGTGGAGGCGCTGACCGGATCGGTGGCGATGAAAAACGCGCCCAGCATGGCGGCGCCGGAAAACAGGTGGAACAGGGGGCCGGCGAAGCGCAAGGGGTCGACCAGGTTGGCGACGACGGCCGGCGCCGCCAGGCCCAGCAGAACACCCACCGGAATGCGCCAGCCGATCACGCGCCGCGCCAGCAGGTAGAGGCCACCGGCCAGGAAGGCCAGGTTGACCCACTCCCAACCGGCGCCGGCGACATGGCCATGAAGAATGGGCTGCTCGGCCAGCAGCGGAGCGTTGCCCGCCCAGGTGCGGAAGGTATCCAACGGGGTGGCGCCGCTGAAACCGTCGGCGCCGGGCAGATCAAGGAACAGTGACAGGCTGTGCGACAACGAGAAAGGCTGGCCCGGCTCGGCCCAGCGGGTCATCGCCAGCGGGAAGGACACCAGCAGCACCACGTAGCCGACCATGGCCGGGTTGAACGGATTCATGCCGAGCCCGCCGTAGAGCTGCTTGGCGACCATGATGGCGAAACCGCTGCCGATCAGAATCAACCACCAGGGTGAGCCGGGCGGCAGCGACAGCCCCAGCAGCACCCCGGTGACCAGAGCGCTGCCATCGCTCAGGTGCAACGCCAACGGACGGCCGCGCAGGCGCAGCATCAGGGCCTCGGCGGCCAGTGCCACCAGCGCCGCCCACAGCACGTTGAGCAACGGCCCGGCGCCGAACAACCACACCAGGGTCGCGAGCCCGGGCAGGGTGGCATAGAGCACCTGGCGCATCACGGCGGCGGTGCCAATGGCGCCGGCGGTGTGGGGGGCGGGGGCGCTAATCAGAGGTCTCCTGGCCATTAATCCTCCACCAGGCCCTGGGCCCGCACCGCTTGCGTTAATGCCTCGCGGCTGCGGTGCGCCTCGCGTTCCAGTTGCTTCAGCTCGGCGTCCCAGCGGCGCAGGGTGTCGGTGTCGGCACTGTCGCGGCCGGCACGCAGACGTTCGGCGTGCCGGCGCAGCGCGACTTCCGCCCGTGCCGCTTCCACCTTGAGGGTTTTCAAATCCTTGCCCGCGCGCTGTTGGAGGTCGCTCTTGGCCTGTTCCATCAGCGTGTCCAGGGCGGCACGCTCCTGGTCGGCGCGCGCTTTCAGTTGCGCCACGCGCTGTTCCATGCCGGCCACATCATTGTGATCGTTGCTCTGCGGGTGTTCCGCCTGGGCGCGCTGAGCGCGCTGCAGCGCGGCGTGCGCCTGTTTGTATTGTTTGTGGGCACGACCATAGGCGCTTTTCAGCGCTTTCAGGCGTCGTTCGCGTTGATCGCTGGCGGTGGCGGTGGGCGTTGCCTTGGGCGCCGCCGCCACCACTCCGGATGGCGCCGTGTCAGCCTGTGGGGAGCGGCCTTGCAGGCGATCGGCCTGCTGCTTGAGATCCAGGGCGCGCTGCCGCAATTCCACGGCGTTGGCCGCGCCCTGAGCTTCGGCGGTGGTGGCGGCGCGTTGCGCGGCCTTATAGGCGGTGATCGCGCGGCCCAGTTGTTTTTTCTGGTTGCCGCCGTGGTGATCTGGCGCGGCGCTGGTGGCGGCGGCACGGTCCCGGTTGGCCTCCAGGCGGGCCCGGCGCCGTTGCTCTTTCTCGGCCTGCTCCCGTTCCAGGCGGGCTTGGCGCGCCTCGAAGCGCAGGCGCGCCCGGTCGGCTTTGATCTGCTCGTCATCGTGGGCGCGCAGCGCCTGCTTGGCGTAACGGTAATAGTGCACCAGTGGAATGTGGCTGGGGCAGACGTAGGCGCACGCGCCGCATTCGATGCAATCGATCAGATCGTTTTGACGGGCACGTTCGAACTGATCGCTGCGGGCGTGCCAGTAAAGCTGCTGAGGCAACAGGCTGGCCGGGCACACGGTGGCGCAGTCGCCACAGCGTATGCAAGCCTGCTCGGGGGGCGGCTCGGGCAGCTCGCGGGCGTCCGCGGCGATCAGGCAGTTGCTGATTTTCACCACCGGCACGCTGGTGTCGCTCAGGGTAAAGCCCATCATCGGGCCGCCCATCAGCAGACGTACCAGACGGTGGCGGTCCAGGCCGGCGTGCTGCAACAGCTGCTCCACCGAGGTGCCGAGCAAGACTTCATAGTTGCCGGGCCGGGCGACGGCGTCGCCGGTGACCGTGGTGATCCGCGAAATCAGCGGCTCGCCGTCGATCACCGCCCGCTTGATGGCGTAGGCGGTGGCCACGTTCTGGCACACCACGCCGGCCTGGGAGGGCAAGGTGCCGCTGGCGATCTCCAGGCCGGTGAGCAACTGAATCAGTTGTTTCTCGCCGCCGGAAGGATAACGGGTGGGCACCACCCGCAGCTCGCAATCGCGCTCGGACATCGCCGCCCGCAGCGCATCGATCGCCTCGGGCTTGTCGTCTTCGATGCCAATCAAGGTGCGAGAAGGGTTAAGCAGATGTTGCAGAATGTCGATGCCGATGGCGATCTGCCCGGCGCGCTCGCGCATCAGGCGATCATCGGCGGTGATGTAGGGCTCGCACTCCGCCGCGTTAATGATCAGCGTGTGCACGCGCTGGCCTTCGCCCAGGCGTGTTTTCGCGGCGCTGGGGAAGCCGGCGCCGCCGAGCCCGGCAATGCCCGCCTGGCGCAGCCGTTGCACCAGCTCGGTGGGGGCGGCGCGGCGATAATCCGGCCACGGCTCCAGGGGACCCCAGCGGTCTTCGCCATCGCTGTCGATGACGATACAGAGAGCGTCCCCAGCGGCGGTGCCGGGCACCGGGTGGGGCCCGATGGCGACCACGGTACCGGAGGTGCTGGCGTGGACCGAGGTGCTGACGGTGCCCTGGGCGTCGGCGATGCGCTGGCCTTTGAGGACCCGCTCACCCACCGTCACCCGTGGCCGGGCCGGCGCGCCCAGGTGCATGTTGAGTGGCAGTACCAGACGGGCGGGCAGCGGCCCGACGCGGATCGGCGCGGCGTTGGAGCGTGCCTTGCGCGCGGGTGGGTGAACGCCACCGGGGAAATCGTAAGCCGATTCGGAGCGTCGTGCGCGGGTCCACAGATGGCGGATCACAGGTTGGTCACCGCCAGCCGTTGGGCCGGGCTGTGGCCGATACCGTCAGGCTGGCCCGCCGGGCTGCGCTCGCCGAGTGGCAGCATATCGATGCAGTCCACCGGGCAGGGCTCCACGCACAGATCGCAGCCGGTGCACTCGTCCTCGATCACCGTGTGCATCAGGCGCGCGGCGCCGACGATGGCGTCCACCGGGCAGGCCTGAATGCACTTGGTGCAGCCGATGCACTCCGCCTCGCGAATGAACGCCACTTTCTTTTCGCCGGCGTCGGCGCTGCCGTCGTCATCCAGAGCCAGGGGCTCTCTGCCAAGCAATTCGGCGAGGGCGTCCGCGGTGCTCTGGCCGCCGGGCGGGCAACGGTTGTGTATCTCGCCGGCGGCGACCGCCTCGGCGTAGGGGCGGCAACCCGGGTGGCCGCACTGGCCGCACTGGGTCTGCGGCAACAGGGCGTCGATGCGCTCCACCACCGGGTCGCCTTCGACGCGGAATTTATCCGAGGCATAGCCGAGCAAGGCGCCAAACAGCGCCGCCAGAGCCAGCAATACCAGCACCGCGATCAACACCGCCGTCATGGTTTGATCAATCCGGAAAAGCCCATGAAAGCCAACGACATCAGGCCGGCGGTGATCAGGCCGATGCCGGGGCCACGAAACGCCTCGGGTACGTCGGCCACGGCGATGCGTTCACGCAGGGCGGCGAACAACACCAGTACCAGGGAAAAACCCAGCGCCGCGCCCAGGCCGTAGGTCAGCGAACTCATGAACGTGGCGTCTTGCTGCCGCACGTTCAGCAACGCCACGCCGAGCACCGCGCAATTGGACGTGATCAACGGCAGGAACACCCCCAGCACACGGTATAACAGCGGGCTCGAGCGCTTCACGAACATTTCGGTGAATTGCACCGCCACCGCGATCACCAGAATAAAACTCAGCGTGCGCAGGTACTCCAAGTGCAGGGGCACCAACAGCCAGGCCCACATTAAATAGGAGAGCAGCGAAGAAAGCGTCAGCACGAAAGTGGTGGCCAGGGACATGCCGATGGCGGTTTCCATGCGGTTGGAAACGCCCATGAACGGGCACAGGCCCAGAAACTGGACCAGCACGAAATTGTTGACCAGAACGGCACTGATCAGGATCAGAAGATAGTCGGTCATCGGCGTTTCCGGGGCGTTTGTGGCGCCATGGTTCTCTGCCGGGGCGTCGGTTTGACGCTCCCGGCGGCGATTTTAGCAAAATTTTCGTTTCCGGTGGCCCCCGCCGCAGGCCGCATGTGCCTTGAGCTGGCGGCGATCATGGCCTGGTCACCTGGCGCGCGGGCCCGCTCCGGGTGGAACCATCGATAAGATACGCAGCCTATGTTCCGGTAGGGTGGTCGACCATGGACTGCCATTGAAGACACGGATAGAGGAAAACCCTATGAAAATCGTAAAGCTCATGAGCATCGCCCTGCTGGCCGTCGGCCTCAATGCCACGGCCCTGGCCCAGCAACCGGGCCCCCAGGGAGGCGATCAGGTAGACCAGCTCGACCAACTGGTTAATTTGAGCGACAGCCAGAAAAAAGACATTCGCGGCATGATGCAGGATTCCGAAGCCAAGGTCATGAAACTGCGCATGGAAGCCCAAGACGCCCAGCAGCAGCTTGGCGAGCAGATCAAACCGGATTTCGACGAGGATGCGATTCGCGACAACGCCGAGCGCCTTGGCGAAGTCACCGGCGAAGTCACCGCCGAATCCGCGCTTCTGCAAGCGCGCATTCAGAAAACCCTGACCAGCGAGCAGCGCGCCACCCTTGAGCAGAAGGCCAAGGAGCAGCAGGAGCAGATGCGCAAAATGCAGCAACAGATGCAACAGCAGCAGCAACAACAGCGCTAACCGCTCCGGTTACGCTGCCCAGAAAGCCGCGGTTTTGCCGCGGCTTTTTTTATTCATCTTTTGGTGCATCGCGATTTAGGGTAAGCGGCTTTTTGGGGATCGTGATTGGGCTACTTGATTGGGAGCGCGGGACAAGGGCGGTGCCTGGAGGGAGCTGTTTGGCCAGGGATGGCCAAACTAACAGCGACCAAGGATGGCTTGAGCGGTCCCTCCAGGCACAGCCCTTGCCCCGCACACGGAGCAGCGTCACCGCGCCGGGTCATCGCGCCGCCGGGTTGCGGCAGGGAAATAAGCCTGGCGGGAATTGGAACGCCGTCCGGCTGCGCCGGTTCGCGATCAAGGATCGCTCCTACAGCGGCTCCGTTGCTGGGGCGGTGTCACTCTACTGAACACTGAACACCGCCCCTGATCCGTTAATCCGCGTCGCGGGGCTTAAAACACACCGTGGTGCCGTCGCTGTTGAGGTGTTCGATACGTTCCGGGCGACCTTTCGCGTCCAGGGTCACCAGACCGATGCCGGCGCCGTTCCACAGCCGTTCGCCGGCGTCGCGGGGCTCCGGCAGATAGGGGGTGACGGCGAGACGGCGCCGCTTGGTGAAGCCGTTGAGCGGCGACCAGGGCGCGTACAGCCAGCGGTTGAGCCGGTCGAACCAGCTCAGCAGGCGATCGGGAAAGCGGTTTTTCAGGCCGCTGTCGGTAAGCTGCCAGATGCGCGGGCCGTGCTGGCGCTGACGAATGCGCACCCGGTACACGAAGGAATAGTGGACGTCGCCGGAGAGCACCACGTAATTCGCGGGGGTGCGCGAATGGCGAAAAATATTCAGGATCACTCGCGCGGCGCCGCGGTGAGCCATCCAGTTTTCCGCGTCCACGGTGAGGGGTTTGCCGGCCAGGGAAAACAGCTTCTGCACGGTTTCTATCAATTTGACGCCAAAAATCGGCGCGGGGGAAACAATCACCGCGGCGGGTTGATTGAGTAACTCCTGTTGCAGCTCGGTGAGCGCTTCCCAATCCATCAGACCGGAGGGGCGTGAGGGGCTGCGTTCGCTGCGCCAGCGCCGGGTGCGGGTGTTGAGCACCACGATCTTGGGGCTGCCGGGCAGGCTGAAGTGCCACCGTTCAAAGGTCAGCAGGCGGTCGATCAAGGCATCGTGCGGGGCTGCTTGCAAGTCGCCATCGGCGCCTTCTTCAAGCAGCGTGACGAGGTCGTCCAAGGGTTCTTCGAAGGCCTCCGGCTGATTGCCCCAGCCCTGGCAGAGCAGGTAGCCGATCAGTGCATTGCCAATGATGCGGCGCGAGAACGGGTGGCCATAGGCGGTGGCTTCCCAGGCGGCGGTCAGGTTCCAGTCGTCGGTGACGTCGTGGTCGTCGAACATCATCACCGTGGGCAAATGGGCGAGCACCCGCGCGGCGGCGGGCAAGTCGGCGACAAAGCCGTCGATAATACGCTGCTGATTTTGCGCATCGATGCGCTGGTCGTCGTCTGCCCCGACCATCGGGGCGGGGTCGATCAGCCGCCAGGGTAATGGCGACCAGACCAGCAGATACATGGCCAGCACTTCACTGAACGTCACCAGGTGACGGCGGGCGCTGTCGGTGGTGAAAATTGGCTTTTTGACGCCGCCGAAGAAACGCTCGCGCAGCGCCCGGTTGACCTTGAGCGCCGGCAGCAGCCGTTGCCGATGGTGGTTGTCGGGATGGCGGTACAGCTCGTCACTGTGGCGCACCACGGCCCCCTCCAGGGGCTCGCCGGGCAGGCCGAGCTGTTTGATCAGCGCTTGAACGGCGCACAGCATCGGCGCGGACACATCGTCCGCGTAGATCTGATCGCCGGTCAACAGCAGCAGGGCGGGGCGCGCTTGCGGGTCGGTGGGGCGCTCGGCAATCAGGGCGTCGGCGCGGGTCAGGCCATCACGGCTGGGGTGATGGGGCTTGCGGCAGGAGCCGTACAACAACTGCCGGCGCTCGCTGTGGACCACGAAGGTGGGGTGGCGCTCGCCGGCGTAGAGCAGGTGGCTGGCCCAGTCGGCGATGCCGGTGCCGTCCGGCAGGCACAGGTCGTAGCCGATCAAGGCCGCCTCGGCGAGCGGCGCTTCAAGATGCAGATCAATCAGATGCAGAAACGCCTGGCGGCCCAGCGGCACCACGCGGCAGGGCAGTTGTTGCGCCGACCATTGGCGGCTGGGGCCGTCGGCGCCGTTTTCGAACAGCTTCAGGGTCAACGCCAGGCGCCGGCTGGCGACCAGCCACAGCACCAGCCGTTGCGGCTCCAGCCGCCTCAGTATCGGGCCGGCCAGCACCGGCGGGTTACTGCGAAGCGCGGAGTCGGCCACGGTTAATCCTTTTGCCTGCGGGAAGGGCCCCGGCCGCGCGAAGGCGCGGCCGGAGGATCAGCGTACTTCCATGCCGGGCTGGGCGCCGCTGTCCGGGGCAAGCAGGAAGATGTCCTCGCCGCCGGGGCCGGCGGCCAGCACCATGCCCTCGGAGAGGCCGAATTTCATCTTGCGCGGCGCCAGGTTGGCGACCAGCACCACCAGCCGGCCCTCCAGTTCCTCGGGTCGGTATTTGGCTTTGATGCCGGCGAACACATTGCGTTCCCCCCATTCGCCCACGTCCAGGGTCAATTGCAGCAGCTTGTCCGCGCCGTCCACGTGCGCCGCGCGGCTGACCCGGGCGACCCGCAGCTTGACCTTGAGGAAATCGTCCAGGGTGATGGTGTCCGCGCTGTCGTCATCGGCCGCTGCGTCGCTGGTCGCCGCCTGGGCCTTTGGCTCGGCGCGGGTGTGGGTGTCCTTGGAGTCGTTCAGCATGGACTCGATCTGGGCCATGTCGACCCGGGCCATCATGGCGCTGAATTTATTGATGTCATGCTCAAGCAACAGTTGCTGATGGTCGGCCCAGGTCAGCGGCGCGATGTTGAGGAACGCCTCGGCGCGCGCCGCCAGCTCCGGCAGCACCGGCTTCAGATACAGGACGAGCAGGCGGAATACGTTGAGCGCGGTGGCGCACACCGCCAGGACTTCTTTGTCGCGGCCTTCTTCCTTGGCCAGGGTCCAGGGGGCCTTTTCCGCGATGTAGACATTGGCGTGATCGGCCAGGGTCATGATCTCGCGCATCGCCTTGCTGAACTCGCGCTGTTCGTAGAAGGTGGCGATGCGTTCCGCCGCCTCCTGGGCTTCGCGCACCAGCAGCGGGTTGTCCAGGTCCGGCCCCAGGTTGCCGCCGAATTTGGCGACGAAATTGCCGGTGCGGCTGGCGATGTTGACGACCTTGCCGACCAGGTCGGTGTTAACGCGCTGGGCGAAGTCTTCCAGGTTGAGGTCGAAATCGTCCACCCGGCTGTTCAGCTTGGCGGCGAAGTAATAACGCAGGTATTCCGGGTTGAGATGATCCAGATAGGTGCGGGCCTTGATAAAGGTGCCCCGGGATTTGGACATCTTGGCGCCGTTCACGGTGACGAAACCGTGGCTGAAAATGGCGGTGGGCTTGCGCAGGCCGGCGCCGTCGAGCATCGCCGGCCAGAACAGGCCGTGGAAGTTGATGATGTCCTTGCCAATAAAGTGATAGAGCTCGGCGTCGGAATCCGCCTTCCAGTACTCGTCGAAGTCCCAGCCTTCGCGGTCGCACAGGTTCTTGAAGCTGGCCATGTAGCCGATCGGCGCGTCCAGCCAGACGTAGAAATACTTGCCCGGGTAGCCGGGAATCTCGAAGCCGAAGTAGGGCGCCTCCCGGGAGATGTCCCAGGGCTGCAGATCCTCGATCCATTCCTGAAGTTTGTTGGCCACGCCTTCCTGCAACGACCCCGAGCGGGTCCATTCGCGCAGCAGCGGCTCGAACCGGGGCAGGTCGAAGAACAGCTGGATGGTCTGTTTCTCCACCGGGGTGGCGCCGCTCACCGCCGAATAGGGGTCGATCAGATCCGAGGGTGAATAGGTGGCGCCGCACACCTCACAGTTGTCGCCGTATTGATCCGTGGCGCCGCATTTCGGGCAGGTGCCACGCACGAACCGATCGGACAGAAACATGCCCTTTTCCGGATCGTACAGCTGGGTGATTTCCTTCTCGAGGATGTAGCCCGCGTCTTTGTTGCGCTGGAAGATCATCTCCGAGAACGCCCGGTTCTCCGGACTGTGGGTACTGTAGTAATTGTCGAAGCGGATCTGGAAGTCGGCGAAATCCCGCTCGTGGTCGGCCTTCACCGTGGCGATCTGCTGCTCCGGGGTGACGCCGTTTTCCTCCGCCTTGAGCATGATGGCGGTGCCGTGGGCGTCGTCGGCGCACACGTACAGGCACTGTTCGCCACGCAACTTCTGGAACCGCACCCAGATGTCGGTCTGGATGTATTCCAGCAGGTGGCCCAGGTGGATGGGCCCATTGGCGTAGGGCAGGGCACTGGTGACCAGGATCTTGCGGACTTGTTCACTCATAGGGGGACGGCAACATCAGCAGAAAATCGAACCGCTATGATACTGGCCCGCTGGCGCCATTTCACCCGTTGCGCGGGACTCAATCGCCGCCGCTGCTGGTCAGGCTCCGATTGCGCTGTAACGCTTCCAACACCTGATCCCGGGAGACCGGTTTGCTGAGGTAGTCGTCGACCCCGGCGGCGCGGGCTTTCTGCACGTAATCGCCGGTGGCGTGGGCGGACAACGCAATGATCCAGCAGGGGTCGATATCGCGGTTCTGCTCGAACAGGCGAATCTCCCGGGTGGCCTGATAGCCGTCCATCACCGGCATCTCGCAATCCATGAACACCACGTCCCAGTTGCCCGGCTGGTCCTGCACCCTTTGCAGTGCCTGGGCGCCGTTGACCAGCAGGGTGGCGTGAATGCCCATGGAGCGCAGAATGCTGTCGATGACCAGCTGATTGACGGCGTTGTCTTCCACCACCATCACATTCAGCCGGGCCAGGCGTGGGTGATTGCGGGCAGCCGCCGAGACTTCCGGCTCCGGTTTTGCCGGCGCTCGCTCGTGCAGTTGCGAGGCGAGCGTGTGGCGCAGGGCCCGCGAGGACACCGGCGTTTCCACCAGCAGCATATCGCCGGGCAATTCACCGGTGATGTCGGTGCCACTGGCTTGCAGAATCAGCAACGGCGGGTCGCCCAGGCGGCGGCGGATGTCGAGCAATTCGGTGCGGCGGGCCAGATTGGGCTCCGAGGCGATCAGCACGTCCACCGGTGGGGTAGCCGCGTTGAGCGCGCTCAGCGTCTGCTCGCAGTCGGCGTATTCATCCACTTCCAGGCCCCAGCGGGTCATCAGTTGCGACAGGCTGAGCGTCAGCGAAGCGTCATGATTGATCATCATCACGCGCTGGCCGGCGAGGCTGTCCACCGGCTTGCGCGACGTGCTGACCCGGGTGGGCAGGGTAATCCAGAACGTGGCGCCGCGCCCCAGCGAACTGGAAACACCGATTTCGCCGCCCAGCAACTCGGTGAGCCGCTTACAGATGGTCAGGCCGAGACCGGCGCCCTGGTGTTTATGGCGGCCACCCCGGGCGCCGTGGCTGAACACCTGGAACAGGGTTTGCTGCTGGGCCTCGTCGAGCCCGGTGCCGGTGTCCGCCACCTCTATCATCAGTACGCAGTGGCCCTGTTCGTCCGGTGGCTGGCGCACGCTCAGATGCAGAGCCACCTGGCCGTGATCGGTAAACTTGAAGGCATTGCTGAGCAGGTTGGTGAGCACCTGTTTCAAGCGGATCGGATCGGTGTTGATGCTGTTGGGCACGCGGGAGTCGATAAAAGTGTACAGCGGCACCCGGGCTTCCAGTGAGCGCATGGCGAACAGACGCACGCAATCGTCCACCATCGCTTCCACGTCGACGTCCTGGAATTCCAGTTCCAGCTTGCCCGACTCTATACGCGAATAATCGAGGATGTCGTTGATCACGGTGACCAGCGATTGGGTCGACTGGTAGATGGTGTCCACGTATTGCGCCTGCTGATGACTCAGATCAGTGCGCCGCAGCAGATCGGTCATGCCGATGATGCCGTTCATCGGGGTGCGGATCTCGTGGCTCATGGTGGCCAGGAATTCGCTCTTCGCCTGGTTGCGAGCGCCGGCTTTAAAAGCGTCCATCTCGGCCACGGCTTTGTCGCGCACCGACACCGCGTGCGCTTCCTTAAGCCGGGTGATGCGTCGCGCCAGGGCCAGCGAGAGCAGAATAACCTCTAAAAAGACGCCGACCTGAACCAGGTTCTCGGTGAGCGCGTTGCGTGGCGCCAGGCCGTACTTGTTCAGCGACATGGCCGCCGTCCCGGCGATAAAACAGGCC
>TARA_R110001606_G_scaffold126157_3_pt1 | contig 15982 bp, 11 predicted proteins | sample TARA_R110001606 | Tara Oceans TARA_R110001606 (sample SAMEA4398315) | marine metagenome | biome: Polar Biome; feature: [SRF] surface water layer (ENVO:00010504); material: water (ENVO:00002006), including particulate matter (ENVO:01000060) such as... | depth 5 m | reverse complement strand
TGATTTCATTAATTTGTTTTTCTTGATAGTACCACATAACCATTAATGTAAAAAAAAGACCCTGGAAAACCAAGGTCTTTTAATATTATATTTAATTGAAATTAAATTGTAAATGCTCCTCTAATATATTCAATTTGTACTTTTTGAACAGCAGCTTCTCCTGCTTCTAAAAGGAAACCTAAATACATATTACGAGTATCTGGTAAATTAGCTGTTGCTTCTCCTATTTTTGGTAATTGTCCTAATAATTCACCATTTGCAGATGAAGAAGCAAAGAATTGGACTTTACTAGCACCATCCCAATAAATACCAAGTCCCATATTCATCCCATCTGCTGAGTATACAAAAGCTGGGTCGAAAGCTGATTCTATTGTTCCACTAGACCCACTATTTGCTGCAAAAGTTACAGCATCAACATTAGCTGCTTTTTTAAGGAATCCAACTCTACTTGCATCAGCACCTAAAGCTGTAAGGTGAAGACTATTTGTATCAAAATCTTCTTCGGCTACACCAAAGAAAAATTCTGATGTATCATGTTGATCAAGAGCAAATTTTGTAGTAACCCACCAAGGTTTTCCTGGTGTACATTTAAAACTATTATTTGCAGCCATTAATGCTGTTTGATGACCACTACTAGCTCCAGTCTGGAGTTGTAAAGATCCATAAGGGAAATCTAATCCACCTGCATTACTAGCTGAAGCTATTAATTTAGCCGCATTATCTTCGTCCATTTCCCATAATGAGTTACGATCACTAATATTACTACCACTAAGTGCACCACCAAAATTCTCACCTACAGCATCAGAACCTGAATAATGAAAATGGTTAAGAACGTTTGCAAATTCTAAATTATATACTTTAATATGGGGTTGTAAGTTTTCTACAAAAGGAGGTGCAATAGCATCAAATGTTGCACTACTACCACTATATATAGATATAGTAGTACCAGGAGTAGATCCACTAGTATATGATAAAGATAGATTTTTAGAGGAAGTAATATTTCCTGTTACGTTTCCTCCGTCCGTTAAATTTAATTTGCTATCAATTAGATCAGCAAATTGAGCTTCTGTAGGTTTATCACCTGTATTGAAGTAAGTTTTTAAAGTTGTTCCTGTTTGTGTTGACATAATCGTTTAAATGTGATTTTTATTCTGGTTATACATATATTAAAAATATTAAGTATCGTATCTTACTACAAAAGTAGTATCTGTTTCATCAGACATACGTATTGGTTGTCCTAATTTTCCCACAACTAATAATTCATTTTCTTCATTATATAATCCTATTGTAGTTACAAATGGTTTAAAGAAAGAACTTGTTGTAAAATCTGCAAGCTGGCGATTAGTAGATGATGGGATAACTCTTGCGGATAAATTCGTTGTAGAGTTATATTCATGTTCTTGTACTGTGCATTGGTATTCGTGTTCATATATTAAATGAGAACCTTGGAATTGAAGCGTTTGAATACCATTTCCTATGGGACCTATAGAAAAATTATCTCCTACTGCTAAATCACCTACACCCGCATTATCTAATATATTAGTATATTTTGGGTGGGTAATAGTAGCAAATCCATTTCTATAAAATAAATTGCCTATATACGGTGATCCATTGATACTTTCTGATATATTAGTGATTTGTGTTTGATTATATGCTTTAGACCATATATTTATATTTCCTATATCTCCATTAAAAAATCTTCCTTTTCCTTGAACAGTATCATCTCCATACGATCCTATAATAAAAGTACTACCTACAGCCGAAGTTCCTATACCCCCATCTCCATCTGTACTATTATGTTTTCCCCTAGTACCAATATATAAATTAGAAGTGTTTCTAGTGTGTTTTTTAAATTTAGTGGTAGTAGATGCTATTAAATTCCCATCAAAATAAAGCTGCATTACTGAAGCTGAGTTTTGAAGTTGAATATGTGAAGTTCTTAGTGATGTATTACTAGATGTTATTTCACCATTAATTGAAAAAGTAGTTTCCCCATCTGATCTTTCAAAATATAATGATTGACTAATCATATATACTTCATAAGGAAAGTGGGGTTCTGAATCTACATTTTGGGAATGTGAACCACTATTTACTATAGTTTTGGTTCCACTTTTAGCTATAATGTATCTTTTTTCTGAATCAGGAGTTTGATTATTAAATTTTTTAGGATTTAACGTAAAATAAATAGAAAAATCTTGGTCTTTATTAAAATTAAAACGTTCGTCATGCTTAATTTCAATATGCGAACCTATTTGACTATTAAAATTAATTGTGGGAAATTTATTAGTTGCACTTCCTAATGAAGAAGTACTAAATTGTACTTTATTATAAAGTAATTTATTAAAGAAATAACTATCATCTAAATCAAAAGTATTAGGATTACGACCTGATTTTTCTAAAAGAAACTGTTTATCTGTAGTTGTGTATGATGAAGAAAATGCTGGGTTATTTTGTCCTTGTCTATAAAATTGTTTATATATTAATTCATAAGGTATATCAGGGGCGGTAGAAATTATTCTATCATTTTTTACAATATCTCCATCTCTAACTATTTGAGAATTTTCTATAGCATAACCATCAAATACACTTAAATCATATTTTTTAAATCCTTGAATAGGATCTAATCTAAAAACATTTTGTTGAACATCATTAGGGTAATTATCTACGTTAGTACCACTAATAATTAAATTTCCAAATGAATCATCTATTATTTCTTGGCCACTAGCACTTAAATAAAATGAATTAGGTTTAATTTCATAACCATATAATCCTGTGGGGATTGATAGTATATTGGCTCTTTTATATAAATCTCTTCTTTGTTTAAGATAATTTTTAAAATCTTTTTTAGAATCTATTTTTTGTTTATAGTTTCTATAAAATAAGTGATCTATTTGGTTATATTTAACTACATTTATAGTATCTCCTCCGTGATCTGAACTGGCAGAACTATATGAGGAGACAGATTCGGATGTATGATTTGCTGTGTAATGGGATATTTGGCTGATAGCGGCAGAAGCAGATGTAAAATTGTATTGCTTATGAGCATTAAAAGGAATTAGTGCCTTATCTTGGGCTGTAAATTTTTTATAGACTGACGCCATTCAAATAACATTTTAGTAATCTAATTTTACTCTAATAAGTGCTTCTTTTGTAAAGTCTTTAGCTACTGGTTGGCTTAATTTAGCTACACCTAATAATTCATTAGAATCACTATATAACCCTACAGTAGTAATAAATGTTTTTGGATTATTAATCATAGAATCATGTAAAAGATTATTATTATTATCTATAAACGATTCGTTGTTAGTATAATTATATTCATTATTTCTTGCTCTTACAAAATAAAATTGTGAGTTAATTTCTTCTGTGGTGTCAACTATAAATTGGTTAGCTCCAGAAATATGATTTAGCAGTTTTATATGGTTACGATCGGTATTGGTTCCTTGAGAAGAACCAGTTACTGGTTGTAATCCTCCTTTTGTAAATTGATCCGGGTTTAATAAAATTAATCCTGCTTCTGGGTAAAATAAACCATATGAACCACTTGTTGTTTGATTAATTCCACTTGATCCTGATACTACACCAAAAGCACCTGAAACTATATTATAAAAAGGTCCTAAATTAGAATCTCCTGAGGAACCATTAGTTACACTATCATCAGTTAAACGAACTGTAGCTACAGTATCTGCTCCAGTATATCCTCCTGAAATTGTTAAACTTAAAGAGCCTAAAGTTAATCTTTGTTTATATCTAGCTCTATTAATATTAATTACATAAATGTGATTTGGAGTATGAGAACCAAAAGTAAAATCTTGGGTTTCATCATTAAATACTAATTGACGGTATTGATTATATACTACTCTAGAAGCACCTATACCAATTGAACCTGTATCATCAGTAAATGCTGTTGAACCTGAACCTAATCTATTTCCATAAGCAACTGCATATTGTACTTCTGCTGCTGTGTCTGTAGCTGGATCCGCATTATGTACATTAATAAAAAATTGTCCTGAACTTGTGGGTGAAGCGAAAGAATTTCCATCATCTGTATTATCAGCTGAAGCTGTAAAAGCTACTGTTAAATTATTAACGTTATTAGTCCATGTTGAGGTTACTAATTCTTGTTTTTCTTGAGTTACTATATCTCCTTCAAAAAATCTACTATACATAATTTTTGTTTATTATTTTGCGTTTACTACTAAAGGAACAGTTAATCTAGCACCTGAAGTTCTACCCTCAATTATTATACTAGTTGTTTTAGAAGTTACTGCGGTACTAAATAATTGATTTGAAGTAGTACCTGTTATTATTACTGATGTTCCTACGGCTGATTCTGCTGTTGCTAAACTAGAATAAGCATTTGTTGTAAATGTGGTTCCTTCTCTTTGTTCATCTCCTACAAAACTATCTGTTAATCTATTATCTATAATAGTAAAGATATAAGTTTCTGTAGATACAGTATTAATACCATTTAAGTTAGTTGTTGTTGGTGAAAGAGTTACTGGATCTCCTTGTGAAATACTAATACCAGTTGTTGGGTATGATGTAGTAATAAAAGGAATTACTGAAGTTCCTCTAGCTAAAGTAATTAATTTTGAATGCATTGAATTAGAACCATCAGGAATAGCTTCAATTAAGGGCATATTTTCAATCGCTTCAGAAGCGTATTGTGTTCCATTTGGGTGGCTTTCATTAAATAAAGTATAATCTACTTCATCATCACCTAATGCAAATTGTGTTATTCTAAAGGATCCATCGTTTCTAGCTAGAAGTTCACGTCCTCTTTTTGTTAAAATTGCATCTACTGTGATGCTTGAATTATCTAAATATCCCATTGTTGTTTGTTATTTGTTATAAATATATATGTTTTTAAGAAATATTATTTTTTCGTACTATAATTTAAATTTTGTTTAGTATTTGTAGTTTTAGTTTTAATACCTGCTTTTTCTAGATAATATTCTAAATTATCCTTTATTGTAGATTTTAAATGGTTAGGAATAATTAATAAACCGTTTTCACCAATTCCATCAAATAATTCTGATTCTTTATCTAAATCTACTATTAGAGTATGGTCTTTATCTAAAAATGATAATTGATAATCAAATGAACCAGAGTAAAAATTATCTACTTTCATAGCTCCCCCCAGGGGGTTATAGTAAGAAGGAGATGTTGAACCTGTTAAAACAGCTCCAGCATATCCTATAGCTCCAATTGCTCCTCCTTGTATGAATATACTAGCACTTGATATGGAATCAATACTAATTCCACTTTGTACAAGCTGTTTAAGATCATTAGTACCACCTTGATTTTGAATTGCAAGACTTTGTGAGGTACATCCATGACTACCAGATGTTTCAAAAAAAGCATTTTGGATAGTGTCAAAAAATGTTGGAGTAAGTGGTTCAAATCTAGTATCATTAACTCCCTTAAGAATTAATTCATGTGTTCTAGGTAAACCTCCCTGACAAGGATCTACTGTAGTTAGTAAAGATTGGTTTCTATCAATTTCAAAAGTAGAAATACTTCTTTCATCAAATGAACCCGAACTAAAATCTTTAGTACCCTCAAAAAATGTTACATGAAGTTCAGTTTTATCTTGTTCATCTAGTGTTGTATCATCATTGTTATTAGATAAAAATTGAAGGGTATCTACTCCTATAAATCTACTAGCTGAGCTAAAAGCAGTAGCTTCTATTAAATCAATTTGAAAAGCTGCATCTGCTGGTTCTGTTATATGTTGAAAGTTTCCATAACTACCAGTATAATATTGTTGTGTAAATTTATTTTGAATAATAGAAGATGAAATATAATTAGGACCTAAATTATCTACAGTAACTTTATTTCTTTCAACGTCTTCACCATCACCCCCTCCTACAGAACTAGCAATACCCGCATTTATAACTTCATTAACTCCATATCTAAATCTAATAATTTCTTTTCTTGATTCTACTATAGGTTCTACATTAAGAGATCCTGTGTGGAATGCTCTTAATGTTAAATCTCCACCTTTGTAAAGATATAAAGAATTATTTTCCGTAAGGCAAGAACCTGAATTGAAATTTTTACCTGCTGCAGTTAAAGATCCTGATTTTTCTCCAGCAAACTTAAAATCTAAGGTTTTAAGTAAATAACCTTTATTCATTTTTACTCTATATGTATCTCTTACATTCGAAGAAATAGATTCATCTATAATTTTAACACTACATTTTTCCCCAGTAGGAAAATCATTAGTTATAAATCTGTGAAATACATTAAAGGGTTCTGCTACTCTATCTATAATTTGGACTTCATCACTTATATCATCAATTAAAAGTATTTTACTAATACCAATATAAGAGTGGTTTTTAATAGTAGTAAATTGATTATCTTCATTACCTCCTATAACTGAATTAGCTATGTATATAGCTGTTGTTTGGTTGTTGATCACAGGATCTAATCCTATTGTTTGGTCTCCTTCCCATCCTACAAGTCCTACAGGAAAGTTTCCTACTATAAAATTATCTTCAATTATAGCAGTTCCTATACTTACTTGTCCCGTTTCGGGTGCATTAAATTCATTAATTTTTTTACCTTTTAATTTAGAACCTTCATATCTTGAATTTTTCCAGGGTGCTTGATCTGCTAAAGCATCATCAAATTCAGCTGTTAAAAGTCTATCATCAAAACTTCTGGATATAACTTTATTAGTACCTGGAAGTACTGGAATTTGATGTGGTTCTAATGGTGCGTCGGGTGTATATGGCATATTTTATAGACTTAATATAAGCTTGAAGATATTATAGGATATTCAGCATATTTGTAATACCTATTAGATGTTTTTCCTTTAAGCGCAGTTCCTAAAAAATTATTTGATCTTTTTCTTCTAACTACTCCTGATCCTGTACTATTGGGGATTAAAGGGCCTTGATGAGATTGGTTATTTTCAGCATTTGGATCTTTATTAAAAGGATTTAAATGATCATCATAAATTTCTATAGTTCCATTAGTTCCAGTTTCTTTTCTATCACCTCTACTAGATGTTGTTGTAGATATAGTATTAGCAGAAATAAAACTTGAATCACTTAGTGAGTATAAAGAACCACTATTATAATCTTTTTTAAATTCTACTTCTAATGTTTGGTGTGAACCAGTAACCATTGTTTGACCATCATTTCTAGATGGCAATTCTCTTTGGAATTTATTTCTTTCTAAAAAGTGAGGTTCTATTAATAAACCTGTTTTTAGATTTGCTTTAAAGGGGACAAATTGTTCTATTATTTTAAAAAGTGTATGGTCAAAATATTGAATTTGTTTAATATAATCACCATATCTATATCTATTTCCTTTTACTTTTTTAAAGTAAAAATCTTTAATTTCTTTTAAATCTTCATATTTAGAAGCTGTTTGGGCTGAAGGAAGTGGGGAACCAATATAATCATCTAGTCTAAATGAACCTAAAGTATATATTATATCTTCGTTTAATTCATTTGTAGGAGAGAAAAATATACCTAAATCTTCAAAATCTTGTGGTTGTCTATCTAATGTAGAAGTTTCTAATTTTCTATCTACAACTAAAGAATTATCATCTATAGTTCCTTCATCTATCCTAACTTTTTCGCTTGTCATTGAAGCTCCTACTGTGTCTGGAGTTGGTAAATAGTGATTTTCTACTACTTCTTCCCACTCTGGAGTAGATAAATTGCTAGCTATACTACTATCTAAGTAAGCTACATCTATGTTAGGGTGAAAACTTGAACTATCTTGTTTATCATTACTACCCAAAGGTAATCTTAAAACTACATTATTAAAAGAAGAAGTAAGTGCATTACCCGCATACATAAAAGGTTCAAGTGCATGTTTTTTTAAAGTACTATGATTTAATAATTCCCCAAAATGGTATTTAATTTCTTGAAGTGAACCTGAATAACGTAAACCATCTATAGGATTATAATTAGCTGATGTGTTTGAAGGAACACCTCCAAAATATACTTCTAAAGCACCTCCTATATTATTGCCCCCATAATATGGATCTCCAAATGTTAATTGTCTTTCTGCCTCTAATTGAGGGACACTTGCGGTATAAAATAATATATTTTTATTAAAATTAGCTTGATAAGCACCAAACTCAATATTAGATGTACTACCTGATGTACCTGAAAGACCTATAAAAATATTCCAAAAATCCCCATTAAATACCGGGAAATTAATTGTGGAACCTGATATATCTCCTCCTATAAATAAATCTATTTTACCATATTGGTTTGAATCTCCCGAAGAAGATATATCACTACTACCAGTATAAGGTGTTAATACTAAATGTGGATCTAAATCATCTCTACTACCTGATAAACTAAATAAATGATAATCTGTAGTTGATCTTCTTGGTTTAATTCTAAATTCAATAGTTTTAGCTGATGCCGATAACGCATCTGTTAAAGAAGAAGAAAAATTTGTTTTTATAAAATAACCAGTAGATGTTCCTGAATCTCCTTTTAATGCTAATCCTGATTTTTCGTATGTAAATGTTTTATAGGTGTCTGCTGTATCTAAATCTTTTAAAGGACCACTTATGGGTGTGGAACCACCGTATTCTTTTATATTTAATACTGTTGATGGTATACCATAACAATTCATTAATGCTTTGATTCCTCTTTCTGTTCCTTTAGTTTTTAAAAGATAGGGAGCATTATGGTATAAACGTTTCCAAATTTCTTTAGTAATATCTTGTTTAGGAATTGAACCTTCATTTGAGGCAGTAACTAAAGTTTCATGGCCATTAGTATTGTAAAAGTTTTGATTATTTCCTCCTACAATATAATCCCCTATTTCTATTAATCCTACAGTGTTTCTAGGTTGACCTTCTCCTAAAATATATTCTGTTAGATTTGAATTTTCAAATTGATCAAAAGTATCTATTCCTAAACTTTTAAGTTGAAAATAAACTAAATCTTTAGATATACCTGTGTTATTATTGGAATTATTTACTTCTGTTAAATGTTTTATATAAGTCCATGTTTGATCAAAATGTTGACCCATCATGTTTACAAAATTAACATATAAACTATTATCATCATTATCCACAACGTGGGTGGGGATTAGTTTATTTAGATTATATTCATTTTGTTTATCATATAAAGAAGCTGATAATAATTGTCCCCCATAATTTGAAGCACTAAAAGCTGAATTTTCATTTCCTAACCATGTTGTAACTTGTGATGAGGTTACTGAATAAAGGTTAAAAGGATTTTCAGTATTTGATTTAGGCCACGAAAATGCTCCTGATTCAAAGTATAAAAATTGTTCATATCCATCAAAACCTTTAATAAGATTTTCCTTTTTCTTATTAATATTATTTTTATTATCTATAGTGAATATAGACGCAGACGTTGAACCTTCAATGGAGTCTATGTTACTTATTTGAGAATCGTATAATTCAATTAATTTTATTTTATAATTGAAATTTTTTAGGCGCTCCGTAGCACTACTAAAATGAGTAAAATTTTCAAAATGGTAAGTTGTTTCGTCAGTACTTTCTGATATAGGCCTAATATAATCATATTGAATATTTAAATCAGCTCCACCATCCTCTAATTTACTTAATAAGTGTTGGTAAGAAGATGTAAAACTATAAGTTAGTAATTCATCATAATTTTTAAAACCAGAAGGGACAGAACTATTTTGTCTAATATCAATAGTAAAATTAGGACCCATTAGTTCAGTACTATCATCTATTAGTTGTGGGTCTCCTAAATCAACATCTACTGATATGGGGTTTACTATTTCTTCAACTAATTTAAAAGGTAAATTAATTCTTATAGATGAAGGTAAAGTATTTAATGTTTTTAATAATAATTCATGTTTTAAAGAATCTTTATTAAGTAATACATTAATAATAGGTATTATTATATCATTATCTAAGTTTATTGATAATTCTTTAAAATATGCTGAGCTTTCTATTTCAGATATAAGACTACTAACTGTAGGGTCTAGTGTCTCGTTTGTAATTGATGTAGCTATTGATTTTATTTCTCTTTTATCACTAGATATTTCTTTAATAGTAAAAGGAAATTGATCAGTATTAAATAATTTATTTCTTAAAATATTTAATTTAATAGTATATTGCCCCGAAGTATAACCCCTATCTAATAATATTTGTTCAGGATCAAAAGAAATAGTACTAGATAAAGAAGAAGGTAAAATATAATCTTTAAAAGATTTTTCAGAAAATATTCTTTGATTACTGGTATTATATATATGTAATTCTATATAATCTTCGGGTCTGCCAAAAGTTTTAGTTATAGTTTTAGATGAAACTGTGGTTAGGTTATTTTCTATACCTAATGGGTTTTCATTATTATTTATATTATATTCGGCCATTATTATCTTATTATGTTTTCTTCTTCAATTATTTGTATATTATTTAAATTACCTGAACTTTGTCCCACATAAGTATTAACTTCAGTAAAAGGTGCCCATACTTGATTAATAGTTCCAATAGGAGGTCCATTTTTAATTGAGTTTATAATAGTCGGGGGTAAAAATATTAAAAATTCTTCATCTGATTTTCCAATTCCTAATTGTACCCGTAAAGATTCATAAATAGATTTTTTAGTAATTTTTCTCTTTTTTCCTGAATATATTAAAAATATTCCTTGAAATTGATCTCTTCCTATATCACCAATAGCAGAGCTAGCTCTATTTTTATAAACATCTGATACTATAACTGAATTATTTTTTAAAATAGGATGTCTATTTTCTAATGAATCTGTTTGGGTTTGTTTTGAATTTAATTGTTCCAATAAAATATTAATTTCTGTTTGTTTGGGGTTTATATAATTACTAATATAATTTATACTATTATCTATAAAAAAATCGTGGATTTCTTGGGAGATATTATAAAAATTTTGGCTATAAGCATTAAAAAATTCTTTATTATTTTTTATATTAGGGGCAAATTCTTTAAATTCTTCATCAAGTTCTCTTAATGTTCCTTTAGCTCCGTATATATTTTTAGATAAATTTATTGATATAGAATCTGCCATAATTAGTTAAAAAGAGGGGTGTTTGGATCTAAGTATTTTAACATTCGGGATTGGGGTACTGGGCAATTTAAAAGTTTATAATTTTCTTCAGTAGGTCCCGGATTATATTCTTTTATTTCTACTACACCCTCTACATTTAATATTCCATCATATAATCTTTCATATCCCCAAATTCTAGTTTGTGGTTGGGGAAAACCATAAGAATTATTTCCAGCAAAACCTGGAGTAGCATATTCAGCATAAGCATTATATACTTTATTTTGTGAGGTATCATTAAATGGAGAAGGAATACCTACTTTAGACAAAGTTGTTTCTCCCTCAAAATTCTGGGCTCTAGCAAAACTAATTGTTTTTGATTCACCTGGGTTTAAATAAAGATCTTTAATTTCATAGGGTATAGGATCTCCTTCAAATTCATTAAATATATATTGTATACGACATCCATCATATGATGGATCTTGTGGTGCGTAATAATAATAAGAATTTCCCTGGCCGATTAAAGTTGTGGAATCACTAGTGTTAAAAACAGGACCAACCATAATGTTTGTTGTGGGATAAAAACGAGAGGGAGTTCCATAACATCTTACTGAAACCTTATAATAACGATAATTTTGGAAAATTTCATCATTAGTTATTGTTAATTTTGAAATATTAAAATTTGCAAATGATTCTAATGGTGAACCATTATCAATACTATTTAAATCATCTATTGATAAATAATTTAATTGAGAAAAATCTAGAGGTAATCCTTCTATTTTTCTTAATGTATAATATAAAGAATTTTCACCATCATTATTAGCTACTGCTCTTTTTACTCCTTGCTGCATGTAATATACAGTATTCATTCCCTGAAATTGTTGTTGTAATTCAGGATCACCTGCAGTTAAAAAAGAACCATTAGGATATAATGGATTTTCTGCTGGGGGTGATAATATGCTTTGGTATTCTTGTTCTTTTTGATTATTAGTATCTAGTAATTCTTTAATTCTTTGGTCTAATATTAAATTTTCTTGTGTTTTAGTATCAAAGCTTTGATCTACTATAAAAGAATGAGAATTTTTTCCCGTTTTTGGTATAGAATAAAAAAGATCATTATATAATAATTTAATTTCTTCAGAATTATAGCTTTTTTTAGATTTAGCTAAATTATTAAAAGCTTTAGGAGTAATATTATTAGATGCTTTATTACTAATAATTGTTTTTGATAAATTTACATTTTGTTTAGCCATTATCTTATAACTTTAAAATAATAGTTATTATCATATACTCTTGTACCTTCGTTATTAACATGTTTAAATAATATTCTATAATATCTTTCAGGTTGTAGACCTTTTATATATATTTTAAAATGCATTCCCTCATCATCAGCACTTAATTTTGTAAATGTAGTATCAAAAGGAATTATTTCTTCTTCTGAATCAGCATCTCGTACACTATAAAATGAGGATGTTGTAAAGTATCCTACATTTAAATAATTAGAAGATGAAGCAAATTGTCTTGCCGGATATTTATCTCTTACATGAACTCTAAAAATAGCTTCATCATTTTGATTATATTCTTCTTGGTTTCTATAAAGAGATACATTTAATTCTCCATTTTGTTTAGCTAATGATTGGGAATTATGTATACTATCATCCCATTTAAACGTTAATTTAGGTGGAAAAATTGTATGTGTATCTACAGAAAAATATTGTAATTCTCCAAAACTACGAGATACATCCACTTCTATAGAATCCGGCTTTTTTAATAAAAACCCATTATTATGAATTCCTGTAGGGTAAGTTTGACTTGCAAATAAACTTGCACTCCATTTTTGAACTATATTGTAAACATCAATATTAGTATCTAATGTATCTCCTACTTTAAATTGTTGACTAGCTCTAAATTCACTCCCCGTATACCAAACACCACCACCCGGGGTTAAAAGTATATTATTTCCAGAAGCACTTACAGATCCCGTAGATTCATTTCCAAAACTCGCTGTGGTCCACTCAGTAGCTGTTGTAGTATTGTTTCTATATATCCAACTAGATCCATTTGAACTAGTAGGTAAATTTGAATATCTACCTGTACCTTCATCCCAAGATTGGGATATTGCATATACATTGATGTTTAATGTTGTTGCTACGTTTTTTCCTTGAGCAGAAAATAATTGTAAACTTGAGGATGTACTTGTTTGAAAATTAGTATGTCCTATAATATCCGTTATAGCTGATTGAATTTCTTCATTTTTAAATTTAATTAAGACTCTTGAAGGGTATAAAAGTTGGTCTGTGGTCCCTCTTTCTTTAACTAATTCTAAAATTTCATCATTACCTGTGTTCATTTTAGACCTATCAGGGTGACTATATAATGTTGTATCGTTTTCGGGAAATAAAAAGTAATATGCCATATTAGTATGTTGTTACGCGTCCTTTAATATCAGTGTTAGGGTATTTTAATTCGAAGATGCTTGGGTCCATTGATGGGTATATCACATCATTTTTTGTTGCTTTATTAAATCCATATTTATATTGTGAATATCCTAAAAATATACCACTTTTATTTGTAAACGTTATATTTTCTACTGTTTGAACGCCTTCTACACCTCCTATTAAATTTTTAACTTCAGAAATTATAATAGGTTGATTAATTTGCCACTTATCTATATTAAAATAATCTTGAATTTCCGAAACACAATCTAATAATACTCTTTGGTTATTATAATTTTTAAAAACTGTTATTTCAAAATCTAAAGCAAAATTAATTACAAAAGCATCTTTAATATTAATAGCATCTGTTAGCATTCTATATTGTTCTAAATATGTAGCCAAATTTGTTTTAGTAGCTGTGTTTAGTGTTGTTACATATTTATTTGAATCATATCCTAAAGTATATAAGTTTAAAGCTAATGGATTAGGAATACGATTTGGTTCGGTTGTTAGTGGAGATATTTGATCATCTTGTGTTATATAAGCTTTAGCTACTCTACCAAATTTAGGAGGCATAGATAATGTTCTTATAATATAATCATTTTTAGTTACTGTTCTTTGTTGAGCTGAAAAGTGGGCTGCTGTGTTAAGTCTAATATCTTCAATAGAATCTCCTGCTCCTCCACCTTTTGCTGCTTGTACATTTGTAGATAGTATACTAGATTTAACAAAATTTAGCATGCTTGGGTTAATATTGGGATTGCTAGTTATAGATAATGTTCCTTTTTCTGTAATAGTATTACTATTAACATTAGAATCTATACCTCCCCCCGTTAAATAAGTAACAGTTAATGTTGTATTTGAAGGAACTTGTCCGTATGCTTTTGTATATAAAAAGTTAGATGGATCGTAAGCAGTATCTAATTTACTTCTTCCATCTTTAATACCTAAACCTATATTATCTGGGTTGGGTATTATTTGTTCATCGGATTTATCACTAGTACCCGCCCCAAATTGAATTTCTAATTGATTATTAGGTTTTACTCTAGTTATAAATCTTCTTGGTACCTTTTTTAATTTTAAAAGATAAGGAGTTTGTTGATTATAACTCTGTAAATCGGGGTCGTTAGCTGCTGTGTTTTCTATAGGTTCAAATATAGTATCTTGTGCTAAATATGGTACTTCAGAATATACATTTCCATCTGAATCTATTATAGATTCTATTGATATAATATTAGTATCAAATAGTGTTAATGTTTTAAATTTTTCAACATCTCCTATTGTAAAGGTTTGTGTTTTAATTTCAGCTGAGATAGCATTAACTGATTTTTTAAGTAAAAAATATTGTGGGTTATTTGAAGAATCATATTGATATATACTTATTTCAGTTGGGTCAAAAGAAGAAGAAAAATTAAATCTTACATCATTTGTTATATAAAAAGAAGGACCTTCAGTTGATGAAAAAGTTGAATTTTCATTTATTGTTAAACCATAGTCATAATCAGGTTGATATATAGAACCATTTATTTTAGAAGGAACTAGTTGAGTAATATCTAAGGTTGCATTAGCCGCATTAGTTACAGATGGTTTATATCCTAGTGTATAAGCTAAATTATATAAATTTTCTTTATCTTGGGCTAAATTTAAAAATGATTCTCTTAATTGTGTATCTGTATAAAAAGATAATACATCACCTACATAAGCCGCCATTTCAAGAAACATCATTCCCGGATTACCTTCACTAAAATCGTTAAAATTTTCGGGAAAGTAGGTTTGGGTAAACTCTATAAGTTGATTTTTAAAAGAATTATAATCTTTACTTAGATATTTAACATCTTTATCTTGTGTTTTATTTGATACTTTATTATAAGCCATTAGTTAAAATTTAATTGTATATTATCAGTAGAATTATCTAGTAAAAATCTATAAGTTACACTAACAAAAATAGTATGTCCATCTTCAGATAATCCCGTTCTAAGGTTTGCTAGAGCTATATTAGGAACATATATATTTATTTGTTGAGTTATTTTTTCTTCTAATAGTTCTAAATTTACTTGTTGTTCAAATAAAAGATTTTTTAAACCCACCCCAAAATTAGGTAAATTTACTCTTTCTCCTTGTTGGGTTAATAAAAGATTTATTAAATTAGCTTTTGCTTGATCTTTTTCAGTTTGAGTACCTTTAAATAAATTTGTTTCATCCAAGGGAAAAGCTACCCCAATCGTAACATTTTTGTTAAGATCTAAGGGACTTATTCTTTTTATTCCTTGAATTATTGGCATATCTTATAGTCCTTTTTTCTTATTAATTGCTTTCATTAAACCACTGTAGTCTCTTGTTACAGCTTTAGCTACTTCAGTAGGCATACCTGCTGTATCCATTGGTAAAGGAGCTCCTGTTGAAAATGGTTGTGATAAACTTACGGGTGCTTGGGCTACTTGAGTATTTGTATCACCCATTGCTGTTTCATTTAATAAATCATTTAATGTATTATCTTCCGAAAACTGTTGTTTCGAACGTGATTTAAGGGATTGTGTACCCATAATTTTT
>TARA_R110001606_G_scaffold7423_5_pt1 | contig 15986 bp, 12 predicted proteins | sample TARA_R110001606 | Tara Oceans TARA_R110001606 (sample SAMEA4398315) | marine metagenome | biome: Polar Biome; feature: [SRF] surface water layer (ENVO:00010504); material: water (ENVO:00002006), including particulate matter (ENVO:01000060) such as... | depth 5 m | reverse complement strand
GTGTCTAATAATAAGATTGCTTCGTGCCTCGCAAAGACTTTAAACGAGGATGTTTCTTTTGTACATCCTTTTTCATCCTAATGATACAGATCTGCGGTTATTTGCGAGATCAGCGGGAAAAGATATAGCCCGATATGTATTATTTTTAAAACGAAAACGATTGAAGTTTACTAAACTATTGTGTAAGACTTTAACTTATAATATATTTGAGTAAAATATAAGATTTATGATTTTAATTGCAGACGGTGGCTCTACAAAAGCAGATTGGATAGCTATCAATAAAGATAAAAATGAAGCATTTAGAGTAAGAACATTGGGTTTAAATCCAGAGGTGATTACGGAAGTGGAGCTGAAAAACAGAATAGTAAACATGTTTCAGCTGATCAATATTAAAAAAGAGGTTTCAGAAATCTATTTTTATGGTGCGGGTTGTGGAACGCCTGTGGCAACAAAAATTTTAAAAGATGTGTTGGAATCTATTTTTACCAATGCAAAAGTTACAGTTGCGGAAGATATGTTAGCTGCGGTATATGCTGCGGCTGGTAATAAACCTGCTATTGTTTGTATTTTGGGTACGGGCTCTAATAGTTGTTATTCAGACGGAGAAAATATTCATATGAAAACTCCTTCTTTAGGATTCATTATCATGGATGAAGCGAGTGGGAACTACTTTGGTAAAAGATTACTAAGAGGATATTATTATGAAAGAATGCCAAAGAAAATTGCTCAAAAGTTTGAAGCGCAATTTAATATGGAGGCAGATTTTGTAAAGAAAAATTTATACAGAGAACAGAATCCGAATATGTATTTGGCAAACTTTGCACAGTTTATGTTCGAGTTTAAAGAAGATAAATACATTAAAAAAATCATTAAAAAAGGATTTCAAGAATTCTTTAAATATAGAGTGCTGCCTTTTGAAAAAGGAGCAGAAACGCCCTTGTATTTTATTGGTTCTATCGCTTTTTATTTTAGAGATATTTTAGAAGAAGTCGCAGCAAAATATGATTTAAAAATTACAGATGTAATTCAAAGACCTATTGATAATTTGTTGGAGTATCATAAAAATAATATAGTTTAGATTTTAGCTTGATGGTCAGTTCGAGTGATTCCGATTTTTCATCGGAATTGTATCGAGAACCGATTAGTACTAACGAATTGTAATAGTATCTCGGTATTATTTTATTCCTAAAGCCATAAATTCACTCGATGTGACATCACTATGATATGTCAGTTCGAGTGAATTTTATTTTTCATTGGACTCTGTATCGAGAACCTTTTAGTGCTACCGAATTATAAAGCATCTCGATACTAATTTATTCCTAACGTCATAAATTCACTCGATGTGACAACACTATTATATGTCAGTTCGAGTGATTCCGATTTTTCATCGGAATTGTATCGAGAACCTTTTAATGCTAACGCATTATAAAAGCAACTCGATACTAGTATAAAATTAAGTGATATTACCATTGTTTTAAATAAGAAACTATTCAATAAATTCTAAAATTCGTTCTAAACGCATTCCTCTAGAACCTTTGATCAATATCGCTTGGTTTTCTAGCGGATGTTTTTTGATATAATTTTCTAATTCTTGATAGGTTTTAAATTGGATTTTATCCGTTTTTGTTTGATAGAAGTTTTCACCCACAAAAAAGGTTTCTTTAAAATGAAGTGTAGCAACCAAATCTACAATTGCTTGATGTTCTTGTATGCTTGTGGTTCCCAGTTCAAACATATCACCAATAATAAGTATTTTAGAAGTGGCTTCAAGTGCTTCGAAATTTTCTAAAGCCACTTTCATGCTAGACGGATTTGCGTTGTACGCATCTAGAATTAAGGTGTTTTTTGCCGTTTTTTGTAATTGAGAGCGGTTGTTGGTAGGCGTATACTTTTCTAAAGCTTCTTTGATGGAAGTTTCTGGAATCTTAAAAAAAGCACCCATGGTAATGGCAGCGGCCATATTTGTGAAATTGTATTTTCCTATCAGATTCGTTTGTATGGCTGTGTTTTTGTAAGAAAGTTTCACAAACGGATTCACTTCTAAAAAAACGATTTCATCAGCATTCAAATTTACAGTTTTGATGTCTTTCGTTTTTTCAATCTGAATGGCATCTGCAGTATTTACAAAAGCCGTTTTATGATGTTCTTTTAAAAACGTATACAATTCGCTTTTGCCTTTAATAACGCCTGCTTCTCCGCCAAACCCCTCTAAATGTGCTTTTCCGAAATTGGTGATGTAACCAAAATCAGGTTCACAAATGGAACAAAGAAACTCAATTTCTTTTTGATGATTTGCACCCATTTCTATGATTCCTATTTCAGTATCTGGTGTGATAGAAAGTAAGGTTAACGGCACACCAATATGATTGTTTAAATTCCCTTTGGTAGCCACTGTCTTGTATTTTGTACTTAAAACAGCATGAATCAATTCTTTGGTAGTGGTTTTTCCATTGCTGCCTGTGAGGCCAATCATTGGAATGTTTAATTGGGTTCTATGAAAATTCGCTAATTTTTGAAGCGTTTCTAACACATCCGTAACTAAAATAATGGTATCGTTTGTTTGATACTCCTTTTCATCAACAATTGCATAGCTTGCGCCCAGTTTTAGTGCTTGTTCGGCAAAGGTGTTTCCATTAAAGTTATCGCCTTTTAAAGCAAAGAAAAGGGTGTTTTTTCTGATGTTTCTAGTGTCTGTGTCAACCAAATAATGCTGACTATAGATGGTATAAAGTTCGCTAGTATTCATGGCTATTGTATAGAAAAAAACCTCATTACTTTTTAAGATAATGAGGTTTAGATTTTAATACTTATTTTTTATCTCGTAGCAGTTCTTGCTGTTCTTTTTTGAGTAGTCATAGGACCCACTTTATCAGAAACACATCTAAAACCAATAAAACTTGTTGCCATGTATTCTGGTAAATATCTTCTTTGTGCAGGGTCTAACCAGTATTCTCTATCAGACCAAGACCCCCCTTTGTACACTCTTGTTTTATCACTAATTAACGTAGTTCTCTTTTTGTCGTCGTTTGTAAAAGTAGTTCTTCCCGTAGCATCGTCTGTTACAATTGTTGGACTTTTAGGAGAGTTGTACATATTTGGTTTTGCTTTAAATTGATCTTCATCATCTTTGTAAAAACGTGAAGAATTTAAATCACCATCACCAATATTAGAGTTGTCAGAAAACGAAAAGTTTCTTCTTAACGTCGTATCATCCTTCGTAATTGGGATGTATTTAATAGTACCCGGTAATTGTTTTGGTATAATTTTACCATTAGGTAAGGTGTCGTATTCTGATTGTGCGCTGTCGTCGTTCGCAGCAATCACCACATTCCCATCTTTATCAATCATTTTTTTAGTAAAGATGTTTCCTCTAAAATAGTTAAAATCGTTTGCTTCGTTATCAATTAAAGGTCTATACACATCGGCAACCCATTCTGCAACGTTTCCAGACATGTCATACAATCCAAATCCGTTTGGAGGATACGATTTTATTTTATTAGGAATGTCCGCTCCGTCAGAACTCCAACCTGGTAAACCACTATATTGGCCGCTTCCTTGTTTAAAGTTAGCCAATTGATCTCCTCTGTTTCTTTTTCCTTTTGCTCTAGAATATTTACCATTCCAAGCATATTTTTTTCTACCTCTTATATTATTATATTCACGGTTTTCTATGTTTGCTTTTGCAGCAAATTCCCATTCCGCTTCTGTTGGCAATCTAAAACGTTGCGCTAAAATACCATCGGCTTGTGTAATTTTTCTACCTTGAAAATCGCCTCTAGTTCGTTTAGGATCCCCTTTTTGTCTAACCGTTCTTCCTACTCCTTTTTTATAAACGGTAGAATCGCCATCAAATAATTTAGTAGCATCCGTTAAAAACACATCCGTATCAAAAAAGTTACTAATAGAGTCTTGTGCAAAAATGTTTTTAATATGTCCTTTATCAATCAAGGTTTTTAAGTTCACTGCATTGGTACGCCATTTACAATATTCATTTGCTTGGATCCAGCTAATACCCACCACAGGATAATCTGAATACGCAGGGTGACGGAAATAGTTTTCAGATAAAATATCTGTATTTCCTAAACTTTTTCTCCAAACTAGGGTATCTGGTAAAATAGAGTTGTAAATATGTTTGTAGTTTTCTTCAGATGGAGGAAAAACATTCTTCATATATTGTACATATAAAAAATACTCTGAGTTGGTCACTTCCGCTTCATCCATATAAAAAGAACGAACGTGCAGTTGTCTTGGTGTTGTATTCCAATCGAACATAACGTCATCTTGTACTTGCCCCATTGTAAACGTACCACCTTCTACCGCAACCATTCCTAATGGTGGTTTTTGTCCAATTTCTTCATCTCCTTTAATAAAGTTACCATTTTTTGGGTCATTAAAAGATAAACCAGTTAACCTAGATTTATTAGAATTCGAACTATTACAGCTAGCTAACAGTACTGTCGTTAGGATAACTAATGTTATTTTAAATATGTTTTTCATTTCCTAATTTAAAATTGATAGGGTTTTTTTATAGTGATGCAATTTACGATAAATATAATTTCTTACAAGAAAAATATAAAAATTAACGCATCCTCTTCTACTTATCTTATAAACGATTGCTTTTTTACTTTAGTATAATTTATCTTTGCCAGCTGTGAAATATCTAAAAATAATTTGCGTTATTTGAATACCAATGATGAAAAAACTGTTATTCCTTCTTTTATTGCTGTTTTTAGTACAATTTAGTAGTGCTCAAAACTCAAATTCTGTATTGTCTTCTGGTAATTGGTTTCAGTTTTCTGTAGACACAACCGGTGTTTTTAAAATAGATCGTAGTTTGTTGCAAAGAATTGGGGTTTCAACCAGTGGATTAAATCCGAAGAAAATACATATTTATGGAAATGGAGGAACGCTTTTACCCGAATTAAATAGCGCAGCTAGATATGATGATTTGCAAGAAAATGCCATCTATATAGAAGGAGAAGCCGATGGTTCTTTTGATAGTGGAGATTTTATTCTTTTTTATGCAAAAGGTCCACATGACTGGGAGGTAAATGTAAGTGCAAATTCAATAAAACACAGACAAAATATCTATTCAGACAAAGCCTACTATTTTATTACGGTAAATGATGTAGATGGAAAAAGAATACAGCCAAAAGCACCCATTACAAACAATGCAACTACCCAATTAAGCGTTTTTGATGATTTTGTATTTTATGAAAAAGAAGAGAAAAATATTTATGCGGTGGGTACACAATGGTTTTCTAAAGAGGATTTTAATGTTTTAAACACACAAAAGTTTACCTTACCCTTTAAAAATGCGGTAGCAAACGGCGCTATAAATGTTCGAGTGCGAGGTGTTTCTAACTCTTTGGTAGCTTCTACAATGAGCGTAAAAGTGAATGATCAAGATGCGTTTACGATAGACTATCCCGCAGTAATTAGTACTTCACTTACAAAAGCCTATGATCTTGAACGAAATGCCACCTTGGCAAATAGTGCCGAGAATATTACGGTTTCCATTACCTATAATAATAATGGAAATCCGTCTGCCAATGCATTTTTAGATTATATAGAAATTGTAGGTCAAAAGCAACTGTTATTTTCTGGAAATCAGTTTTCTTTTAGAAGTTTAGCACAAGCCAATGCCACGGGAGTGGTTAATTATCAAATTGCAAACGGATCTGCGGCTTTTCAAGTGTGGGATGTGACCAATTCGATAGCACCAACCGCTATTTTAAACGAAAGTACCACAACTGATTTTACATTTAAAGATGTTGCGGGTATATTAAAGGAGTATGTTATTTTAAATGACACTGATTTTTACAGACCAGAAACGGTAGCCAACGCAAAGGTTGCCAACCAAAATTTACATGCCTTACAAGACCTTAATTATATTGTAATTACCAATTCAGAACTTTCTGCTCAGGCACAACGATTGGCAGACTATCATCAAAACAATTCTAATTTCACCACAAGAGTAGTGTTGTTAGAAGAGATTTACAATGAGTTTTCTTCGGGATCACCAGATATTACAGGAATTCGTGATTTTATAAAACATCTGTATGACAGCAATTCATCCGAAGATAAAAAATTAAAATATGTCTGTTTTTTTGGGGATGCTTCCTACGATTATAAAGATCGATTGCAAGGAAACAATAATGCGGTACCCGTAAAATTGTCTACCATTAGTTTTAATTTGGCAAATTCTTGGGTTACGGATGATTTTTTTGTGATGATGGATGCTGATGAAGGAGGCATGGCTAGCAACCATACTGTAGATGTTGCGTCTAGTAGAATTCCCGTGTCCACAATTGCTGAAGCCACTGCAGTGGTTGATAAAATTTTAAATTATTATAGTAAGAATTCGATTGGCGATTGGAGAAACACCATCACTTTAGTAACAGATGATATAGATGCAGCTGGCGAAGAAGTTTTAGAGCAAGGAGTAGAATCTATTGCGGATGAAATCAAAGTAAATCAGCCTATTTTTAATGTCAATAAAATCTATACGGATGCCTATGTACAAGAAAATTCATCCGGAGGAGAACGGTATCCAGAGGTTAATAAGGCCATTACCAATGCCATCGAAAAAGGAACCTTGGTTTTTGATTATTTTGGACATGGTGGCGAAGACGGATTTGCATCCGAAAGAATCTTAGATGTTCCTCAAATTCAGGGTTTTAATAATCCAAATACCTTGCCGCTTTTAATAACCGTTACCTGCGAATTTTCTCGATTCGACAATCCCAATAGAATTACCGCAGGAGAGTTAACACTTAAAAATACCAACGGAGGCGCCGCAAATATGATTACCACTACTAGAGAGGTTTTTATCTATGTAGGTCAGCGTTTTAATGAAGAATTAATTCGTGTTCTTTTAGCATTTAATAAAGAAGATTTAACGATTTCGGAAGCGTTAATGACCACTAAAAACAATTTTACGAGTTCGCAAAAATTCTTTATTTATTCTTTTGGAGATCCTGCGATGAAATTGGCAATTCCCAAACCAAACATTCGCATCACCAAAATGAATGATGTGGATATCACACAGTCGTTAGACACGATAAGAGCATTGTCTAAAGTAAAATTTGAAGGGATTGTAACAGACAATTCGAATGCTGTTTTAACGGATTTTAATGGAACGCTTTCTACCACGGTTTTTGATAAATTAATAGATAAAACGACCTTGAATAATGATGGCTTTGGAATTAAAATGACTTTTGATACGCAAGATAGCAAGTTGTTTAGAGGAAAATCTACCGTAACAAACGGAACCTTTAGTTTCGATTTTATTGTGCCAAAAGATATTAAAATTGCGTACGGAAAAGGGAAATTAAGTTTTTATGCCGAAAACGGAGAAATAGACAAAGCTGGCTATAATTTTGATGTGGTTGTGGGCGGCATTGATGAAAATGCACCGGAGGATACTCTAGGGCCAGAGATTCAATTATATATGAATGATGAGTCTTTTATTGATGGTGGCAATACCAATGCATCTCCGAATTTAATTGCTGTATTATTTGACGCAAGCGGAATTAATACTTCCATAACAGCTGTAGATCATGATATTGTGGGGATTTTAGATGGTGATACTTCAAATCCTATTGTGTTAAATGATTTTTATCAAACAGAATTAAACGATTTTACAAAAGGGAAAGTAACCTATTCCTTGCGCGATTTAGATGTTGGGCCACATACTTTAAAATTAAAAGCGTGGGATACTTACAATAACTCCTCAGAAACCACGTTAAATTTTGTGGTAGTAAGTGATGCCAATTTAAATTTAGAAAACGTGTTAAATTACCCAAATCCGTTTGTGAATTACACAGAGTTTTGGTTTAGTCATAACAAGCCAAATGAGCCGCTAGAGGTGCAGGTACAAGTGTTTACGGTGGCGGGTAAATTGGTAAAAACCATCAACCAAAATGTGCAAACTACTGGTAATTTATCGCGTAGTATCACTTGGAATGGTTTGGATGATTTTGGAAATAAAATAGGAAAAGGAGTATATATTTATAAAGTAAGAGTAAAATCAACCGTAAATAATCTGGTTTCAGAGAAGTATGAAAAATTAGTAATACTGCAATAAAAATTAGATATTTGTAAAATTAACAAGAAAATAAAAAATGAAAAAAATAGGATTTTGTTTAGCACTTTGTGCTTTAATCAGTTTAAAAATGAATGCGCAGCAAAACGCAATTACCACTGCAACTCCTTTTTTATTAATTGTGCCAGATGCTAGAGCAGGAGGAATGGGAGATATGGGGGTTGCAACTACTGCAGATGCGTTTTCTTTATTTCACAATCCTGCAAAAATTGTGTTTAGTGATCGACAAATAAAAACAGGACTAACCTATTCGCCTTGGTTGCGTAATTTAACCGATGATATTTTTGTGGGAAGTGGTTCTTACATCAATAGATTTAGCGAAAATTCGGCTTGGGGAGCAGATTTTAAATATTTTTCTTTAGGACAAATCGATTTAACAGATGATACCGGGAATCCAAACGGAACGATCAACCCTAATGAGTTGGTTGCCACGGGTTCGTATGCATTAAAATTAAGTGAAACTTTTTCGATGGGGGTTTCTTTAAAATACATTCGTTCTAATTTAGCATTTAATGGTACGGCAGGAAATGCATTGCAACCTATTAATTCTTTTGGAGTGGATGTTTCTGGATATTACCAGTCTTTTGAAGAAAATTATGGCGATTTTAATGGTCGTTACCGAATTGGATTTAATATTGCCAATATCGGACCTAAAGTTTCTTATGTACCTGGTGAAGAGGATTTTATTCCTACAAACTTAAAATTAGGAGGTGGATTCGATTTTATCTTAGACGATTATAATATTATTTCTACTACTGTGGAGTTTACGAAATTATTAGTGCCAACGCCACAGCCAGATGGTTCTGATGAAGACCAAGGATGGATACAAGGAATGTTTAGTTCTTTTGGAGACGCGCCAGGAGGTTTTAGCGAAGAATTGAAAGAATTTACCTATGCGTTAGGTGCAGAATATTTATACAATAATGCGTTTGCCTTAAGAACTGGGTATTTTCATGAAAGTGTAGATAAAGGAAACAGACAATATTTTACCTTAGGTGGTGGGTTTAAAACCAACGCTTTAAATGTAGATTTGTCGTATTTAATCAATGCTTCGGATGTGAATAATCCGTTAGAAAACTCATTGCGTTTTTCATTATCGTTCGATTTAGGAGAAATCTTTGACGATTATTAAAAGTGATAAATTTTTAGTAAATTTACAAGTATAAAAGCAGTCAAAGAAAGGCTGCTTTTTTTGACTCTATACGTATGAAAAAAATTGAAATAGCAACATCAGCCATCCTTTTTAGTGATGTGTCAGAACTTTCTTTAGAAGACAAACTATTGATGGATAAAGCTGTTGAGGCAAGAAAAAAAGCCTACGCACCGTATTCTAAATTCAATGTAGGCGCGGCTTTACTATTAGAAAACAATGAAATTGTTTTAGGGAATAATCAAGAAAATGCTGCCTATCCTTCGGGAATGTGTGCAGAAAGAGTGGCTATTTGGAAAGCAGGTTCAGACTTCCCTGGAGTTAAAATATTAAAATTAGCAATTACAGCGAGCTCGAGTATTAAAAAAGTAGACAAACCTGTTGGGCCTTGTGGTGCCTGCAGACAATCGTTGTCTGAATATGAAATAAAACAACAGCAATCGTTTGAAGTGTTGTTTATGGGAGAAGTTGGTGAGATTGTAAAAACCCAATCGCTACTTTCATTATTACCTTTTTCTTTTGATAGTTCTTATTTGTAAATGAATGTAAGGTCTCCTCGAGCAGTACTGCACTCAGAATACATTTCGTTAAAAGTAAAAAACACAGTTTTGCGAGCGGTTTAGAATGACTTCGATTGCGCTCAATTTGAAAACCCTATAAAAAATGAAACCAGATATTTCTTCCAGAAAAGACATCAAACGAATCATCACTAAATTTTATGAGTTGTTATTGGTGGATGAAAAAATGCTTCCTTTTTTTACGGATATTGTTGCCGAAAATCAATTGGAACCTCATTTAGAAATCATTTCAGATTTTTGGAATGATATTATTTTTGATACCATGACCTATCAAAATAATGTGATGCAAAAACACTTGGATAAAAATGTTTTTGTTAGCTTTAAAAAGGAACATTTTACACTTTGGGTATCGTATTTTTTTAACACGATTGACACCTATTATTCGGGTGAACATTCAGAGAGAATGAAGTCTAGAGCGCAATCTATTGCTACGGTTATGCAATTAAAACTGAATCTATATACCAATGAATAAGCGTTTTTTTCGAAGTTGGATTTCGTTATTATAAAATGAATTGACACTTCTTTTATTTTTTAAACCCTTAATTTTACATCAAAAGTTAATTATCATCAAATGATTTCATCAAAAATTACAGGTACAGGAACTTTTATACCTACTTTAAAAAAAGAAAATACAGATTTCTTAAACGATAAATTTTTAAATGCTGATGGTTCAGAATTAGGTTCTGAAAATGAGATTATTATAGAAAAATTTAAGGCAATTACAGGGATTCAAGAAAGGCGGTATGCTAGAACAGAATATACTTCCTCTGATTTGGCATTTTTTGCTGCTCAAAGAGCTATTGAAGATGCAGGTATTAATAAGGAAGATATCGATTATATTATTTTTGCACATAATTTTGGTGATGTAAAAACAGGCTCTATTCAAGGAGATATGTTGCCAAGTTTAGCGACACGTGTAAAATTTAAATTAAAAATAGAAAACCCTAATTGTGTAGCCTACGATATTTTATTTGGTTGTCCTGGGTGGATTCAGGGTGTTATTCAGGCGCAAGCTTTTATAAAAGCCGGCATTGCAAAAAAATGTTTAGTGATTGGTGCAGAAACCTTATCTAGAGTGGTTGATAAATTTGACAGAGATTCTATGATTTATAGTGATGGGGCAGGCGCTTGTATCGTTGAAAGTACTTCAGATTCGGAGGCTGGAATTTTAAGTCACGCGAGTCAAACTTTTGCAAAAGAAGAAGCTTATTATTTGCATTATGGTAGTTCTTACAATAAAAATGAAGATCAGAATGTGCGTTATATAAAAATGTTTGGACGTAAAATCTATGAATTCGCCATTACAAATGTTCCTGCTGCCATGAAAACCGCTTTAGATCAAAGTGGCGTTTCTATTGATGATGTGAAGAAAATATTTATCCATCAGGCAAACGAAAAAATGGACGAAGCGATTGTAAAACGTTTTTACAGATTGTTTAAAAAACCTGTTCCGGAAGGTGTTATGCCTATGAGTATTCATAAATTAGGAAACAGTTCTGTTGCAACGGTGCCTACTTTATTAGATTTGGTATTAAAAGGAAAAATAGAAAATCAGCATGTAACTAAAGGCGATGTGATTATTTTAGCTTCTGTTGGAGCCGGAATGAACATTAACGCGATTGTTTATAAATATTAAAAAGTTTAAGAGTTTAAGAGTTTAAAAGGTTAAAAGGTTAAAAGTTCAAATATTAAAAGTTAAATATTAGAAGTTAGAAGTGCACTATTAGAAGTTAAATATTAGAGGTTTAAAGTTCAAGGTTGATTATTAATAGTTAAATATTAGAAGTTAGAAGTGCTAATTTTGAGGTTTAAAGTTGCTTGAGGTTAAAAATAACGACGATTTCTATGTCTTTAATAATGTTCATATGATAAAAAAGACATAGAAACTGGTTGTTAGTCTTTCTTTTTCTGCGGTTTTCCTCTTGTTTCTGTATAAAATAATTAACAAAAAAAATCTAACTTCTTATATGGTAAATTTAATATCAAAATATTATTTTTGCGCATGGAACAAGACCAAGTACTTATTTTAGATTTCGGATCGCAATACACTCAGTTAATTGCGAGACGTGTTAGAGAGTTAAATATCTATTGTGAAATTCACCCTTTTAACCATCCACCAAAAGAATTAGAAAACTTTAAAGCAGTTATCTTATCAGGAAGTCCAAATTCTGTGAGAGGCACAACTGTGTTACATCCAGATTTATCAGAAATCAGAGGGAAAAAACCTTTGTTGGCTGTTTGTTATGGAGCACAATATTTAGCCCATTTTTCTGGAGGAAAAGTAGCGCCGTCAAACACAAGAGAATATGGAAGAGCGAATTTATCATTTATAAAAAGTGATGAAATTTTCTTTCAAAAAATTTCTGAAGGAAGCCAAGTTTGGATGAGTCATTCTGATACCATCAAAGATTTACCAACCAATGGGGTTTTATTGGCAAGTACGAAAGATGTAGAAAATGCCGCTTATAAAATAGATGGTGAAGATACTTTTGCGATTCAGTTTCATCCAGAAGTGTATCACTCTAAAGACGGAAAACAATTATTGGCAAACTTTTTGGTAGCTATTGCTAAAGTTGCACAAACTTGGACACCAGATTCTTTTGTAGAAAGTACCGTTGCAGCGATTAAAGAAAAAGTTGGCAATGACAAAGTAGTTTTAGGACTCTCTGGAGGTGTAGATTCTACCGTGGCAGCCGTTTTATTGCACAAAGCGATCGGGAAAAACTTGTATTGTATTTTTGTAAATAATGGTTTGTTACGTAAAAATGAGTTTGAAAGTGTGCTTACACAATACGAAGGCATGGGATTAAACGTTAAAGGTGTAGATGCATCGCAACGTTTTTTAGATAAATTAGCAGGGATTTCTGATCCGGAAGGAAAAAGAAAAGCAATTGGTAGTACTTTTATTGATGTTTTTGATGACGAGGCACACCACATTCAAGATGTAAAATGGTTAGCACAAGGTACTATTTATCCGGATGTTATTGAATCTGTTTCTGTAAATGGAGGTCCATCAGCAACCATAAAAAGTCATCATAATGTAGGCGGATTGCCAGATTATATGAAGTTACAGATTGTAGAACCTTTGCGAATGATTTTTAAAGACGAAGTAAGAAGAGTAGGTGCGTCTATGGGCATTGATCCAGAATTATTAGGTCGTCATCCTTTTCCAGGTCCAGGTTTAGGAATTAGAATTCTAGGCGATATTACGGCAGAAAAAGTACGTATTTTACAAGAAGTAGATGCCATTTTTATCAACGGATTAAAAGAAGATGGTTTGTATGATAAAGTTTGGCAAGCAGGAGCCATGTTATTGCCTGTAAATTCTGTAGGCGTAATGGGTGATGAACGTACGTATGAAAAAGTGGTTGCATTGCGTGCTGTAGAAAGTACAGATGGAATGACCGCAGATTGGGTAGATTTACCGTATAAATTCTTACAAAAAACATCAAATAAAATTATAAATCAAGTAAAAGGGGTAAATAGAGTAGTGTATGACATTAGCTCAAAACCTCCTGCAACTATAGAATGGGAATAGAACATATGAAACACGTAAAGATTTTTATTTTTCTATGTATTTTAACGTTTGCTGTTTCTTGCGGACAACAGGGTAGATACATACAATACAAAGTTCAAAAAGGAGAAACGATTAGTAGTATTGCAAGAAATTTAAATATGAAAAATCAAGATTTAATTCGATTAAATCCTGATGTTGAGAGCGGCCTTAAAGCAGATTCTTATATTGTAGTTCCAGAAAAAAAGTTAATTACTTATAATGCAAATAAAGTAAAGGAACCTTCGGTTGTGGATATCGAAGAATCATCAACAAATACTGATGAAATCGATGAAAAATTAAAACGTATTAATGAGCTAAGAGAAAAGTTTGAGGTTTATGAAGTTAAAAAAGGAGACACTTTTTACAACTTACAAAAACTTTTTAATGTTACCAGAGGTCAATTATTGATTTTAAATCCTGAGTTAGTAGATGGTTTAAAAGTTGGTCAACTATTAAAAATTAGAGAACACGATGTTAAAGTGGTTTCTAATGGAAAAACGTTTCAAGATTATATTAGACCAAATACAGCCTTAAAAGTAGCGTTATTATTGCCTTTTAGAGCAGATCAATACAATATTGATACGATAGATGTTAAGGACGTTTTTATAAAAAATGCATCCTTAGTGAATATTACAACAGATTTTTATTTAGGTGCAGAAATTGCTATAGATTCATTAAGAGGTAGAGGTTTGCAAATAGAATTAAATGTTTTTGATACCGGTACTAGAAGTGCAAATGAAATTAGAAGTATTGTTGCTAGCAAAAACCTAAATAGAAATGATGTCGTGATTGGCCCTATGTATTCAGAAGAAGCGCAAGCGGTTGCAGACAATGTAACGATTCCTGTTATTTTTCCTGTATATTCTGATAATCAATTAGGTTTTTCTTCCTCAAATATTATAACAACTGTGCCAGATAAAAGCATTTTTAGAGAAGAATTGGTGCGATACATAAAAGATAATTTTGATCGTGGAAATATCATTATTGTGAGTGATGAAAAAGCGGCGTCTTTGGCTTTAAGTAGAACTCTAAAATCTACTTTAGAGCATAGTGTTGCTGCCGGAAATGTGCACCTCATAACACCTGTGAATGGCTATATTGCAAAACATCGATTTTCTCAAATACTAAGACCAAATACAAAAAACTGGATTATTATTGATTCTGATAGTAATCTAGTAATTGCCGATGTTATTAATAGCCTAATAAGCTTGCCAAAGGAAACCGTTGCAAAAGTATTTACTACCGATAAAAGTAGTGCTTTTGATAAGGTAGATAATAGAAAATTAGCAAATGTAGGTTTTACCTATGTAAGTGATGTGTTTGTAGATGAAGATTCTGTAGAAACAAGAGCTTTTAATAGTCAATATTATAAAAAGAATAACACATTGCCTTCTTTTTATGCCACTAAAGGATTTGATATTACCTATGATATTTTAATGCGATTAGCTTCTGGAAACGATTTAAAAACTACTTTTAAAGAAGGAGCTTCTTCTAGAGTAGAAACAAAATTCGATTATAGAAATAATAATGGAGAAAATCAAGGGGTATTTATTGTGCAGTATAATGAAGATCTTACTTTATCTAAGTTAAAATAAGGCGTTGTAATAACGGTTATAACCAAAAAAAAATCCGCTTTTAGCGGATTTTTTTTTATCAATATTTTGAGAAATTAGATTTTTTTCATCTGGTTTTTCATCATTTGCATTTGCTCTTTCAACATGCCATGCTTGTCTAATTTCTTAGCTTCTGTCATTAAAATAGTAGCTTCGCGTTTACGTCTTTTGGTCATTGCAATTCCTGCTAATTGTAGTTTAGCCATTGCTAAATCATGATCCATTGCTAAACCTAATTTTACCGCTTTACGTAAATATTTTTCTGCCTGTGTAATGTTTGTTTGGCTTAACATAATTCCGTGTAAATAGTTGTAATATCCTTGTTGCTTTGTAATTAAAGCGGCTTCAGGATTCTTAATGTAGTTTAACCATTTTTGAGCTCCAGGAAAATTTTGTTTCCGTAATTGTAAAAATGCTAGTAAAATAAATTCGTTCTTAAAATAAAATAAAACAAAAATTCCAGCTAATAATAAGATAGAAATTCCGTTCATTATATTTCCTTGACTAAATTGATAAACAGCCCAAGCTGAAATTAAACCTGCTAATACTAATTTTATGTTTTTATGAAACATTCTATGTTTATTTTTTGTAACCCGATTAAATTCGAGCAATCGTTTTTATTAAATGAAATGCAAAAATACATTTTAAAATGAAAATACCTACAAGCTTTTTCTAGAGAATCTAGACTTGTATTAGAAAACTTCTAGGTAGTATTTATTTTTTAAAGTATTTTTTATATTTAAAAAGAGCCAATATCAAAAGCACTAAAAGAAAACCAATATAGATATACGCCTCTTTTGGTGTTACTGCTTGATCTCCGCTGGCATAAGAATGCAATCCAGATAAGTAAAAGTTTACACCAAAATACGTCATCATAATTGATAAATATGCAAATGCGGATGCAAAATTAAAGGTTAATCTACTTCTTAAGCCTGGTATTAAACGCATGTGTAGCACAAAAGCATAAATCATAATAGAAATT
>TARA_R110001606_G_scaffold393472_1_pt1 | contig 15992 bp, 11 predicted proteins | sample TARA_R110001606 | Tara Oceans TARA_R110001606 (sample SAMEA4398315) | marine metagenome | biome: Polar Biome; feature: [SRF] surface water layer (ENVO:00010504); material: water (ENVO:00002006), including particulate matter (ENVO:01000060) such as... | depth 5 m | reverse complement strand
GCGGCCGTACCGTTGGCGCCGGCGTGGTAGCGAAAATCGTCGAGTAACGGTTCGTTGATCTGAAGGCCGGGGCCTGGTGCCCCGGCTGTTCCGTTTTTTCTAGTTACAGGCCAGTAGTTCAATTGGTAGAGCACCGGTCTCCAAAACCGGCTGTTGGGGGTTCGAGTCCCTCCTGGCCTGCCAATTTTCCCAGAGCTGCCAACGGGTGGCGGGGCATCGGCAGATGAGTGAGAAAGTAGAAAGCCAGTCAGGGTCCTCCTCCGTGCTTGGCGCCATCAAGTGGGTTGTTGTGGCCGCGCTGGTGGCTGCCGCTGTTTTCGGAAACAGCTATTTCTCCGAAATGTCTCCCCTGTATCGGGCGCTGGGCGTTCTGGCTGTGGCCCTGGTGGCCGCGTTCGTGGCGTTGCAGACCGAACAAGGCAAGGCATTCAACCAGCTTCGCAAAGATTCCGCCGTGGAGCTGCGCAAGGTGGTTTGGCCAACCCGGCAGGAAACGTTGCAAACCACGCTGATCGTTCTGGTCTTCGTGCTGATCGTGGCTCTGCTGTTGTTCGTGCTTGATTGGGCGCTCAACGGCATGATCTCCACGCTCATCGGTTAAGGGGTAGACATGACCAAGCGCTGGTACGTGGTACACGCCTATTCAGGCTTTGAAAAGCACGTCAAGCGGGCCCTGGAAGAGCGCATCAAGCTCCGCTCCATGGAAGAGCTGTTTGGCGAGATTCTCGTTCCCACCGAAGAGGTGGTCGAGATGCGTGGCGGGCAGAAACGCAAGTCCGAGCGAAAGTTTTTCCCTGGCTATGTGCTGGTTCAGATGGAGATGTGTGACGACTCCTGGCACATGGTGAAAGAGACGCCGAAGGTGATGGGCTTTATTGGCGAAGACCCGAAAAATCCGGGTCGCGTTTCGCCCATTACCCAGAAAGAGGCGGATGCCATTCTGCGTCGCATGGACGATGCGGTAGAGAAGCCGAAGCCGAAAACGCTGTTTGAGCCTGGCGAAGTGGTTCGTGTTACCGACGGCCCGTTCGCCGACTTCAACGGTGTGGTTGAAGAAGTGAACTACGAAAAGAGTCGCTTGCATGTGGCGGTGCTCATTTTCGGTCGCTCCACGCCTGTGGAGCTGGAATTTGGTCAGGTCGAGAAAACCTGATTACAGCGCCCGCCTTCTCGATTGAGAGGGCGGGTTTTCCGACCCACCTCAGGGGAGCCCTTAACACGGCGTTTGAACCCAAGGAGTCAGTGTCATGGCAAAGAAAGTACAAGCCTACATCAAGCTGCAAGTGGCAGCGGGTCAGGCTAACCCTTCACCGCCGGTCGGCCCCGCTTTGGGCCAGCACGGCGTGAACATCATGGAGTTCTGTAAGGCGTTCAACGCCCAGACCCAGCAGCTCGATCAGGGCGCGCCGGTGCCGGTGGTGATCACCGTGTACAGCGACCGCTCCTTTACCTTCACCATGAAGACGCCGCCGGCGGCTTACCTGTTGAAGAAGGCCGCGGGCATCAAAAGCGGTTCCGGTGAGCCCAACACCAAGAAGGTGGGTAAGGTGAACCGTGCGCAGCTCGAAGAGATCGCCAAGGCCAAGGAGCCTGATCTCACCGCGGCGGATCTGGATGCCGCAGTGCGCACCATCGCGGGCTCCGCCCGTTCCATGGGCCTGGACGTGGAGGACTAACCAATGGCTAAGCTGTCCAAACGCGCCCGCGTTATCCGTGAAAAGATCGAGCCGGGCAAGCTGTACCCGGTGGAAGAAGCCGTCGCTCTGCTGAGCGAGCTGTCCACCGTGAAGTTCAAGGAATCCATTGATGTGTCGGTGAACCTGGGTGTTGACCCGCGTAAATCCGACCAGAACGTGCGTGGCGCCTCGGTGCTGCCGCACGGCACCGGCAAAACGGTTCGCGTTGCTGTGTTCGCGCAGGGCGCCAAAGCCGATGAAGCCAAGGAAGCCGGCGCCGACGTGGTCGGTTTCGATGACCTGGCTGAGCAGGTTCAGGCCGGTGAAATCAATTTCGACGTGGTGATCGCTTCTCCGGACGCAATGCGCGTTGTCGGTAAGCTGGGCACCATCCTGGGCCCGCGCGGTCTGATGCCGAACCCTAAGGTCGGCACCGTGACCCCGGACGTTGCCCAGGCGGTGAAGAACGCCAAGGGTGGCCAGGTGCGTTACCGTACCGACAAGGGCGGTATCATCCATTGTACCGTGGGCCAGCTGGGCTTCGACGCCAACGCCATCAAGGAAAACGTGGAAGCGCTGGTCGCTGATCTGAAGAAGGCGAAGCCGTCTTCCGCCAAGGGCACTTATTTTAAGAAAGTGACCTTGTCCAGCACCATGGGTCCGGGCCTGGTGATCGATCCCGCCTCCCTGGCCATGTAACGAATCCGGGCCGGCGTAAGCCGGTCCAAAGGGCTTTGATCCCGACGCGGCACTTTTCGGAGTGCAGGTCGCCGGGGCGTCAAAGACCGCAGGTCCACCGGCGTGAATGGAGTCTGGCTTTATGAGCCAAGTTTCCGCCGGGGGTTAAGGGGTAACCGCCTGCGCAGGCGCGGTAGTTACAAATCCTGTGTCAAAGCAGGGGCTGGCTTCCGCGATACCGATCGGGCAACCGATCATGGCAACCGCCGGGAACATCAGTATGCAGTCGATGTATCCGGTTAAGTTTGTGAATCCAGGAGGTAAATTGTGCCTTTGAATCTGGAGGACAAACGGGCGATCGTGGTTTCGGTGAATGCTATTGCCGCCGAAGCGCTGTCCGCCGTGGTTGCCGATTATCGTGGCCTCTCTGTTGCGGAAATGACTGACCTCCGCAAGAAAGCCCGCGAAACCGGCGTGTATCTGAAAGTTGTTCGGAACACGTTGGCCAAGCGCGCCGTTGCCGGCACTGATTACGAGTGTCTCAACGATGCGCTGGTCGGCCCCACGGTCCTGGCATTTTCCCAGGAAGATCCGGGCGCAGCTGCCCGGCTCATCAAGGATTTTGCTAAGGAACACGATGCGCTCGAAGTGAAGGCGCTCGCCGTTGGTGGTGTGGTGTATGACGCTAAGGATATCGATGTCCTGGCGAAATTGCCGACCCGCGACGAAGCTCTCGCTCAGCTGCTGTCCGTCATGCAGGCCCCGGTGGCCAAGTTTGTTCGCACGCTCAACGAAGTGCCTGGCAAATTTGTTCGCACGGTCGCCGCTGTGAAGGACAAGAAACAGCAGGAAGCTGCCTGATTTTGTATCCGGTAGCGTAACCACCCGATCCATAGAGATCGCCCGTACGGTGATTTTAGGAGATTGAAAATGGCCGTTTCCAAAGAAGACATTCTCAGCGCTGTTGCTGAGATGAGCGTTATGGACCTCGTTGAACTGATCGAGTCCATGGAAGAGAAGTTCGGCGTATCCGCTGCTGCCGCCGTTGCCGCTGCTCCCGCAGCCGCTGGTGGCGACGCTGGTGCCGCCGCTGAAGAGCAGACCGAATTCGACGTTATCCTGACTGGTTTCGGCGACAAGAAAGTCGGCGTGATCAAAGCAGTACGCGAAGTGACCGGTCTGGGTCTGAAAGAAGCGAAAGATCTGGTCGAAGGTGCCCCTGCTTCGGTCAAGGAAGGCGTTTCCAAGGACGAAGCCGCAGAGATCAAGAAAAAGATCGAAGAGGCTGGCGGTACCGCCGATCTCAAGTAAGCGCGAGCGCGCTATGTCTTTCCAGAGTATGGCGGAAAGACGCCGGCTGGCAGCTTAAGGGCTGCCAGCCTTTTGTCGTTTCTGTATGAAGGGTTCATGCAGAAATATCACCCAGGGGTGATAGGTCAACAGCCGAGGAACGCAGATGGCATACTCATTCACTGAGAAAAAGCGGATCCGCAAAGATTTCGGCAAGCTTCCCAAGGTCATGGAGGTTCCGTATCTCCTGGCCATACAGCTCGATTCTTACCGCAAATTCCTGCAGCAGGACAAAAGCGCCGAGGAGCGCTTCGAGGAGGGTCTGGAAGCGGCCTTCCGGTCCGTTTTCCCGATTTCAAGCTACTCCGGGAACGCGGCCCTCGAGTATGCCGGCTATGAGTTCGGCAAACCGGTCTTTGATGTAAAAGAGTGCATTATCCGGGGCACCACCTATGCCGCGCCGTTGCGCGTGCGTATCCGTCTGGTGATCTACGACAAGGAGTCCAACGGCGCCATCAAGGACATCCGTGAGCAGCAGGTCTACATGGGCGAAATCCCGTTGATGACTGAAAACGGTACCTTCGTGATCAACGGTACCGAGCGGGTTATCGTGTCCCAGCTGCACCGCTCTCCTGGCGTGTTCTTCGACCACGATAAGGGCAAGACTCACTCCTCCGGCAAGCTGCTGTATTCCGCCCGGGTGATTCCCTACCGTGGCTCCTGGCTGGACTTCGAATTCGATCCGAAGGATCTGGTCTACGTGCGCATTGACCGCCGTCGCAAATTGCCGGCGACGATTCTGCTGCGCGCGCTCGGTTATACTTCCGATGAAATTCTCGACATGTTCTTCGAGACCAACGAAATTCTGGTCGAAGACGGTGTCTATCGCATGCGCCTGGTGCCTGAACGTTTGCGCGGTGAGACCGCCACGTTTGATATCCTGGCCGGCGACGAGGTGGTGGTGGAGCAGGGTCGTCGAGTGACCGCCCGCCACATCCGCCAGCTCGAGAAAGCGAACATCGAATATCTGGAAATCCCCGGTGAGTACCTGCAAGGGCGCTACCTGGCCAAGTCCATTATTGACCAGGAAACCGGTGAAGTGGTGGTCGAGTGCAATACCGAACTCGGCGGCGACACCCTGGAGAAACTCGAGAAAGCCGGTATCGGCCGTTTCGAAACGCTCTACACCAACGACCTGGACAACGGCCCGTTCATGGCCGACACCCTGCGTGCGGACCCCACCCGCAGCCCGCTTGAGGCGCTGGTGGAAATCTACCGCATGATGCGTCCTGGCGAGCCGCCGACCAAGGAAGCGGCGGAAAACCTGTTCCGCAATCTGTTCTTCACCGATGAGCGCTATGACCTCTCCGGTGTGGGCCGCATGAAGTTTAACCGTCGCCTCGGCCGTGAAGATGAAACCGGTCCCGGCATTCTCTATGACGGCCGCTACTTCAGCGCGCGCAACGACGAAGAGGGCAAGCAGTACTTCGAGCAAATGGGCGAGCAGAAGTCCGATGTGATCGAAGTACTGAAAACGCTGGTGGATATCCGTAACGGCAACGGCGTGGTCGATGACATCGATCACCTGGGCAACCGCCGGATCCGCTCCGTGGGTGAAATGGCGGAGAACCAGTTCCGCGTTGGTCTGGTGCGGGTGGAGCGCGCCGTCAAGGAGCGCCTGAGCCTGGCGGAATCCGAAGGCCTGATGCCGCAGGATCTGATCAATGCCAAGCCGGTGGCCGCGGCGGTGAAGGAGTTCTTTGGCTCCTCCCAGCTGTCCCAGTTCATGGATCAGAACAACCCGCTCTCCGAGATTACGCATAAGCGCCGTGTCTCCGCGTTGGGCCCGGGTGGCCTGACCCGTGAGCGCGCCGGCTTCGAAGTGCGTGACGTGCATCCGACCCACTATGGCCGGGTGTGCCCGATCGAGACGCCGGAAGGCCCGAACATCGGCCTGATCAACTCGCTGGCTACCTACGCACGCACCAACGAATACGGCTTCCTGGAAGCGCCCTATCGGCGCGTGGTCGATGGCAAGGTCACCGACGACATCGAATACCTCTCCGCGATTGAAGAAGCGGAGTGCGTGATCGCCCAGGTCGACGCCAAGATGAACGATAACGGCAGCTTCGCCGAAGACTTCGTTACCGTGCGTCACCGTTACGAATTCACCGTGATGGAGCGCGACACCATTACCCATATGGATGTCTCGCCGCGTCAGGTGGTGTCCGTGGCCGCGTCGCTGATTCCGTTCCTGGAGCACGATGACGCCAACCGCGCCTTGATGGGCTCGAACATGCAGCGTCAGGCAGTACCGACCCTGCGTGCCGAGAAACCGCTGGTGGGCACCGGTATGGAGCGCCACGTGGCGCGCGATTCCGGCGTTTGCGTGGTGGCTCAGCGTGGCGGTATCGTGGACAAAGTGGATGCCTCGCGGATCATCGTCAAAGTGAACGACGACGAAGTGATCGAGGGTGAAGCCGGTGTGGATATTTACAACCTCACCAAGTACACCCGGTCCAACCAGAACACCTGCATCAACCAGCGTCCGCTGGTGAAAGTGGGTGATAAGGTGGCGGCCCGCGACATCATGGCCGACGGCCCGTCCGTGGACATGGGTGAGCTGGCCCTGGGGCAGAACATGCGCGTCGCGTTCATGCCCTGGAACGGTTACAACTTCGAGGATTCCATCCTCATTTCCGAGCGTGTGGTGAAAGAGGATCGCTTTACCTCCATCCACATTCAGGAACTGACCGCCATTGCCCGGGACACCAAGCTGGGTGCAGAGGAAATCACCGCCGACATTCCCAACGTGGGCGAGGCGGCTCTGGCCAAGCTGGACGAATCCGGCATCGTCTACATCGGTGCCGAAGTGGAAGCGGGCGATATTCTGGTGGGCAAGGTGACGCCGAAGGGCGAAACCCAGCTGACTCCGGAAGAAAAACTGCTGCGCGCCATCTTCGGTGAGAAGGCGTCCGACGTGAAGGACACCTCTCTGCGGGTTTCCTCCGGCGTTAAAGGCACGGTTATTGACGTGCAGGTGTTCACCCGCGACGGCGTGGAGAAAGACGAACGCGCCAAGCAAATCGAACAGGACGCGCTGGACAAGTTCCGCAAGGACTTGAAAGACGAGTACCGCATTCTTGAGCAGGATATCCTGGATCGCCTGCGCACCGTGATGACCGGCAAGAAGGTCAACGGCGGGGCCGGCCTCAAGCGCGGCACCGAACTGACCCGCGACCTGCTTGACGGCCTGGACGCCGACAAGTGGTTCGAACTGCGGCCCGCCGATGACGACATCGCCGAGCAGCTTGAGCGCGCTCACCAGTACCTGGAGCAGCACAAGAAAGAGCAGGACGAGCGCTATAAGGACAAGCAGGCCAAGATTTCCGGTGGCGATGACCTGTCCCACGGTGTGCTCAAGGTGGTCAAGGTTTACCTGGCGATCAAGCGTCGCATCCAGCCGGGTGACAAGATGGCCGGCCGCCACGGTAACAAGGGTGTGATCTCCGTGATCATGCCGGAAGAAGATATGCCCTACGACGAGAACGGCGTCCCCGTGGACGTGGTGCTCAACCCGTTGGGCGTGCCTTCGCGGATGAACGTGGGGCAGATTCTTGAAACCCACCTTGGCTGGGCCGCGAAAGGCCTGGGCGAGCGCATCGGCGAAATGCTCGATCAGGAGAAGAAGGCGTCCGAAGTACGCGACTTCCTCGACCAGATCTACAATCAGACCGGTGCCGGCGGTACCGACGAAGATTGGAGCAGCTTCAGCGAAGAGGACGTTCTCGAGCTGGCCCGCAACCTGCGCGCCGGTGTGCCGATGGCGACCGCCGTGTTCGACGGCGCCAAGGAGTTCGAGATCAAGGCTCTGCTGGAGCTGGCCGGGCATAACCGTTCCGGGCAGATCGAGCTGTGGGATGGCCGTAGCGGCGAGAAGTTCGACCGCAAGGTGACCGTTGGCTACATGTACATGCTGAAGCTGAACCACCTGGTGGACGACAAAATGCACGCCCGCTCCACCGGCTCCTACAGCCTGGTTACCCAGCAACCGCTGGGCGGCAAGGCGCAGTTCGGCGGTCAGCGCTTCGGGGAAATGGAGGTGTGGGCTCTGGAAGCCTATGGCGCCGCCTATACCCTGCAGGAAATGCTCACCGTGAAATCCGACGACGTAAATGGCCGTACGCGCATTTACAAGAACATCGTCGATGGAGATCACCGGATGGATCCGGGCATGCCGGAATCCTTCAACGTACTGCTGAAGGAAATCCGTTCACTCGGTATCAATATCGAGCTGGAAAGCGACTAAGCAGCCGGCGCCGCGCTCTTTGACAGCGCGGCGCCCCCTGCTTGACCCGGTTTTAGGAAAGAATCGCGAGCGAAAGCTCCTTACGGAGGACTGGCCTTGAAAGACTTGCTGAATCTGCTCAAAAGTCAGGGACAAGTCACGGAATTCGACAAGCTGAAGATCGGTCTGGCACCGCCGGACCTGATCCGCTCCTGGTCTTTTGGCGAAGTGAAGAAGCCGGAAACCATCAACTACCGCACCTTTAAACCGGAGCGGGATGGCCTGTTCTGCGCGCGTATTTTTGGTCCCATCAAGGACTACGAGTGCCTGTGCGGCAAATACAAACGCCTCAAGCACCGCGGTGTGATCTGCGAGAAGTGTGGCGTGGAAGTGACGCTCTCGAAAGTGCGTCGCGAGCGTATGGGCCACATCGAGCTGGCAAGCCCGGTGGCGCACATCTGGTTCCTTAAGTCGCTGCCTTCGCGCATCGGCTTGATGCTGGATATGACGCTGCGTGATATCGAGCGCGTGCTGTACTTCGAATCCTTCGTGGTCACCGAGCCTGGCATGACCACGCTTGAGCGTGGGCAGCTGCTCACCGACGAAGAATACTTCGACGCGTTGGAGCAGTTCGGCGACGAATTCGAAGCGAAAATGGGCGCCGAAGCGGTACAGCAGCTTCTGCTTGAGCTCGACCTTAAGGACGAGATCAACACCCTGCGCGAAGAAATCGAAGCCACCAACTCCGACACCAAGCTGAAGAAGCTCTCCAAGCGTCTCAAGCTGATGGAAGGCTTCCAGGCGTCCGGCAACGAGCCGGAATGGATGATCATGACGGTGCTGCCGGTGCTGCCGCCGGATCTGCGTCCGCTGGTACCGCTGGATGGCGGCCGCTTCGCGACCTCCGATCTGAACGATCTGTACCGCCGCGTGATCAACCGTAATAACCGCCTCAAGCGTCTGCTCGACCTTAACGCCCCGGACATCATCGTGCGCAACGAAAAGCGCATGTTGCAGGAATCCGTGGACGCGCTGCTGGACAACGGCCGCCGTGGCCGCGCCATCACCGGCTCCAACAAGCGTCCGCTGAAGTCCCTGGCCGACATGATCAAAGGCAAGCAGGGCCGCTTCCGTCAGAACCTGCTCGGTAAGCGGGTCGACTACTCCGGTCGTTCCGTGATCGTGGTGGGCCCGACCCTGAAGCTGCACGAGACCGGTCTGCCCAAGAAAATGGCTCTGGAACTGTTCAAGCCGTTTATCTTCGCCAAACTGGAAGCCCGCGGCCTGGCCACCACCATCAAGGCGGCCAAGAAGATGGTCGAGCGCGAAACCGCCGAGGTGTGGGACATTCTCGCCGAGGTGATTCGCGAGCACCCGGTGATGTTGAACCGGGCGCCGACTCTTCACCGTTTGGGCATTCAGGCGTTCGAGCCGGTGCTGATCGAAGGTAAGGCGATCCAGCTTCATCCGCTGGTGTGCGCGGCCTTTAACGCCGACTTCGACGGTGACCAGATGGCGGTGCACGTACCGCTGACCCTGGAAGCGCAGTTGGAAGCCCGGGCGCTGATGATGTCCACCAACAACATCCTCTCTCCCGCCAACGGTGAGCCGATCATCGGCCCGACCCAGGACGTGGTGCTGGGGCTGTACTACATCAGCCGTGATCGGGTGAACGCCAAGGGCGAAGGCCGGGTGTTCGCCGACACCAAGGAAGTGATGCGCGCGCTGGGCACCAAGGAAGTGCACCTTCATGCCCGCGTCAAAGTGCGTATTCACGATGTGGTGAAAGATCAGCAGGGCAACATCGAGGAAACCGTGCGCCTGGTGGATACCACGCCGGGCCGCTGTAAGCTGTGGGACATCGTGCCGCCGGGCCTGGGCTTCGACATGGTCAACCAGAACATGACCAAGAAGGCGATTTCCAAGCTGCTCAACACCTGCTACCGCATTCTGGGTACCAAAGAGACCTGTATCTTCGCCGACCAGATCATGTACCTTGGTTTCCGCGAAGCAACGCTCTCCGGCTCTTCCATCGGTGTGGAAGACATGGTGATTCCGGATGCCAAGTACACGCTGATCGCTTCCGCCGAGGAAGAGGTGCGCGAGATCGAGGAGCAGTTCGCTTCCGGTCTGGTAACCCGTGGTGAGCGTTACAACAAGGTGGTGGATATCTGGTCGCGCACCAATGACCAGATCGCCAAGGCGATGATGGAAAACCTGCGCGTCGAGCTGGTGAAAAACCGTGAAGGCAAAGACGAAGAGCAGGGTTCTTTCAACTCCATCTTCATGATGGCCGATTCCGGCGCGCGGGGTTCCGCGGCGCAGATTCGTCAGCTCGCCGGCATGCGCGGCCTGATGGCCAAGCCGGATGGTTCCATCATCGAGACGCCGATCACCAGTAACTTCCGTGAAGGGCTGAACGTACTGCAGTACTTCATCTCCACCCACGGGGCCCGGAAAGGTCTGGCGGATACCGCTCTGAAGACCGCCAACTCCGGTTACCTGACCCGCCGTCTGGTGGACGTGGCTCAGGATCTGGTCATCAACGAGCTCGACTGTGGCACCGAAAATGGTCTGCTGACGACACCGTTGATCGAAGGCGGTGATGTGGTCGAGCCCCTGCGCGAGCGGGTGCTGGGCCGGGTCGTGGCCCGTGACGTGATGAACCCGCTGAACAAGGATGAAGTGGCCGTGGAAGCGGGCACCCTTCTTGATGAAGTCTGGGTTGAGCGTCTGGAAACCATGGGCGTGGACGAAGTCTTCGTGCGCTCGCCGATCACCTGTGAAACCCGCTGGGGCGTGTGCGCGGCCTGTTACGGCCGTGACCTGGCCCGTGGCCATCAGGTCAACGTGGGCGAAGCGGTTGGTGTGATCGCGGCGCAGTCCATTGGTGAGCCGGGTACCCAGCTGACCATGCGGACCTTCCACATCGGTGGCGCCGCAAGCCGGGCGTCCGCGGTGTCCAGCATTCAGATCAAGCACGGCGGCAAGCTGCGGTTCCACAACGCCAAGCACGTGACGCACAAGAACGGGCTGGTGATCGTATCCCGTTCCGCGGAGTTGGCGGTGGCCGATGAGCTGGGCCGTGAGCGCGAGCGTTACAAGGTGCCCTATGGTGCCCTGGTTACCGTGAATGAAGGTGACACCATCGAAGGCGGCCGCGTGGTGGCAACCTGGGATCCGCACACCCACCCGATTATTGCTGAAGTGGCCGGTAAGGTTCAGTTCGGTGATATGGAGGAGGGCATCGCGGTGACCTACCAGACCGACGAATTGACCGGTCTGACCAACATCGAGGTGATGCCGAGCCAGGACCGCCCGTCCGCGGGTAAGGATCTGCGCCCGGTGGTTCGCGTGGTGGACGCCAAGGGCAAGGCGGTCAGCCTGCCCAACACGGACAGCCCGGCCAACTACTTCCTGCCCGGCGGTGCGCTGTCCGGCTTGAAGAACGGCGCGGACATCCACGTCGGTGACGTGATTGCGCGGATTCCCCAGGAATCCTCGAAAACACGGGACATCACCGGTGGTCTGCCGCGCGTGGCCGACCTGTTCGAAGCGCGTAACCCGAAAGAGGCCGCCATCCTCGCCGAGAAGAGCGGTGTGGTGTCCTTTGGTAAGGAAACCAAAGGCAAGGTGCGGCTGGTGATCACCCCGGACGACGGCGCCGAGCCCTACGAAGAGCTGATCCACAAGTGGCGCCAGCTCAACGTATTCGAGGGTGAAAGCGTTGAGAAAGGCGAGGTGATCTCCGACGGCCCGCTCAACCCGCATGACATCCTGCGCCTGAAAGGGCAGGTGGAGCTGGCGCGTTATATCGTCAACGAGGTGCAGGAGGTCTATCGTCTTCAGGGCGTGAAGATCAACGACAAGCACATTGAGACGATCATTCGCCAGATGCTGCGCAAGGTGGAAATCTCCGAAGTGGGCGAGTCCCATTTCATCAAGGGTGAGCAGGCTGAATACGCTCGCGTGATGGAAGAGAATGACCGCCTCAAAGCCGAGGACAAGATGCTGCCCCAGTTCCAGCGTTTGCTGCTGGGTATCACCAAGGCATCCCTGGCGACCGAATCGTTCATCTCCGCGGCCTCCTTCCAGGAGACCACCCGGGTGCTGACCGAAGCGGCGGTGACCGGCAAGGAAGATGACCTGCGCGGCCTGAAAGAGAACGTGGTGGTGGGTCGTCTGATCCCCGCCGGTACCGGTTACGCCTATCACATGGAACGGCGTCGTCAACGGGCGGAAGCGCTCGGCGATGGTCCGACCATGGATGAGGTGGAAGCGGCGCTTTCCGAAGCGCTCAGCTCCTCCGATCAGGAGTAACCAGAACCCCCGGTGCCTTGACTTGGCGCCGGGGGCTCCCTAGAATCGCTCGCCCCTATTCTACAGGTAGAGATAGGGAGGCGAAAAAGTGGCGGAAGTTGTTTCGTCACAGAACTGTAAGCGTGGAGCAGTAGTTTCATGGCAACTGTAAACCAGCTGGTGCGCAATCCGCGCAAAAGCAAGGTAGAAAAGAGCGACTCGGTCGCCCTTCAGGGCTGTCCTCAGCGTCGCGGCGTTTGCACCCGGGTGTATACCACTACCCCGAAGAAGCCGAACTCCGCGCTGCGTAAGGTGTGCCGTGTGCGCCTGACCAACGGTTATGAAGTGTCCTCCTATATTCCCGGAGAAGGCCATAACCTGCAGGAGCACTCCGTGGTGCTGATCCGTGGCGGTCGTGTAAAAGACCTGCCCGGTGTGCGCTATCACACTGTGCGTGGCACCCTGGATACCGCCGGCGTTCAGGACCGCAAACAGCGTCGGTCCAAATACGGCGCCAAGCGGCCGAAGAAGTAACACCAACCCCTTTCCATACAGCCGGATGACAGTGAGTCCTCCGGTGGGATGAGTAAGGCCGGGCCTGTCCCGGGTAACCCTGAAGCTTTCCCGCCCCCGTGCGGGTCATTTGAGGAACACATCCGATGCCAAGAAGACGCGTCGTCGCCAAACGTGAGATCCTGCCGGATCCCAAATTCGGAAGCCAGTTGCTGGCCAAGTTCATGAACCACGTGATGGTGGATGGCAAGAAGTCCGTCGCCGAGCGTATCGTGTACGGCGCACTGGATACCGTGGCCGAGCGCAAGAACGGTGAAGCGCTGGAGCTGTTTGAGAAAGCCCTGGACAACATCCGCCCCATGGTGGAGGTGAAGAGTCGCCGCGTCGGTGGTGCAACCTACCAGGTTCCCGTTGAAGTGCGTCCCAGCCGTCGTACCGCCCTGGCCATGCGCTGGCTGGTGGATTCCGCCCGTAAGCGTGGCGAGAAGAGCATGGCTCAACGCCTGGCCGGCGAAGTCATGGACGCCGCCGAAGGCAAGGGTGCCGCCATGAAGAAGCGTGAAGACGTACACCGGATGGCCGAGGCCAACAAGGCCTTCTCCCACTTCCGCTTCTAAGGAAGAGCGCACCGAGAGTGAACCGGCCTGCGATCAGGCCGGTTTTTGTATTGGAACCAGTGATTCGAGGTTAGCAGCGTGGCACGTAAGACTCCTCTCAACCGCTATCGCAACATCGGTATCTGCGCCCACGTGGACGCGGGCAAGACTACGACTACCGAACGCGTCCTCTTTTACACCGGCGTCTCCCATAAAATCGGTGAGGTGCATGACGGTGCGGCGACCATGGACTGGATGGAGCAGGAGCAGGAGCGCGGTATCACCATCACCTCCGCGGCAACCACCTGTTTCTGGCAGGGCATGGATCAGCAGTACGACCAGCACCGGATCAACATCATCGACACCCCGGGGCACGTGGACTTCACCATTGAAGTGGAGCGGTCCCTGCGTGTGCTGGATGGTGCCGTGGTGGTGTTCTGTGGCACCTCTGGTGTTGAGCCGCAGTCCGAAACGGTATGGCGTCAGGCCAACAAATACGAAGTGCCCCGCATCGTGTTCGTCAACAAGATGGACCGTGCCGGCGCGGACTTCGACCGCGTGGTGACTCAGATTCGTCAGCGTCTGGGTGCCAAGGTCGTTCCGATTCAGTACAACATCGGCGCCGAAGAAGACTTCAAAGGCGTGGTCGATCTGATCCGGATGAAAGCGATCTACTGGAACGAAGACGACATGGGGATGACCTACGAAGAGCGGGACATTCCTGAGAACATCCAGGGGCGCTGCGACGAACTGCGCGAGCAAATGGCCGAGCACGCCGCCGAGGCCTCCGAAGAATTGATGGAGAAGTACCTCAACAACGGCGAACTGACCAACGAGGAAATCAAGTTTGGTCTGCGTCAGCAGGTGCTCGCCAACGAAATCGTTCTGGCTCTGTGTGGCTCCGCCTTTAAGAACAAGGGCGTTCAGGCGATGCTGGATGCGGTCATCGAGTTCCTGCCCGCTCCGGACGAAGTGAAGGCGATTCAGGGTCTGCTGGACGACGGCGAGACCGTTGAGTCCCGTGCGTCCTCCGACGAGGCGCCGTTCTCTTCCCTGGCGTTCAAGATCGCCACCGACCCGTTCGTCGGCTCGCTGACCTTTATCCGCGTTTACTCCGGTGTGCTGAATTCCGGTGACAGCGTGATGAACTCGGTCAAGCAGAAGAAAGAGCGCGTGGGCCGTCTGCTGCAGATGCACGCCAACACCCGTGAAGAGATCAAGGAAGTGCGCGCCGGTGACATCGCCGCCTGCGTGGGCCTGAAAGACGTGACCACCGGGGACACCCTGTGCGATCTGAACAAGGTGATCGTCCTTGAGCGCATGGAGTTCCCGGATCCGGTGATCTCCGTGGCGGTGGAGCCGAAATCCAAGGCTGACCAGGAGAAAATGGGCCTGGCGCTGGGCCGTCTGGCGCAGGAAGACCCGTCGTTCCGAGTTAAGACCGACGAAGAAACCGGCCAGACCATCATTTCCGGCATGGGCGAGTTGCACCTGGACATCCTTGTGGATCGCATGAAGCGCGAGTTCAAGGTTGAGGCAAACATCGGTGCGCCCCAGGTGGCCTACCGGGAAACCTTCACCAAGCCGGCTGACGTGGAAGGCAAGTTCGTCAAGCAGTCCGGTGGTCGTGGCCAGTACGGTCACGTTAAGGTGCGGTTCGAGCCGATTGATCGCGATGCCGAGTTTGAGTTCGAAGAGCAGATCCACGGTGGTGTGGTGCCGAAGGAATACTTCGGCGCGATCCAGAAGGGCATCTACGAACAGCTGCAGTCCGGTGTGATCGCTGGTTATCCGGTGCTGGGTGTCAAGGCGACTCTCTACGATGGTTCCTACCATGAGGTGGATTCCAATGAGAACGCCTTCCGCATGGCGGGTGCGCTGGCCGTGCGCAACGCTTCCAAGGAAGCCGGTGTGGTCCTGCTTGAGCCGATGATGAAGGTGGAAGCGGTGACCCCCGAAGACTACATGGGCGATGTGATGGGTGACCTGAACCGTCGTCGCGGCATCGTGCACGGCATGGAGGACACTCTGGCCGGCAAGATCATCCGCGCGGAGGTTCCGCTTTCCGAGATGTTTGGTTACGCGACCGACCTGCGTTCCATGTCTCAGGGGCGTGCCAGTTACTCCATGGAGTTCCTGAAGTACGCTGAAGCGCCTCGCAACATCGCTGATGACGTCATCAGCGGTAAGAAATCTTAAATTTACGGTTAATTGTTAAAGGTATAGAGCCGTGGCAAAGGAAAAATTTCAACGTAACAAACCGCACGTAAACGTAGGCACCATTGGTCACGTTGACCATGGTAAAACCACGCTGACCGCCGCCCTGACCCGGGTTTGCTTCGAGGTATGGGGTTCAGGTTCCGCGAGCGCGTTCGATCAGATCGATAACGCCCCGGAAGAGCGTGAGCGCGGTATCACGATTGCGACCTCTCACGTGGAGTACGACTCCCCGAAGCGCCACTACGCGCACGTTGACTGCCCGGGTCACGCTGATTATGTGAAAAACATGATCACTGGTGCGGCGCAGATGGACGGTGCGATCCTGGTTTGCTCCGCGGCCGACGGCCCGATGCCGCAAACCCGCGAGCACATCCTGCTGTCGCGCCAGGTTGGCGTACCGTTCATCGTTGTGTTCCTGAACAAAGCGGACAT
>TARA_R110001606_G_scaffold360158_7_pt1 | contig 15995 bp, 15 predicted proteins | sample TARA_R110001606 | Tara Oceans TARA_R110001606 (sample SAMEA4398315) | marine metagenome | biome: Polar Biome; feature: [SRF] surface water layer (ENVO:00010504); material: water (ENVO:00002006), including particulate matter (ENVO:01000060) such as... | depth 5 m | reverse complement strand
GCTTGGAGCTTGGAGCTTGGAGCTTGGAGCTTGGAGCTTGGAGCTTTTGGCCCGTGGCGTCTTTTCCCGCTTGTCTTTGCCAGGGGCGTTCAGTACAATTCGCACCCTCTTGCCCGGCGGGCTCACGCCGGCGGGTCGCTCAGACCCGTAACGAGTTGAATTCAGGGCACAAATTTAGGGAAGACCCATGAAGACCTTCAGCGCCAAACCGGAAAGCGTAAAGCGCGACTGGTATGTGGTAGACGCCTCCGGCAAAACGCTGGGTCGGTTGGCTACTGAGATTGCCAGCCGTCTGCGCGGTAAGCATAAGCCGGAATTCACGCCGCACGTGGATACCGGTGATTACATCGTGGTGATCAACGCCGAGAAAGTGGCGGTGACCGGCAAAAAAGCCACCGATAAGATGTACTACCGCCACACCGGTTATCCGGGCGGTATCAAGGAAACGAACTTCGAAAACCTGATCAGCGCCAAGCCGAGCATGGTGATTGAGAAGGCCGTGAAGGGCATGTTGCCGCGCACCCCGCTGGGCCGCGCCATGTTCAGCAAACTCAAAGTCTACGCCGGCACCGAGCATCCGCACACTGCTCAGCAGCCGCAGCAGCTGGAAATTTAAGGGGTTTAGTCGATGGCAACAGCAAACGCCGACTACGGGACTGGTCGCCGCAAGACTGCTTCCGCACGCGTTTTTCTCCGTCCGGGCAGCGGCAACATTACCGTGAATGGCCGTCCCCTGGATGTGTTTTTTGGTCGCGAGACCAACCGCATGGTCGTGCGTCAGCCGCTGGAGCTGGTGGATGCCACCGAGCGCTTTGACGTCTACGTGACCGTCAGCGGTGGTGGCAACAACGGCCAGGCCGGTGCCATCCGCCACGGCATCACCCGTGCTCTGATGGAGTACGACGGTGAGCTGCGGGGCGCGCTGCGCCGCGCCGGTTATGTGACCCGCGACGCCCGTGAGGTGGAGCGTAAGAAAGTCGGTCTGCATAAAGCCCGTAAGCGTCCGCAGTACTCCAAGCGTTAATCCGGCCACGCCGGAACGCCAGGGATGTTCAGCGTTGCCAGGCCCGGCTTTGCCGGGGCCATTTCGGTGGCCTGCCCATCCCTCAAAAAAGCCTGGCTTTGCCGGGCTTTTTTTGTGTCCAAATCAGAGGGTTAGCGACCGCGCCAGCGGGAATAACCGGTTGTCAGATGTGGGCTTTTTCATTACCATTTGCGCCGCCTGACTCCGCCCGGAGCACGAGGACTGACCTCGAGTCTCGGATTACCCCCGAGCGTGGGATCTAAGGGGAGAACATCTCAATGAATAATGACGGCGTAAACACCAGCCGCCGCACCTTTTTGATCGGCCTGACGTCGGCGATCGGCGCTGCAGGTGCAGTGGGCGTGGCTGTGCCTTTTGTGAAGTCCTGGGAACCCAGCGCCAAGGCGCAAAATGCCGGCGCACCGGTCACGGTCGACGCCAGCAAGCTGGAAATGGGCCAGCGCGTGGTAGAAGAGTGGCGCGGACAGCCGATCTGGGTGATTCGCCGGACCGACGATATGCTCGCCGGCCTGCCCAAGCACGACGATCAGTTGAAAGACCCGGATTCTTCCGTGGATCAGCAGCCGCCTTACGCAAAAAACGCGTGGCGCTCGATCAAGAAAGAATATCTGATACTGATCGGTACCTGCACCCACCTGGGGTGTTCTCCCCTGTATGAGCCGGAGCCCACCGTGCAATTGAAAGAGGGCGGTTTCTTCTGCCCCTGCCACGGTTCCCGCTTTGATCTGGCGGGCCGGGTGTACCAGAACGTTCCGGCACCGACCAACCTGGTGGTCCCGCCGCACTCCTACACGAGCGAAACGGTAATCGTGGTTGGCTCTGAAGAAGGGGAGACCAAGGCATGATGAGAATGGTGAATGGTCTGATCGACTGGGTGGACGCCCGTCTGCCGGTGGTCAATACCTACAAGAAGCACATGTCGGAGTACTACGCTCCGAAGAACTTCAACTTCTGGTACTACTTTGGGGTGCTCTCCATGGTGGTGCTGGTCAACCAGTTGCTGACCGGCGTCTGGCTGACCATGTTCTATTCCCCCAGCGATGGCTTCGCTTCCGTTGAGTACATCATGCGTGATGTGCAATGGGGCTGGCTGATTCGCTACATGCACGCGGTGGGCGCGTCCGCGTTCTTCGCGGTGGTCTACATCCATATGTTCCGTGGCCTGATGTACGGCTCTTATAAGCCGCCGCGGGAGCTGGTGTGGATCTTCGGCATGCTGATCTACGTGGCGCTGATGGCCGAAGGTTTCCTGGGTTACGTGCTGCCCTGGGGCAACATGTCCTATTGGGGGGCGCAGGTGATCATCTCCCTGGCCGGTGCGATCCCCTTCGATGTCCTGCCGTTCATCGACGCCAAGGACGCCAAGGAAATCGGTGAAGCGCTGACCACCTGGGTGCGGGGCGATTTCATGCTCTCCACCGCCACGGTCAACAAGTTCTTCGCTCTGCACGTGGTGGCGATTCCCATCGTGCTGCTGGCGCTGGTGTTCCTGCACATTCTGGCGCTGCACGAAGTGGGTTCCAACAACCCGGATGGCGTTGAGATCAAGCAGAACAAGGACGAGAACGGCATTCCCCGCGATGGCATCCCGTTCCACCCGTATTACACGGTGAAAGACCTGCCCGGGGTGATTATCTTCCTGATGATCTTCGCGACGGTGATCTTCTTCTTCCCCACCGGCGGCGGCTATCTGATCGAGAAGCCCAACTTCATTCCGGCGAACGCCCTGAAAACCCCGGATCACATTGCGCCGGTATGGTACTACGGCCCGTACTACGCGATGCTGCGCGCCACCACCCTGGAATTCCTGGGCATGTCTTCGAAAGCCTGGGGTCTGATCGCCATGGCCGGTGCCATTGTGATCCTGTTCCTGGTGCCGTGGCTGGACCGCCATCCGGTCAAGTCGATCCGCTATAAGGGCCTGGTCAGCAAAATCGCCCTGACGCTGTTCGTACTCGACTTCCTGATGCTCGGTTACTTCGGTACCCAGCCGGCCACCGGTCTGGCGAAGACCCTGGCGCAGATTGGTACGGTGTATTACTTCTTCTTCTTCATCGTATTGCTGCCCTTTGGCCATCGTTTCGAGAAGTCCAAGCCGGTTCCTGAGCGTGTGACGGGGGGTCACTGATGAAGAAGCTAGTTGCCATTGTTCTTATCAGCGTTCTGCCCGCGCTTGGTCTGGCCGCCGAAGGCCATGACGTGGAGCTGCACAAGGCGCCGGTCAATCTGCAGGACAAAGTGAGCCTGCAGAATGGCGCCAAGCTGTTCGTCAACTACTGCATGGGTTGCCACGGCCTGGAATACCTGCGCTACGGGCGCATGGCCGAAGACCTGAATATGCCGGAAGAGGCGGTGGCGAAGTATCTGAACTTCACCTCCGACAAGTTCGGCGACCCGATGAGCAACGCCATGCACGCCGAAGACGGCAAAGCCTGGTTCGGTAACCCGCCGCCGGATTTGAGCCTGGAGGCGCGTTATCAGGGGTCGGATTGGGTGTATTCCTATCTGATCGGCTTCTATGAAGACGAATCCCGCCCTTATGGCTACAACAACAAGGTGTTCCCCAGTGTGGGCATGCCCAATGTGATGGCCTCGTTGAAGCAGGAGCTGGGTGAGGAAGAGTTCAATGCCGCCATGGGCGACATCACTAACTTCCTGACCTACGCCGCCGAGCCGATCGCCGCCAAGCGCGAACACCTGGGTGTGTACGTGCTGCTGTTCCTGGCGATTCTGCTGATACCGGCGTATCTGCTGAAAAAGGAATATTGGAAAGACGTTCACTGACCATCGGAACGTCCTTTTCATGAGCGAACAGGGTAACCGCGCAAGCGGCTACCCTGTTTGTGTTAGGCTAGTGCGCAATCCGGGCGCCAGAGCGCCCGATACGGACTGGTGAAGTTTCGAGCTGGAGATATCTCGACCATGGGTGTGGTGACCAAGCGTTCCTCAATGACTTTCTTTTCTTCCCCGGATGACCATTACAGCCACCGGGTGCGGATCGTTCTGGCCGAAAAAGGCGTGACCGTGGACATCGTCGACGTGGACCGCGCCGACAAGCCGGAAGATCTGGCGTCGCTGAACCCGTACAACGAGGTACCCACCCTGGTGGACCGGGAGCTGACCCTGTACCAGTCCACGGTGATCATGGAATACCTGGACGAGCGCTTTCCGCACCCGCCGTTGCTGCCGGTGTACCCGGTGGCCCGGGCGCAAAGCCGGCTGCTGATTCACCGCGTGGAACGTGACTGGTGCGCCCATGTGGACGCGATTCTGGCCGGTGAAGAGAAAGAAGCCTCTCTCAACAAGCGCCGCAAGGAGCTTCGCGACGGGCTGATCACCACCGCGCCGATCTTCAGTGAGCTGCCGTTCTTCATGAGCGAGGAGTTCACCCTGGTGGATTGCGTGGTGGCGCCGATCATGTGGCGGTTGCCGGTGCTGGGCGTGGAACTGCCCAAGCAGGCCAAGCCGTTGCTGGATTACGCGGACCGTCTGTTCGACCGCGACAGCTTCCAGGCCAGCCTGACCGAAGCCGAGCGCGAAATGCGCCTGCCGTAAGCCATGAGTGATGCCATGACCTCCAATCGCCCGTATCTGATACGGGCGATTCACGAATGGATCTGCGATAACGGTTTGACCACGCACCTGGCGGTGAACGCCGGCTACCCGGGTACCGAGGTGCCCCAGGAGTTCGTGCAGGACGGCCAGATCGTGCTCAATATCGCGCCGCGCGCGGTCACCGCCTTTTCGGCGGACAATACCGAGATCTGCTTTTCCGCCCGCTTTGGTGGCGTGCCCCGACAGATTCGCGTCCCGGTGGACGCGGTGATGGCGGTGTTCGCCCGGGAAAACGGCCAGGGCATGGCGTTTGACGCGGTGGAACCGCCGCCGGAGCCACCGTCTTCGCCAGATCAGCCCGAGGACAACGCGGCCAGCCGGGGCAGTCATCTGAAAGTCGTAAAATAGCCGCAACAGGCAGCGTGCCGGGGCTGTGTCGCTGACGGTCATCCCCGGCGGCGCAGCCCCTTTGCAATTGGAGCCCGCATGCTGCTTTCCCCCCGTTTGCGCCTGGTGTTGAGTATCACGCTCACCTGGTTCGTGATTTTCGCTGTTCTGCGCGTCGCCTTCTTCTGGTGGTTTCTGGCTGGCCAGGGCCTGGACAGTGGTGAGGCCTGGCAGGCGTTTGGCATTGGTTTGCGCTTTGATTTGCGCATTGCCCTGTTGATTGCCCTGCCGGTGGTGCTGTTGAGCCTGCTGCCCGGCCATTTCGGCCTGCGCACCGGGCGCATCAGCCGCGCCCTGGCGGTGCTCTGGATGGCCCTGGCGGGGATGGCGGTGGCGCTCACCTACGTGGCCGACTGGGCCCACTACAGCTATCTGGAAGAACGCCTCAACGCCTCGGTGCTGCGCTTTTTCCAAAACAGTGGCGACAGCCTGCGCATGGTGTGGGAAAGCTACCCGGTGATCCCGCTGGTGCTGTTGCTGATCGCCGGCGCTCTGTTTGGCGCCTGGTTGGGCGCGCGGGTGGTGCGCATGTTTGTTCAGCGGCCCCGGCCCCGGCGTGGCTGGCTGCGTGGCACGGTGGCGGTGGTCGCCTGCACGTATTTGTATGCGTTGGGCATCATGGGCCAGTTCGGCGAGGTGCCGTTGCGCTGGAGCGATGCTTACTTCGCCAGCAACCAGCAGATCGCCTCGCTGGGGTTGAACCCGGCGGTGTTCTTCTACGACACCCTGATCGCCGGCACCCGTGAACACGACGAAGGCCTGCTCGAGGAGCGCTACCGGCGGGTCGCTGACTATCTGGGCGTGGACCATCCGGATCCGAAGACGCTCGACTTCTCTCGCAAAGTGGCCGGCCACGACACTGGCCGGACCCGCCCGCCCAATGTGGTGTTCATCCATCTCGAATCGCTCGGCGCCAACCGGGTCGGGTTGTTCGGCAACCCCATGGACGCCACCCCCAACGTGGACAATTTCGGCCGCCACGGTTACTTCTTCCCCAATTTCATGGTGCCCGCCAGCGGTACCGCGCGCACCGTGTTCGGGTTGGTCACCGGTATTCCGGATGTGTCCTGGGGCGGTTCAACGGCATCACGGAATCCGCAGATCGTCGATCAGTACACGCTGGTCAACAGCTTCAAAAATTATCAACGCCTGTACTTTATCGGCGGTTCGGCGGGCTGGGCCAACATCGGTGGCCTGCTGAAGAACAACATCAAGGACCTGGAACTGTGGGAGGCGGGTGATTACGACGCGCCGGCCGTGGACGTGTGGGGCATCTCCGACCGTGACCTGTTCAAAGCCGCCCACCGGCGCCTGGACGCGCTCGACCCGGACAAGCCGTTCGTGGCCTTTATCCAGACCGCCGGCAACCATCGGCCGTTCACCATCCCGGAAGATGACTCCGAGTTCGAAGTGAACAACCCGCCGGAAGGCGAGGTGCAGAAACACAGCTTCCTGGGCAACGACCAGTACAACGCGGTGCGCCTGCTCGATTACAACGTGGGCTATTACATCAACCAGTTGGCCGCTCATTCCCATTACGCGGACAACACCATCTACATTATGTACGGCGACCACAACGACCGCTCCAGCACCTCACAGCACATGGGCTACAGCGAAGCGCTGCAGTTGGACAAGCACCACGTGCCGATGATCATCTACGGCCCCGGTGTGCTCGGCGAACCGCGGGTGATCGAGCACCCGGCCAGCCTGGTGGATCTGATGCCCACCGCGCTGGGTATCACCGGTCTGCCCTACGAGAACCGTACCCTGGGCCGCGACCTGCTCAACACCGAGGAGCCCTTCTACGCCCTCACCTTTGGTGGCAACCGCAGCCAGCGGCCGCTGATCGGCCTGCTCGGCAAGGACTACCACCTGGGCATGTACTACAACGGCGAGAACACGCGCCTGTACGATCTCGAGCACCCGGACCTGGAAGCGCCGGTCAACGACCAGCACCCGGACATCACCGCCGACCGCAAAGCCATGCTGGAAGGGCTCTACCAGGCGGCGCGGTATATGTTTCATCACAATAAACCTTGAAAAAGCAGTGTTCGGTTTTCAGTGTTCAGTGTTCAGTAACTGAAAACTGAAAACTGAAAACTGCCCCCAAAAAAAGACCCCGCCGGCGTTGGCCGGCGGGGTCGTCGTCAGGTTCGACGCAAGGAAATCAACGCAAGGACCTGAGAAATTCCGGCAGCGCCAGGCTGAGTTGCGGGACCAGGGTCACCACCGCCAGGACCGCGAGCAGGGCCAGCAGGAACGGCCAGATCGAGCGAACGATTTTCTCCACCGGCACATTGGATATCTGACTGGCGACGAACAGGTTGACCCCCAGTGGCGGCGTCAGGAAGGCAATCTGGATGTTGGTGACCAGGATGATGCCGAAGTGCACCGGGTTGATGCCCAGGGCGGTGACCAGCGGCACCAGGATCGGCGCCAGAATGATGATCGCCGACATGGTTTCCATAAAAGTGCCGACCACGATCAGGAAAATATTGATCAGCAGCAGAATCACCAGCGGGTCGGTGGAGACACCGGCCAGGGCCGCGGAGATCTGCTGCGGGATGGTTTCCAGGGTGATCACCTTGGCGAGCAAGGCGGAGCAGGCCACCACGATCATCAGCGCGCCGGATATCCGATGGGTTTGCTCGAAGGCCTCATGCATGGCGCGGGCATCCAGCTTGCGGTAAACGAAGCGGGCCACCACCAGGGCATAGACCACCGCCACCACCGACGCTTCCACTGGCGTGAACAGCCCGGAATAGATGCCACCGAGAATCAGCACTGGCAGAAACAGGGCGAACTTGGCTTTCCAGATCAGGCACGAGACGCGCTCGGTTTCTTCCTGCTCCGGAACCGGAGCGACCACCGCGCCGGAGCGCTTGGCCATGAAGTACGCGGTACCCACCAGCACCGAGCCCATCAGCAGGCCAGGCAACAGGCCGGCGGCGAACACATCGGCGATCGACACATTGGCGATGATCGCGTAGATGATCATCGGGTTGCTGGGCGGGATCAAAATGCCCAGGGTGCCGCCGGTGGCGGTCACCGAGGCGGCGTAAGGCGCCGGGTAGCCGTAGCGCACCATGGAGGGAATCATGATCGAGCCGATCGCGGCCACGGTGCCCGGGCCGGAGCCGGAAATGGCGGCGAAGAACATGCACGAAAGAATCGTGACGATGCCCAGGCTGCCGGGTATGTGCCCGAACATGCGCCGGAAAATACGGATGATGTCGTGGGTCAGCCCGCCTTTTTCCATGATGTTGCCGGCCAGAATAAACGCCGGAATCGCCAGCAGCGCAAAATTGTCCACGCCGTTGAAGATGCTCTGCGCCGCGAACACCAGGTCCGCGCCCAGAAAATAGGCGGCCAGGAAACCGGTCAGGCCGAGGGCGGCGTAGATCGGCACACCCAGCAATAACAGCACCGGCAGCAGGATCGCCAACGCCAGTTGCACATTGCTCATATCAGTTCCTCCGCGGAATGCTCAGCGGCGTTGCGTCCCAGCAAACGGGACAGCGCGGAGAGCACGAAGGCGAACACCAGCACCACGAACAGGTAATTGGTGTTAAAGCCCAGCACCGGCGACACGCTCGGATATTGTTGGCCGTCGAGAACGTTCTTGTAGCAGTAAACGATCATCAGGCAATCGAACAACACCAGCAGCGCGGTGATCATCAGTTCCACCGGCCGGGCGCCAATGCGCCGGCTTAGCCAGTCGGAAAAGACGCCTATCTTGAGGTCCGATTTCATCAGCGAGGAATAGCTGGCGCTGATGAACACGAAGGAGATAAACGCGAAGCGGGACAGCTCTTCAGTCCAGGAAACGCCAATGCCGAAGCTTCGGCCGATCACTTGAAGAAACAGCACCAGCACCATCGATGCCAGCAGCAGATGGCACAGCGCCAATTGTGTTTTTTTCAGTATGTTCAACATAGCTTTCTCCCATCAGTGGCGCCGTTGTCAGGCGCCCTGATCCCGGGCTGGTTTGTTTTATTGTTGGCTGGCCTTGAAAGACTCAAGGATATCGGTGGCGGTCTTGGTCAGTTGCTCGCCGTCCTTGCCAATCAGGTGGTAATAGTTCGGCCAGGATGCACGGGCTTTTTCCGCCCACGGGGTTTCATCTTCGATGTCGGTGATCTCGACGCCCGCTTCCTCGGCTTTTTCCCACCAGCGAGCTTCATCCTGGGGCTGCCACCAGCGCACGTATTCGGTGGTCTCGCGGCCGGCGCGCAAGACCACTTTCTGAAGATCTTCGTCAAGACTCTGGAACCAGCGCTCGGAGACCACGATGGGATGGGTCAGAATGGTGTAGTGCAGGCGCGTGATGCGGCTGATCACTTCATCGAACTTCATGCCGATGATATCGCTGACCGGGCTGTCACCGCCTTCCACCACGCCCTGTTGCAGGGCGCTGTACAATTCATTCCAGGCGATTGGTGCCGGCGAGGCATTCCACGATTTGTAGGTGCCCAGCATGATGGCGTTGGGGGGAACGCGCATCTTCAGCGGTGCCAGATCGGCGGGTTTCTCAATCGCCTCGGGCGCGTTGTAGAAAAAGTGCCGCCAGCCGGTGTTTTCCCAACCAACAATGCGCACCCCCGACTCCTTGATCACCCGCGGCACCAGCGTGGGGGTGATCTTATCCAACAGATAGTTGGATTCCTCGGTGCTTTGGGTCAGGTAGGGCAGCAGCAGCACGTTGAGGCTGGGCGCCACCTGGGCCATGTTGTTGGTGGCCGGAATGGTGACTTGAATCACCCCCTGGCGGGCCTGCTGCAACATTTCCTTTTCCCCGCCCAATTGCGAACCGGGGAAAATCACCGGGCGGATGCGGTTGTCCGAATAGATCGCCACCAGTTCCGCGAAGCGTTTCAGCGCCACGGTTTGCGAGCTCCACTCCATGTTCAGCGAGTGCGCCAGGCGCATGGTGATCTGGTCGTCTTTCTTGGGGACGGTTTGCCAGTCAAAGGGGTTGGGAGTGGCGGCGTTGCCGACGCTGGCGATCACAAGCACCGCCAGAGCCGGCAGTTTGATGAGTGCTTTCATGATTTTTTTCATGATTTATTATCCTGTGGTTGTTTCCGTAAGACCGGCCCGCTAGTGGTGACGGCGCCGGTCTTTGTTGATCGCTATTGGCTCACCAGGCCAGATAGGCCGATTGCTCGATGGTGTAGAAAGCCGCCACCGAGGCACCCACGGAGTACGGGCCCACGCCGGAATGTTTCATGCCGCCAAACGGCATGTTCACGTCGGGCACGGTGCCGTTGTTCACGTGCAGCATGCCGTTGCGGCTTTCGTCCAGAAAACGCTGAACCAGCGCGTGGGAATCGGAGAACAAGCTGGAGGTCAAACCGTACTCGGTGTCGTTGAGCATGGAGATGGCGTCATCGACGCTGTCGTACGCCATTACCGACAGCACCGGCCCGAAGATCTCTTCCTGGCTGGCGGTGGGTGAGGCGTCGGCGTTGTCGAGAATGGTGGGCTGATAGAAATAGCCGTGCTCGCAGCCGGCGACGTTGCTCACCTTGCCGCCCGCCGCCACTTGGGCACCTTCGGCGACGGCTTTGTCGGTCATCGCTTGCACGGTCTTGAAGTGGGCCTGATTGCACAATGGGCCCATGGTTGTGGTCGGGTCCATGCCATCGCCCAGGCGTACCTGGTTGGCACGGGCCACCAGGCCCGCCACCACATCGGCGTGCAACGCGCGGTTGACGATCACGCGGCTGATGCTGGTGCAGCGCTGGCCCCCGGTTTGGAAGGCGGCGGCGAACACCTGGTCGAGACAGTGGTCCAGATCAGAGGTGTCGTTGATGATCACGCCGTTCTTGCCGCCCAGCTCCAGTTGCGCGGGAATCAGGCTGCTGGCGGCGGCCTGGTAGACTTTGCGGCCGATGCCCACCGAGCCTGTGAAACTGACGCCGTCGAAACGGCCGGACGCGGTCAGCTCGCTGGCGAAGGCACCCGGGCAGGGCATCACCTGCAGCAGACCCTCGGGGAAAAATTCGCCGGCGATCTGTTCCAGCATGAAGGCGGCGGCGGGGGTGAACTGGGAAGGTTTGAGCACCATGGCGTTGCCGAAGGCAATCGCCGGGCTGAGTTTGCGCAGCGGCGTCATCGCCGGGAAGTTCCAGGGGCAGATGGCGAAAATGGTGCCGCGCGGACGGCGCAGAATCAAATTGCGCACTTGCGGGCGCGCCGATGACACGCTCTGCATCTGCTGGCGCGCCGCCTCGCCGGCAATGAACTTGCCCTCGGCGCAGCCTTTCAGAATCTCGTTGCGGGCTTCCTTGAAGGCCTTGCCCTGTTCAAGGGTAATCGCCTCGGCGATCGCGTCGACCTGGCGCTCCACTTCGCTGAGAAATCGCACCAGGCGGTCGCCTCGCTCCACCGACGGCACCTGCGCCCATTCGCTTTGCGCCTGACGGGCTTTGCCCAGGATGGCGTCGACGCTGGCCGGGTCGGTGACGTCCGAGTAGGCGCCCACGATCTCCGCGGGTCGCGCCGGATTGCGGGTTTCGAAGGGCTGGCCCCCTTCGTGCCGGTTTCTGTAATCAAATTTCATAGCGCTTGCTCCCGAGTTGTCTCTCGTTGTTGTGTGCTTCCGCTGGCGTCAGGCCGGCCCGCCTTCGAGGATCAGGGCGGCGCCTTTTTCACCAATCATCAGCGATGGCGCGTTGGTATTGGCGGAGGTCACCGTCGGCATCACCGAGGCGTCGACCACGCGAAGCCCCTGCACGCCGCGCACTCTGAGTTGCGGATCGACCACTGAATTCTCATCGCTGCCCATCCGGCAGGTGCCGACACAATGGAACACGGTGCCGCCTTTATGGCGCGCCGCGTCCCACAGCGCCGCGTCGGAGCTGACGTCGTCGCCGGGTTCCATCTCGCAATCCCACAGCTCACGAAACGCCGGCTGGCTGGCGATCTCGCGCAGTATCTTCACGCCTTCCACGATCACCTTGCGGTCGTAGGGGTCGGAGAAGTAGCGCGGCTCGATCAGCGGCGCCGCCATCGGGTCGGATGACGCCAGGCGCACCGTGCCCCGCGAGCGCGGGTGGCATTGCCACACCGAGGCGGTGAAACCGGGGTAGGGGTGCAGCGGGGTGCCGGGCTTGTCCACCGACAGCGGCATCACGTTGAACTGAACATCCGGGCGCTCGCCTTCGGCGTAGCGGGTGCGCGCGCTGCCACCCACCTGGCCGGCGCCCACGGTCAGCGAGCCGGAGGAGCGCAGCAGCCATTCCAGGCTCATCTGCGCCAGCTTTATCGGGTTGCGCACGTCGGTGTTGAGCGACAGTTTTTTCTTCAGACGGTAGATAATGCGCACCTGGTAATGATCCTGAAGATTGGCGCCCACCTCCGGTGCATCATGAATCGGCTCGATGCCGTGCTCGCGCAGCAACGCCGCGGGGCCGATGCCGGAAAGCTGCAAAAGATGAGGCGATTGGATCGCACCGGCGCTGAGGATCACTTCCTTGTTGGCGAAGGCGGTCTTGAGCACGCCGTTTTCCCGCCACTCCACGCCGATGGCGCGCTTGCCGTCGAACAGGATGCGCGTGGCTGGCGCGTGGGTGGCGATGCTCAGGTTGGCGCGATGCTTGACCGGTTTGATAAAAGCGGTGGCCGAGCTGCACCGCCAGCGGCCTTTCAAGCTGAGCTGATAGGCGCCCACGCCACGGGTGTCGGCGCCATTCATGTCCGGATTGATCGGCAGCCCATATTGCTCGGCGGCGCGCAGCCAGGCGTGGCAGTAAGGGTGATCGGTGCGCATGTCCGACACATGCAGGGTACCGTCGTGGCCGCGGTGGTCATCGCCCTTGCCGCTGTAGCGTTCCAGGCTGCGGAAGTAGGGCAGCACCTCGTTGTAGGACCAGCCGGTGGCGCCCTGCTTGGCCCAGCCGTCGAAATCCTCTTGCTGGCCGCGAATAAAAATCAGACCGTTGATGGAGCTGGAGCCGCCCATCACCTTGCCCCGTGGCCAGACAATCTTGCGCCCGCCGGTGCCTTCCGACGGCTCCGTTTCGAACAGCCGCGAGACCCGGGTGTTGTAGATTGAGCGGTAATAACCCACCGGGAAGTGCAACCAGAAGTTGCGGTCCCAGCCGCCGGCTTCGAGCAGTAAAACGTTGTGGTTGCTGTCCGCCGACAGGCGATTGGCGACAATGCACCCGGCGGAGCCCGCGCCCACCACGATGTAATCGTATTTTTTTTCCGACACCGTTTTACTCCTCGGTTCTCTTTTCATTGAATCCGGTCGCGATGCGCCGCGCGCAATAGCAAAGCGCCCGGCCGGCGAAAGCGCCGATCATGGCTCAATTCCATAGCGCGGCCTTCCGCACTTAATGTCATGAAGTCCTAATGTTAGGACATGTGTTGAAGCGGACGTTTTCATATGCTAGCGTTGATGTCAAGCGTTTCCCGGAGACGACCCTGCCCTCGCGCTCAAAAGGCGCCGGGACCATTGCCATGAAAACCTCATGGCATGAACAGCAGGATCGCGAGCTGGAATCGAAAGCGAGAGAGCGGCGACCAGGGCTGGCCAGGGAGACTGATCAGGCATGGACCGCATCACCGGGGAGCGCGACGATATAACGCTATTTTCAGGGAAGCTGACGTCTGGCGCGGGCAGTGCATTGCGATGCGCGACCACGCTTCAGCCTATACGCGACCGCCTTTTCAGATGGCTCCCGGGATTTTTAAATGGCCGACCGTGGTGAACAAAAAGGGCTGCTCAACGCGAGTCCGATCCCGCTGTACCTGCAACTGGCGGACATTTTCCGCTATCGCATAGAGCGGCAAATATGGGCCGAAGGCAGCATGCTGCCGTCCATCGAGGTGCTCATGAAAGAGTTCTCGGTGTCGCGGGTCACGGTGCGCCAGGCGCTGCAATTGCTGAGCCGTTCCGGGCTGATCCAAGTGCAGCGGGGCATCGGCACCCTTGTTCTTAAAGGCACCACCCGGCACAGCCCGGTGAAGATGGAGACCACCCTGGACGCCATGGTGGAGGCCTACCGGGGCGACAAGCCGGTGGTCACCAATATCTCCGACTCCAGCGCGCCGTTGTGCCTGACCGAAAGCGATGGCATTCCCGCTCAGTCTTATCATCATTTGCGGCGCGTGCACGCCCGCGATGGCGTGAAGTATTGCGTGATCTCCATTTACCTTGAGCAAAAGCTGTTCAAGAAAGCGGAAAAACGCTTCCGCAACGAAATCATTCTTCCGGTGTTGATGTCGCAGGACATCACGGTGGCCCAGGCGAAGCAGAGCATCACCATTTCGAAAGCGGATCTGGAAGTTTCCCGCCTGCTCGACCTGCCGTTGGGTGATCCCATCGCCAACGTGCGCCGGGTGCTGGTGGACCCGGACAAGAACATCATCTATGTGGCGGAAGCCACGTACCGGGGCGACTACATACACCTTGAAATGGATTTGAAAGCATGAACGACGCAGTCGCCCTTCGTGACATCACCGCCTTTGTGTACCGCTGCCCACTGGACAGCCCGGTGCAAACCTCGTTCGGCACCATGTCCGACCGGCCGATGGTCGCCGTGCGGGTGGTGGACACGGACGGCAATCAGGGGTGGGGGGAAATCTGGTGCAATTTCCCCATGGTTGGCGCCGAGCATCGCGCCCGCCTGGTGGCCAGCGTGTTCGCGCCGCTAGTGCGCGGGGCCCGCTACGATTCGCCGCAACAGGCGTACGCCACCCTGGCGCGGCAAACCCAGGTGTTGTCTCTGCAGTCGGCGGAGCCGGGGCCCTTTGCTCAGTGCCTGGCCGGCATTGATCTGGCGATCTGGGATTTGTGCGCGCGCCGCGCGGGGCAGCCTTTGTGGCGTTACCTGGGCGGTGCGTCGGACCGCATTCCGGTGTACGCCAGCGGTCTCAACCCGACGCACCCGGAGCACCTGGCCAGCGACATGCAACAACGCGGTTACACACGTTTTAAGCTGAAGGTCGGGTTCGGCATGGAACGGGATCTCGGCAACCTGGGCATCTTGCGCGACACCCTGGGCGAGAGCGCTGAACTGATGATCGACGTCAATCAAGGCTGGAGCCTGGAACAGGCGCGGGACAACCTGCCGGCGTTCGCCGGCCTGGGCCTGAAGTGGATCGAGGAACCGTTGTTGTGCACGGCGCCTTGGCAGCACTGGCGGGAAGTCAGCGAGTTGTCGGAGATACCGATTTCCGCCGGTGAAAATTTGTTGGGCGAAGAACGTTTCCAAGAGGCGATCGACAGCGGTGCGCTGTCGATTATTCAGCCCGACATCGCCAAGTGGGGCGGCATCAGCCAGTGCTTGCCGGTGGCCAGGGCGATCAACGACGCCGGGCTGCGCTATTACCCGCACTATCTTGGCGGCGGGCTCGGGCTGTTGGCGTCGGGGCATCTGCTGGCCGCGGTGGGCGGTGACGGCGCGCTGGAAGTCGACGCCAACCCGAACCCGTTACGCAGTGAGTTGTGCGATTGTTTCAATCGGGTGGAGCAGGGCAGCGCTTGTCTGGGCGAAGCGCCCGGCATCGGCGATCTGGATGGGCTGGAAAACCTGAGCCAGTATCGGGTCGGCGAACATTAAGGCGCTTCGCGCATTTCGGCGTTCCAGCTGCAAGCGGCTGGTCTTGCAAAGCCCTTTCGCGGTCAGGGACCGCTCCCACGCGGCGTGGTAGATAGCCTGGCGCGCTTACACGCAGCACGCCTGCCTGCACGCTACGCGCGCGCTGGCACCCCGGCCTCGTAAGGTTCGGGGCAACGGCTCTACGCTATTCGGCCAAAAGACGTCGCTGGCTGGGCGGAACGCCGCCCGGCGGGATGCCGCCCAGCCTCTCCTACGCGGCGCTGTAGAGGGATTGTCAGCGTTACGGTGCGCCCGGTGCCGATCTGGAGGGCCCTCCCCCTTGTTGTGTCGCCGAGGCGCGGGAAATTGATAGGGTCAGTTGGCCAGGGACGGCC
>TARA_R110001606_G_scaffold108965_1_pt1 | contig 16019 bp, 15 predicted proteins | sample TARA_R110001606 | Tara Oceans TARA_R110001606 (sample SAMEA4398315) | marine metagenome | biome: Polar Biome; feature: [SRF] surface water layer (ENVO:00010504); material: water (ENVO:00002006), including particulate matter (ENVO:01000060) such as... | depth 5 m | reverse complement strand
TGCTGATATTAAGGCTGCTACTGAAGCTTTCGAAGCTGCTGATGCTGCTTTAGAAGCTGATTTAGAACAACAAATTTCTGATGAAAATACAAGAGCTACTGTTGCTGAAGGTGCAAATGCTGCTGCAATTGCTTCTGAAGAAGTTAGAGCACAAGATGCTGAAGCTGCATTAGATGCTAAAATCGATTCTGAAATCGCTAGAGCAGAAGCTGCTGAAGGTGAATTAGATGGTAAAATAGCTGAAATCATTTCTAATACTGATGTAACTTCATTAGATTCATTCTCTGAAGTTGAAGCTGGTGTTAATGCTGGATTTGAAGTATTGAGAGACTTGATGTTAGAAATAGCTGAAAACTCAGTAGAACAAAACTTCGGTGCTATTGCTGCTGATGGTACTCAAGTATTATTTGCTGGTTACCCAACAGGAATGCCTAAAGTATTCGTTAACGGTCTTCTTCAAGAAGAAGGTGTTGATTATACTAATGCTGCAAGTGTTGATGGTAAAGGAAACACCGTTTCTGATGTTACTTTTGCTGCTGCTCCAGTTGCTGGTGCTAAAGTGATGGTATTAGGTGTTCATGCTGCTCACAATGCTGAAGACAGATATGAAGCTCCTGTAGTATTTGAAGGTGGTGCTGCATAATCACAACCTTAACCTAAGATAATATTTTATATTATTTTGTATAGGAAGAAAAGGGGGAGTCGCAAGACTCCCCTTTTTTATCATTATGTAAATTGAAATTATTTTTTCCAACGTATATTAAGGCTATCGGCTGCAAATTTACAACCAACTAAACCTCCAAATAACATTAATATCATTATGCTGTATGCAGCATTTTCACTTGCCATTAAACTATAATTCCATAACCCGTGATATAAAATACCACAACTAACTCCCATAATAGAGTAAATAAAAGTTTTAAATCGAGGATATCTATTAGTAAACATATTGAAGATAGAACGGCTAAATTTAGCAGATCGAATTTGACCTAATGCGAACCAATACCCAGCCAACAAACCAAATATCATATGGGATAAAGTAGAAGTTACTTGTCTTATAGCTAATGTTTCATGTCCATATTTCTGTAGGTAACTTATATTTTCAATCATAGCAAATCCTAAACCAACCATACCACAATAGAACATATTTCCTATAGGGTGATTGTCTTCACCTTTTTTACTAACATACCAAATACCTAAAAATGCTAAAAATTTAGCAATTTCTTCTCTAGGTGCAACTTCTAAAAACCAAAAATCCATTCCTGGTTTCATAAATAAAAATTGGGGTTCATAAGGAAACCCAACTGTAATTATTTTATGAAAGCTAATCGAAATAACACCCCCAATTAGATATCGAACAGCCATTTTAAGATTAATTGATTTGAATGGTGACGTCCAGTATATGATTAAAACATACAGCACTGGAGGTAAAACCACTAATAATAATAATTCTAAAGGATCCATAATTTTTTATTTTATTAAGTAAAATATTTTTGTTTTAAAGTAAGTAGTTTTTAATTTTTTATCATCAACCTCTTCCATTTTTATATCTTTATGAGGTTTTCTACAGATAAACAAACAATTTTTAGGTAAGATATCAATAATTTGAGGTAATAATTCCTCTCTAAAGGCCTGATTATCACAATAAACTACGGTAGCATCACTAATATCATTTTCAAAAAAACTACCTTCAATAAATGAAATAATATTATTATCTTTACAATATTTATCTTTTAAATCAAACCCACATCTAATTCTTTCTTTTGATAATTCTATACCACAAGATTTTTTAGGATTATATTGTAACCCAATATGCATTACCATTTTCCCCAACCCACATCCTAAATCATAAAATATAGTATCTTGGTTAAAATGTTTTTCAAAATGTTTAACTATAGCATCTGTACATTTTTGTGTTACTTCTCCATAGTCGGCATCACCTCTATATTCAAACCTAGTAATATTGAAATAATTCCTATAAGGTTTTATCTTATATACTTCGTTTAATATATTATCTAAATTATCCATTTTTATTTTATTAAGTATAATATTTTTTTCTTCATGTAGGTAGTTTTAAATTTTGGTTTTTCCAATTTCTTAACTTCTTGCTCTATCCCATGAGGCTCTCTTCTACATATAAATAAACATCCCTCTGGTAGTATATTAATAATACTTTTTGTTAATTCATTGTCATACATTGTATTATCACAATAAACTACTGTAGCATCGCTAACGTCGCAATTTAAAAAAGATTCGTTAATAAAACCAATATTAACCATCTCTTTACAATATGTTTCTTTAATATGTTTAGCACATTTCATCCTTTCTCGTGATAATTCCACCCCACAAGATTTTTTAGGATTATATTGTAATCCAATATGAGCTACCATCTTCCCTAATCCACATCCTAAATCATAGAATACTGTATTTTCATTAAAATAATCTTTAAATTCATCTACAATTCCATTTGTAGAAATTTGTGTTATTTCACCATAAACATCATTTCTGTTTTCCCCAAAGTAAGTTTGATTCTTGTACTCTTTACTATGTGGGCTTATTTTGTACATTTCTTTTAAAATTTCATTTAAGTTTTCCATTTTATTTTATTTTTGTTTTATTAAGTAATGTATATCTAATTTTCTATAAGTAGTAGCAAATCTTTCCCCTTTTAAACTTTTTACTTCTTGTTGAGTTTTAATTGGCTTTCTTCTGCAAATAAATAAACAACCTTCTGGTAATATATCAATAATTTGTGCTGTTAATTCTTCAGGACATACTGTATTATCACAATAAACTACAATAGCATCGCTAATATCATCTTCAAAATAGGATCCTTCAATAAAAGATATTTTATTATTATCTTTACAATATGTTTCTTTGATATGATTAGCACCTTTCATTCTTTCCTTTGATAATTCAATACCACAAGATTTCTTTGGATTATATTGTAAACCGATATGGGCTACCATCTTCCCTAATCCACATCCTAAATCATAGAATACTGTATTTTCATTGAAATAATCTTTAAATTCATTTACAATCCCATTTGTAGATATTTGGGTTACTTCCCCATATGTGTCTCTATATCCATTTTTAAATATAGTACTATTTTTATATTCTAAATGAGGACTTATTTTGTACATTTCTTCTAAAATTTCATTTAAGTTTTCCATTGTTTTTTCTTGTTTTTTGTTTAAATTAGGAAATTTTTTATTTACATAAGTATTCATTATTTTCTCTTGCACTTCTTCTTGACCCTCTGCCTTATACCAAAGCCACAACCATGAAGTTTCTTTTCCTTTAACCTCATCATTTTTAACTTTAATTAGTTGTTTCATAAAGTCAATCTCTTCATCTCCAAAATCAACATCTACATTAATTTGCTGAGCAACAAAGGCAAGTTGGACTATATTATTTTCTTCATATGCTTCTTTAGCCAAAACATAGAAATGAACTAAATCTTCAGAATTAACTTTATCGGGGTGTGTTTTTTTCATTATCTTACGAAACATGGTTTTTAATCTTTTCTTCGTTTCATCCGATAATTTATCATCCTCTATCTTCTTTTTGATAGGTTGTTTTTCTTTAGGTTTAGGTTCTTCTCTTTTTTTCTCATCCCCTACCTCTTTTTTAACTTCACTAGTTTTTTCTAAAAAAGACTCCATAAATTGAGGTTGATATTCATCAATGATTTCATCTTTCAATTCTTCATCTGTTAAAAGATAACTATATTCTAACAATAACTTTTTTATTTCTAATTGTTTAAGTTTATCTCCCATAGTTATAAATATTAGACAAACCTATACTCAACTTTCCTTTTTCTTCCTGCGTTAAAAATGTGGCTCCCTGGATATTTGTTTGTATATTCACGGTATTAATGAGTTAAAAACAAAACGGTTATGACAAAGAAAGAAATATTAAACGGTGAGAAATTCCAAATATTAGATAATGGCAGAGATAGTGATTATATATACCAGTTTGAAAAAAGTGATGGAGAATTTGGTTGTGATAGGATCATTACATACTATGATTTAGGGGATAGAATTACATTCTGGGAAACTAACATTATAGATAAATTTACCGACAAATACATAACCATTGGGAAAGTAATAATGGGTCAATTAGTTAGGGTAAAGATTAAAGTTGAGAATTTAAGTCCATATGAAGGTAAATCAGTTACTGAACAGGAAATGGAAAAACAATTCAATCTTTAAAAACAGATAATATGAAAAATCCAACTCATGTAGAAAAGCTAACAGAAAATATATTAGCTAGTTTAAATGCTAAGGGCAACCCAATTGGACCTTTAATTGAAGTAGTGCTAGCTAGAGAATTTGAAAAATATGAAGGGATATTGGAAGATTGTAAAGAATTCATCGAATCAGATATCACAACATCCTTGCAGAAAGAAAAATTAATATCCAAAATTAATCGCATACTTAAATAACGTCCATAATCCTTTTAAGTTTTTAGGAAGCCCCATAAATTGGAGCTTCCTTTTTCTATATTTATAACCAAAATACTATGGCAAACATCCCAATATGGCCCGGATCATCTTCATTTGCAACAGGAAGTACTCCTTTTGGATTTTATGATGCAGATACTGACTTTCAAACTGATGCCGATAAAGTAGCAAATTTTTGTGCTTTGCGATTGGGATACCCTTTGACTGAAGTAGAATTACAAGATAAAAGTTTCTATACAGCTTTTGAAGAAGCAATTACAACGTATGGAAATGAGGTATATGCTTATTTAGTGAGACAGAACTACCTATCTTTGGAGGGCGCTACTACTGGTTCGAATCTGAATAATGCAATAGTCTCCCCTAACCTGGGAACTGTTATAAAAATCAGTGAGCAGTATGGTACTGAAGCAGGTACTGGGGGGACAACAGATTGGCATACGGGATCTTTAGCATTAGATAAACATGTTCAAGATTATGATTTAGAAGTATGGGCTAGCCAAAGTGGAATAGCATCAGGTGATTTAGAGATTAAAAGAGTATTTTATGAATCACCACCTGCAATTGTAAAATTCTTTGATCCTTATGCAGGTACAGGAACAGGTATGATGAATATGATGGATGGTTTTGGATGGGGTGGTTATTCCCCAGCAGTAAATTTCCTAATGATGCCTATGAATTTTGACTTACAAACAATTCAAGCAATTGAATTAAATGATCAGATAAGAAAATCAAATTACTCATTTGAAATACAAAATAATAAATTAAGAATATTCCCAATACCAACAACTACTGGAAGTTTATATTTCCAATATTTACTTAAATCAGAAAGAATAGCAAATAGTATAAATTTAGAGGCAAATACATCTATATCGAATGTTTCAAACGTTCCTTACACAAATCCAGTATATGCTGAAATTAATTCTATAGGTAGAAGTTGGATATTTGAATACACATTAACTTTAGCAAAAGAAATGTTAGGGTATGTTAGAGGTAAATACTCTTCTGTTCCTATCCCAGATGCTGAAGTAACATTAAATCAACAAGACTTATTGTCTTCTTCAACTGCAGATAAAACGGCATTAATTGAAAAATTAAGAGCATATTTAGATGAAACATCTAGGGAAAAGTTATTGGAAAGACGATCATTAGAATCTGATTATCTTAATAAAGAATTAAATAACGTTCCATTCCCAATTTATATAGGTTAAGATGGCAAGATACGGAAGCGAAAGAGACATAAGCCTATTCAGACATCTGAATAGAGAATTGATGGGGGATATAATAACTCAACAATGCGCAATCTATAAATTTAAATTAGACGAAACTAAAGTTAATATTTATGGTGAAGCAGCAGGTGAGAAATATTATATGGGTCCTGTATTATTTAATTGTTTGGTAGAAAGAAGAGATCAAGAATACCCTGAAACTGACTTAGGTACAGACTTCAATTGGGGTGCTAATTTCAAATTCTTAAGAGATGATTTGGTAGACAGTGATGTAGTGCCTGAAGTTGGAGATATAATTTTATATGAAGAAGGTTATTATGAAGTTGATTCAATAATAACTAACCAATATTATATGGGTAAAAATCCAGATTATCCAAATAGTCCAAACCCACTTAACCCAGATTTAGATAAATTTGGCTATAATGTTTCGATTATTTGTCAAACACATTATGTTCCTGCTGATAAAGTAGGTATAACTAGAGAAAGATTAATCTAATGGCTGAAAGAGGAAAAACACCACAACCGAAGACTCAAAGAGAAATAAGCATATCTCAACATACTGCTTATGATGCATCTAGGGGTAATCCAAATGATATCACTCCAGATATTGAAAACAGAGGTAATCAAACTTCAATGAGAGGTGATAATGTGGAAGCGTTTACTCTTGGTTTAAAAGACATAGATGAAGCTATCATGTATTACTTAGATGAAATCATCAAACCTACAGTAATGCAAAATGGTGTAGCTCAAAAAGTACCCATTATTTATGGTTCACCTGAAAGATGGAAGCAAATTCAAAAAGATGGATATTATAGAGATAAGAAAGGTAAAATAATGATGCCTATTATCTCATTTAAGAGAAATAATATAGTTAAAGATAGAACAGTAGCAAATAAATTGGATGCAAATAACCCAAATAATGTTAGTGTTTATCAAAAACCATATAGCCGAGAAAATGCATATGATAAATTCAATGTATTAAATAATAGAAAACCACAAAAAGATTTATACGTTGTTATAGTCCCAGATTATGTTACTGTATCGTATGATTTTATTATATCTACTTATTATGTAGAGCAAATGAATAAATTAATTGAAGCAGTAAATTATGCTTCAGATTCATATTGGGGAGATAAAGAAAGATTTAAGTTTAGAGCTCGAATCGATTCATATGATACACCAATTGAATTAAACCAAGGTGGAGAAAGAGTAGTTAAAACTACATTTTCACTTAAATTATATGGTTATTTGGTACCAGATACAGTACAAAAACAATTAAATACTGTAACTAAATTCCATAATAAAACAAAACTTAAATTTAATTTTGAAATAGTTGATAGGTTAAACCTAGGAGCTGGAGCTGATGGAGATGGTTCTTCATTATCTTCTACAGAAAATGGATTTGGTTTAGCAGAAGATGGATCTTCATCTAAATCATCATCCCCCTCATCAACAACTCATTTCCCATACATTCATGTAGATAAAGAAGTATTAGCAGGAACTATGGATGGGATAAATAAGGTATTTACATTAGCAAATACTCCTCTTGACTGTTCAGAATTAATATTTTTGAATGGTCTATTTATAGACAATAAAGTAGCAGGCGATTACACAATCACAGGAAATGAGATAACATTATTAAATGCACCTTCTTCAGGGAGTGTAATGATCGCCCACTATAGATATGAAAACACTTAACACTATTTATAAAAAAATACAACGAAAATGTCTGACGGATTAAGAAAAGTAAGTAAATTAGGGGTAGCAGATGGAGCACCAATTGAAGCTCATCACGTATCTCATATAGTAGATACCCTTAATGGAGAAGCAATATGTGATGTAAAATTCTGTGGTTCTCTAACAATAGATGGATCAACATATAATTCAGATACTGTATACTCAAATAACTTCCAAGCTAGTACAGCATTAACTGTAAAAGGTAGTACTTCAAATCAACTTATATTTTTAGATAAAAATGGTTCTAATAATATAAGATTTAGAGATGCTGGAGGTACTGTCAATAGAGGATATATAGGGTTTGCTGGAGATGATTTTATTATCAATAATCAACAAGGAAATGGAAACATTTCAATATATAATATAAATGAAGCTCTTACAATAGATACTTCTCAAAATGTTTCAATCCCAAATGGAGGTTTAACAGTTACTACTGGAGTAATAACAGGTGATGGTAGTGGTTTAACTAATCTTAACCTTAGCGGAGTAGATGGTAGTGGTTTAACTAATGTTTCTAGTGGTGGTCCTACATTTGGATTACATGATCAAATTCCTTTTGTTAATAGTGATACTAATGATTATGATTACGATTCTAAACTAACTTACAACAACATTACTTTATTTTCAAACTCTACTGCTGCAAATAGCCCAGGAATACAAGTTGATAAAATCAACAGCACTAATAATACTAAAATATTTGGGGGTAGTTTATCAGGAGCTTTAGATGGTGTGAATTGGGCAATAGATAGGGCAGGAGTTACAGGTTTGGTACTAAAAACTACAACTAATAAAAGTTTAATATTTGCTACAAATAATTCAACTAGTGAGGGCGTATTACAATTAAGAACCAATGGAAATGTTGATATAGGGCAAGCTTATAATGATACTACTTTAGATGCTAGATTAGGTGTAGTAGGTGCAGGTTCAGATGGTAACACAACAAACCTTTTACTAAAAAATTCATCAGATACAGAACTCTTTAGAGTTAAAAATAATGGTCAATTAAACATTATAAGTAATGATGATAGACCATTCCAAATTAAAGATTCAAATAATCCTGGAGATTCTACATCATATATTTCTTTTAGAAACTCATCCGATGAGGAACAATCAATAATAGGGATTGATAGTGATAGTAATATAAGATTAAACCAAGTAGGAACTAGTGCAGGTTGGAAAGGTTTAAAAATTCTTAGAAGTGATAGTAGTGTACTTATAGATAAAGGTTTAACAGTATCTTCAGGTGGTTCTGATATTACAGGTGCTTCTTCATTCTCATCAACTCTATTAGTAGGTGGTAAATTAACAGTATCTTCAGGTGGTGCTATAATCACAGGAGATACTACAATTAATGGGGGAGATAACCCATTAACTCTTAAAACTACCGGGGGAAATCAATATAAAAATTACATAAAATTTGTAGATAATGATGAGGATGATGATATAGGATATATAGGCAATTATTCAGGAACATCAGGAGTAATGGAAATCAGAACTGCTGGTGGTACTATACTTAAAGTAGGATCTTTTGTTGAATCTAATAAAAAATTAAAAGTAACTTCAGGTGGAGCTGAAATTGTAGGTGCTTCTTCAATCTCATCAACTCTATCAACAGGTGGTAAATTAACAGTAACTAATGGAGGAGCTCGAATAGATGGTAATTCTAATTTTGAAGATAATTTAACCATAGGGTATGGTGAATTTGATTATAATTCAGATAATCTTAAATTTACAGCCACTTCAACAGCTCCTGAAAAGCATATTATTCAATCTTTTTATAGAGCAAGTGCTACTGATGGGATGGGAATGGGAGCTAATAAAGAATTGAAAAGTGATGAAACCTCAACTAATTCAGGTGAAAATAATTATGCAAAACTTGCAGTAGATGGAACTATTAAAGCAGATGGGTATTTTGGTACTTCAGATAAAAGATTAAAAACACTAATAGGTAATTATAATCCAGGTGAGGCATTAAATACTTTAAATAAAATAACTCCAAAATTATTCAAATGGAATGAACTTTCACATGCTTCAGGATTAACTGATTTTGGTTTCTTTGCACAAGAAGTTGAAGAAGTATTCCCATTTGGTGTAGTAAAATCTAAAACAGATAACTTTGAAGATCAAAGAAGTATTAATCCAATAGCAATGGTAGCTTTAGCTTCTGCTGCAATTAAAGATTTATCTAAAGAAAACAATATTCTCAAAGACAGAAATAGAGAATTAGAAGATAGATTAAAACTAATAGAGGAAAAGTTAGGATTATAACATCCCACATTAAATGATAAAATATTAATATTTATAACAAAATATAAAAATGGCTATAATTTTAAGAACAGTCAAAGGATCGGAGTTGACATTTGCGGAAGTAGATGGCAATTTCCAATCCTTATTTTACTCTAGTTCCCTTGATGGAACTAATTTAATATTGTATACTACAGGTAGTACCTCTCAAAGTGTAGATTTATCATCTATATCAGGTGGAGATACGGGATCTCTTATGGTAACAGGGTCTATATTAAACGGTACTTTAACCTTCACTAAAGGTGATAGTTCAACATTTGATCTTATATATAATACAGGAAGCTTCACAGGTTCATTTGTTGGAGATGGTAGTGGGTTAACTAGTGTTGCTGCTACTACTGCAACTACTTCTTCTTATGCCTTAACTGCTTCATATGTAGAAAATGCTCAAACAGCATCTTATGTAACTACTGCTCAAACGGCTTCATTCGTAACTACTGCTCAAACAGCAAGTTATATAGCAGGTGCTAATGTAGATGGAACTGTTGCCAATGCAACAAGTGCTTCACATGCAACAAGTGGAAATGGAGTATTTAGTGGAAGTTTTAGTGGAAGTTTTGAAGGAGATGGTAGTGGGTTAACTGGGTTACCTATATATTGGGAAACTGGAAGTGGTGAATTTTCTATTAAAGATATAAACTCATCTTCAACAATAGCAACAGCAGTTTCATTCTCAATTGTAGCTGGGGGTACTGCTCATGACATATCAAGTGGTAATAGGAATGCTATTGTTGGAGGATTTAACCATTCTATAACCTCAAGTGATAGTAATGGTATTGTAGGAGGTAGAGATAGTATCATTGATGAGTCTTCAAATAATAACTTTATTGGAGGAGGAGATGGTAGTATAATATCAGGTTCTTCTGTTAGAAGTGCCCATTTAGGAGGTAATAATAATACTATTAATAGTGGTACAAATTCTGCTATACTAGCATCTCAAAATTCTACAATAGGAGGAGCTTCTTGTTCAGAAGTCTCCTTAATATCCGCAGCATCATCTCATATCTATCTTACTAACATATCATCAGTTATTGCATCCGGAGCTTCTACTATATCTTCCTCAAATTTTGGAACTATTATAGGAGGTTCAACTAATAATATAAATAAAAACCAATCTTCCCCAATACTAGGAGGAATTTCTAATACTATTTCATCAGATAATTTAGTTATACACTCAGCTAATTCTATTTTAGGAGGTAATAATAATACTATATCTGAATCAATCCAATCCTCAATAATTTCTTCAGTAGGGAGTTTAATTCAATCTCATACTGGAAGTGCTATTATTGGTGGTCAAAGTATAACAGCTAGTGCTAATAATACAGTATATGTTCCTAACTTAGTAGCTACTGGATCTATTACAGGTTCAAGTTTTACAGGTTCATTTGTTGGAGATGGTAGTGGGCTGACAGGAATTACAGCTGATACTGCAACTACAGCATCTTATGTAGAAACAGCTCAAACAGCTTCATTTGTAACTACTGCTCAAACAGCATCTTATGTAACTACTGCTCAAACAGCTTCATTCGTAAGTTTAGTAGCAGGACCAAATGTAACTATTAACCAAGCAGGAACTAATTTTGAAATCTCTAGTTCTGTAGGTTCAACATTCCCATTCAATGGAGATGCATTAATTACCGGTTCATTAACTGTAAGTGGATCTGCAGGTAAAATAGCAGATTTCACAGGATTAGATGCCATTTCAGGTTCTACATTCTCAGGTTCATTCGTTGGTGATGGTTCAGGTTTAACTGGATTAGTATCATCATCATATGCTTTAACTGCAAGTTACGTTGAAAATGCTCAAACAGCATCATTTGTAACTACTGCTCAAACAGCTTCATTCGTAAGTTTAGTAGCAGGACCCAATGTAACTATTAACCAAGCAGGAACTAGCTTTGAAATATCTGGTTCTGCAGGTGGTGGAACTTCCTATTGGGAAGAAACAACTAGTACAATTAAATTAGATACAGGAGAAACAACAAGAGATGTTGTAGAAATAAATACGGGTGGTGCTAATACATTATCTGGAACATATTCACAAGGTAATTTACTTGTAGGTGATGGGAATACATTTGGTAATGGACAGATAGTTAGAAGAGCGTTTATTGGTGGTAATGCCGTTGTTGTTGGTGCTAGTGAAGCATTTCAAACTAGTATTGTTTTTGGTCAAACTATAACAGTTGAAGGTACTTCAACCTCTGTCTTTGGTGCGTCACATGTAGTTAAAGGAAATTATAACTTCACTGCAGGTCAAAATAATGATTTATTTGGTGATAACCTTACTTCTATTGGAACTAATAATATTTTAGGAGAAACAACTGCAAATATTAATCGTTCAATAGTAATAGGTGAAGATGCTGACTCATATGCTGATGACCAGATCGTTATAGGTTTTGGAATTGGAACTAATTCAGTTTGGGGAGCTGCAAAAGCAATTTATGTAGGTATAGAAAATAGTCGAGCAAATTCGGGATGGTTTACTGATCCAAATATTAACACTACAGCTAACTTTGCTTTAGGTGGTAATAACACAATGAGAACTGATATAGGGATTATAAAAGCAGGAGCAGGAGCAGGTATATTTTATTTAGTTAATTATAATAATTCAAATATAACCGAACCCACAGTAGATCTTGCAGGAGGTGTTGCTATGTGGGCTAAAGATAGAGCAGCTGGAGTTGCAGGATTAACAGTTAAAGATGAAAGTGGTGGTAAATCATGGATTGGTGGTAGAATTGGTGCTAATCAAGTTACACCTACAGCTACTATACATGCTACGGGTGAAGGTACAACAAGTGGTACAACAGGTCTTTTAGTAGAAGATAGTGGTAATAATGCTACCTTTAAAGTAACAGATGATGGTGTATCAATTTTCAAAAGTTTTGCAGTAGCATCTTTACCAACAGCAGTTGCTGGAGGATTTATATATGTTTCTGATGAAACTGGTGGAGCTACAATGGCTTTCTCTGATGGTACCAACTGGAGAAGAGTACAAGATAGAGCAATTGTTTCTTAAAATAATAAATTAGTATAATACTTATAATAAATAAAGACAAAAATGGCAATTAATAATACAAATACAATTGAAACTGAATTAGGTGTTAGTATTTCTTCTTCCTATATTAGATTAGAAATATATTTAGGAACTGGAAGTAAAACTGAAGTTGGATTCCATGTTTACTCTTCTAGAGAAGATTATTTAAATGGGAAAAAGATGATTAATAATGTATTAGACTTTAATTTAAAGAATTTTAGTATAGGAGTTTTATCTTCAAATGAAACAACACTTGATAATATTACAGATCTATCAATAGCTGAATTAGTTAATAGAGGATGGGATGGTTCAAAATTATCTAAAGTAGATTTATCTTAAACGTGGATTTTAATAAAAACTAACGTATTTATAACAGATATAAAATAACACACAAAGAAAAAGTTTTAAAAATGGAAGACAAGAAAGTTTTAACAGAAGAAGAAATTAAATTAATTACTGATTTAAGATCACAGTTTCAAGGATTAACCCAAATGACAGGGGAAGTTAGTGTTCAAATTATGGATTTAGAAATTAAAAGAGACCAATTAAAAAATAATCTCTTTGAGTTACAAAAACAAGAAAACGAAATTATAGGTAATATTGAGGAAAAATATGGAAAAGGAACTATTTCTTTAGAAACAGGCGAGTTTGTTTCACAAGACTAGACTTTACAAATTTTTTTACATATTTATAATTAAATACAGATAAAAAAATACTTTAAAAATCAAATAAAATGGCAGAAAAATTAATATCTCCAGGAGTATTAACCAGGGAAAGAGATCAATCATTAATTACAGCAGGTCCTATTGTAGCAGGAGCTGCAGTTGTTGGTCCTACTGCAAAAGGACCGGTTGAAATTCCAACATTGGTTACAAGTTATACAGAATATGAGGCTGCTTTTGGTACTACTTTTGATAGTGGTTCAGACACCAAAGAATTCTTAACTTCAGTTTCCGCAAGAAATTATTTTAATAATGGTGGTGAAACTTTACTAGTAACTAGAGTAGTTTCAGGATCATCTTTCACAGCTGCATCTTCATCTTTCATTTCAGGAAGCACAGCAGGTGCTATTGCAAGTGGAAGTGCATTTACATTAGAAACTTTAGGTGAAGGTACTATTATGAATAGTGATTCTACAGCTAATGGTAATGGTGTATTAGCAGATGGTACCGCTGATAACTTAAGATGGGAAATTTCAAATAGAGATACTGCCTCAGGAACATTTAGCTTAGATATTAGAAGAGGTAATGATTCAACAAGAGAAAAAGTAGTTTTAGAATCTTACATTAATTTAAGTTTAGATCCAAAATCAAACGATTACGTTGCTAAGAGAATTGGTGATCAATCAACATCAGTTTTATCTGATGGTGGTACTTCATACATTCAAAAAACAGGACAATATTCAAACATATCTAGATATGTAAGAGTAAGTTCAGTTAATTTAAAAACACCTGATTACTTAAAAAGTGATGGTTCTATTAACAGTACAGAATTTGCAGAATTTATCCCAGTAGCACAAAGTGGAGCTATGGGAGCAGCTACAGGTGATGTTTTAGGAGATGGAAGTGATACTTACAATGATAGCATATCAGCTACAACACAAGGTATAACTCAAGGTGATTATGCAACAGCTATTAATATATTAGGAAATAAAGATGAATATAATTTTAATATTATTTCAACTCCAGGTTTAGTATATGATAAACATAACACATCACTTGATTTATTAATTGGGATGGTTGAAGATAGAGGAGATGCTATTGCTGTTATTGATTTAGAAGTATATGGATCTCAAATTGCTGATGTAGTAAATGAAGCAAGTAGTTTAAATACTTCATATGCTGCTAGTTACTGGCCTTGGTTAAAGGTTAAAGGAGCAAATGGTGGAGACGAATGGATTCCAGCTTCAACTGTAATACCAGGTGTTTATGTTTCAAGTGATAACGCTAGTGAAGCATGGTTTGCACCCGCAGGTATGAAAAGAGGTGTAATTACAGCTCAAGATACAGAAAGAAAATTAACACAATCAAATAGAGATACTTTATATGCTGGAAAAGTAAATCCAATCGGAACTTTCCCAAATAAAGGTATTGTAGTATTTGGTCAGAAAACATTACAAACTAAGTCAAGTGCTTTAGATAGAGTAAATGTTAGAAGATTATTGATTGAATTGAAAGGATATATTTCACAAATTGCTGATACATTTGTTTTCGAACAAAACTCGGTTGCTAATAGAAATAGTTTCTTAGCTCAAGTTAATCCATATTTAGAAAGTGTTCAACAAAGACAAGGATTATTTGCTTATAAAGTAGTAATGGACGAATCAAATAACACAGCAGATGTTATTGATAGAAATGAAATGGTAGGAGCTATTTATGTTCAACCAACTAAAACTGCCGAATTCATTTACTTAGATTTCAACATTTTACCAACAGGAGCTACTTTCCCAGCATAAAAATTTGAATAGTAAATATTTATAAACAAACGAATAATAAAATAAAGATAAAATGGCAGTATTAGATCCAAACGAAATATTTTTCACCGCATTTGAACCAAAACAACAGAATAGATTTGTTATGTATGTGGATGGAATGCCTTCATATATAATCAAAGGTGTTAGTGGAATGGGATTCTCACAAGATGAAATCAAATTAAACCACATCAATGTTTATAGAAAGATTAAAGGTAAATTACAGTGGAATGATATTAACTTAACGTTATTTGATCCAATCACACCTTCTGGAGCTCAAGCAGTAATGGAATGGACAAGATTACACCACGAATCAGTTACAGGTAGAGACGGTTACTCTGATTTCTATAAGAAAGATGTAGTAATTAATGTTTTAGGACCTGTAGGAGACGTTGTTTCAGAATGGGTAATTAAAGGAGCATTTATCAAATCTGCTGAATTCGGTGAATATAACTGGGATAATGAAAACGCAGCCCAAAACTTAACTCTGTCATTAGGTATGGATTACTGTGTATTGAACTTCTAATACAAGAAGAAAATATTTTTAAATTAGAGCTTGGCTTTGCCAGGCTCTTTTTTTATCTTGGTATTTATAACAAGAATTTAGGTTATTAACAAATAAAATTTATATGGAAAATCAAGAACAAAATTTATTCCCTACGGAAACGGTTGAATTACCTTCAAAAGGGTTAATTTATCCTGAAGATCATCCCTTAAGGAGTGGAAAAGTGGAAATGAAGTATATGACTGCTAAAGAAGAGGATATCTTAACAAACCAAA
>TARA_R110001606_G_scaffold223106_2_pt1 | contig 16024 bp, 9 predicted proteins | sample TARA_R110001606 | Tara Oceans TARA_R110001606 (sample SAMEA4398315) | marine metagenome | biome: Polar Biome; feature: [SRF] surface water layer (ENVO:00010504); material: water (ENVO:00002006), including particulate matter (ENVO:01000060) such as... | depth 5 m | reverse complement strand
CCCGCAACCAACTTCAAGCATCAAATATAACAGCTTAACACAAAGCCCCGGTCGAAAGACGGGGCTTTTGTGCGTTCTAACATTAAGCATATCCGCCGTTCGACGGGACAGAGCTTAACGGCCTGTCTTTGACCGATTATGGAATGTTAGCGGATCAGTCAGGACAAGAATTGCTGAATTGAGAGCGTTCTGGACAGGAGCGCATGATTTCATGACGCGCCTTGCTGTGCGGAAGAAAGGTTTACCTGATCAACGGCGGGTAAATTGGAAACTTTCCCATTTGCCTAGGCTTTGCGATTTTCCCTAAGCTTCGATCAGTGCTAGCCGCTCAAGCGCGTTGCTTGCATTTTACGCCTACTTAGTAGAAGAAAATTCCCGACGTGTATTGGAAGGCAAGGGCTGGGCTGCCAATGGCAATCGACGGGCATCAAAGCAAGATTGTCGACCGCATCGTGGCAGGGCGATCGATCGTGGTTCTCTGCGCACCGCCGGGATTCGGGAAAAGCTGCCTTGCGCAGGAGGCGGCAAGACGGATTTCAACAGCTAACGCGCTATCGCTCTGCGAATTTGGCCAGATAGAGCATCGTGCTGATCCTCGTGCTGTAGCCGATACGTTACTCGCAAAGCCGAAACAGGTGACGATAATTGAAGATGTGCATCTGGCGGACAGGAATTTCATTGGCCTGGCGTTAGAACGGATCAGTTTCCGCAATTCCGGCCAGCGCATTATAATGACAATGAACCAGCCCAGCGACTTTCCGTTGGCGCGGATCGCGACCCGGCACGCCATTGATATTCTCGACGCGAATACATTACGCCAGCGGGCAAAGGTAACAACGGATATTTTGAAATCCGTGCCACGCACGACGACCCGCTCGCGCCTTCGCGGGCTTGTTGGTGATTGGCCGGTTGCGAGCGAGCTTCTATGCGCCTGGGCCGCCAGTTCTCAGGATAGTTGCGAGAGCTGGAGTGACTTCGATATCGTGCGTGAAAGCCGGCTCGGCGAATTTATCGCCCAAGAGATCCTCACATTATTCTCGAAAGCGGAATTATCGGCGCTTGTTCATGCCAGTTTGCTGGACGCGCCGGATATCGACATTCTGGGGTCGGTGTCCGGTCACCAGAATGACGGCCGGATTTTGGCAGACCTGGCTTTCAGATTCAAAGGTCTGGTCGACCGGCACGAGAACCGCATCAATTTGCAGGGCGCATTGCGGATCTGGTTGCGAGACGCGCTCGAGGTCTTCGACGAGCAAACGCGAGTGGAACTGCTGGTGTCATTGGCAGACCAATGCTCGGTCAGGGGGCGGCTCGCCGAGGCAGCTGCGCTCGCAAGGATGGCCGGGGCCAGCCGTCGAATCCGTGATTATGCCCACGCCCACGGTGCCTTGCGAATATGGATTGTCCACGGCTTTTCTGTACTCAAGGAGATGCTGGACAATTCAAGCCAGCACGACATCGCCAGTTCCATCGTGCTGCAAATGATAGAATGTACTGTCCATATGAAGGCGGGGCGGATCAAAATTGCACAGGGCCTGTTTGGATCAATGGCCGAGAAAGTCGGGCCCGGACATCGAATGATCAAGGAGCTTGAAATCCTTCGTCTGACATTGCTTGTCTATGGCTGTTCCTTTGATCGGACGGGCGATCTCGAGTTGATGAAGAGCCTGATGACGGAGCAAGCCGATGATGTCACGATGCGATCATTTTTCGCTACATTGTCCGCCGTTCTAAATTGTCAGTACGCGCGGTTCGATGCGGCAGTTGCCAATCTTAACGATGCGCGCGCGCAGGCACGGAAGGTTTCCTCCCAATATAATCTGATGTTTCTTCTCATGCACGAAGCGTCGATCAATCTTGCACAGGGCAAGTTGAAACATGCCAGAACCTGTCTTTCGGAAGCACGGTCGCGAAGGCAGCGGGATTTCCCGGACGATGTCGGGGTCGAGACCGTTCTGGCGGCGTTGAGCGCGTCAGTCGAGTTCGAGGCAGGGCGCCTGACCAGTGCCCGCAATTCGCTCAAGAAATCGGCCCATCGGATGCCGGAAGCCGAAGCCTGGTTCGACATATATTTTGCGGCCTATGAAACGATGATCCGGATCAACATCGTCGATCACGGTATCGGCGCAATGTATGCTGCGGTCGAGGACGAAGCCAGCAAGTTACGGGCTCAGGGCTTGCCGCGGGTAGCCGACCTTCTGATGGCAATCAGGCTTTGTGTTTGCGGCGAGGCCCGCCTGAAGGGGCAGCGGACGATCATATCCGAGACGGCTTGGGAGATACCCGAAATGGTATCGGCGAGCAGCTGGCAGGAACGGGAGGTTTTCTCCATTGCCAGGGCTTATGCCGAACATTTCGAGGGGAAAGGCGATAAGGCGCAGGCATTGCTCGACCAGTCGATCGAATGGGCGACGAGCCACGGACTCGACCGGTCGCGATTGCGTTTCCTGCTTGTGGCCTCTGCTATGGCTACCATTAGCGGAGACGTGCATCGCGCCCACGCGACACTCCGGAGCGCGATTTCGATCGGAGCCGAAACCGGCATGCGTCAAATATTCCGAGAGATTGCTGGCAGCGGCCTGACGCCGGCGTTGAAGGCGCTTCGGGAGGATGCGGATCTCACAGAACTGGAACTCGGGTTTGTGGAATTATTGCTCAATCGTCTCGGAGACCGACAGAGCGTCGCCAGTGGGAAGCTTTCCGCGCGGGAGCTGGAAGTGTTGCGCTTGCTTGGTTCAGGTGGATCCGACAAACATCTTGCCCGTCATCTCAATCTTTCGGAACACGGGGTCCGTTTTCACCTTAAAAACATATTCAAGAAACTGGGTGTCCATGATCGTCTGTCTGCCGTTGCCGCGGCACACAAGCTCGAGTTGATCCTTTAGACCTACTTGTTTCGGTAGGTATTCATTCGTGACCAATAATTAAACCTACCGGGTAGAAGTCGAAACCTCCCAACCAACGCTGTTGAGCAAATCCGATCACTGGTTAACTTCAGTCATTCATTCAGTGGAAGGGTTTTGATGCGGATTGGGGTCGATGTTGGCGGAACAAACACTGATGCGGTACTACTCGCCGGGAAAGACGTTCTGGGAGCGGTAAAGCGGCCGACCAGCGGTGACGTAAGCACGGGAATTTCCGATGCAATCGGCGCGCTGATATCGGAATGCAATATCCGGCCCGACGAGATCACGGCCGTGATGATCGGCACAACCCATTTTACCAATGCTTTCATTCAGCGGCGCGAACTTGTCCCGGTATATGTAATACGGATCGGCTTTCCTGCTGCACGCGGTATACCGCCATTCGCCTCATGGCCTGAAGATTTAAAAGCGACGATCTGCGGCGGTTCCGCGATGGTGCCGGGCGGCTTCGAATTTGATGGTCGCGAAATTTCTGCGCTTGATGAAGCGGCGATATCTGATGCGATATTTGAAGCGCGCAAGAAGGGCATAAAGCAGATTGCAGTGTCCTGTATTTTCAGCCAGTTGAATCCTGATCACGAAAACCGGGCTGCCGCTATGATTGGGAAGCAGGCACCGGAAATAGAGGTGTCTCTGTCATCCGAACTGGGCCGCATTGGGCTGCTAGAACGCGAAAATGCGGCTATCATGAACGCCAGCCTGCGACCGCTCGCCGCGAAAATCACCGCGGCCTTTAAACGCGCTTTGCAAGACCAGGGGATCACTGCCCCCTTCTACATCAGCCAGAACGACGGCACATTGATGAGCGCCGACTATATGCAGCGTTATCCGGTGATGACCTTTGCGGCAGGGCCAACCAACAGTATCCGCGGAGCCGCATGGCTCACCGGGGCGGAGGATGCGATTGTCGTGGATATCGGCGGCACGACTTCGGATGTTGGTGTTCTCAAGGACGGCTTCCCGCGTCAATCAACGGTCCATGTCGACGTTGGCGGTGTCCGTACGAATTTTCGCATGCCAGACATCCTGTCGATCGGCCTGGGCGGCGGGAGTCTGGTTTGCGAGGACGGTGACAAAGTAACGGTTGGACCGGATTCGGTTGGCTATCGCTTGCTCAGTGAAGGACTGATCTTTGGCGGTGACACGCTAACCGCTAGCGATATTGCCGTTGCAGGCGGACAGATATCTTTCGGGGAGCCGGATCGGGTTGCGGGCCTTTCTCCCGAGCTTGTTTCGAAGGCATGCAAAGCGATCAGGGAATTGATTGACGATGCTGTTGATCGGATGAAGACAATGCCGGGCGACATTCCGATGATATTGGTTGGCGGGGGTTCTGTCATCGTGTCGGAAACCCCTCAGGGTGTGTCTGAAATGTTGCATCCGGAGCATGCCGGCGTGGCCAATGCAATCGGCGCGGCGATCGGACAGGTTAGCGGAGAGGTCGACCGGATCTACAATATTGCTGGTCCGAAGGAGCGTACCGCAGCACTTGCAGATGCCGAAGCACAGGCCAAGGCGCATGCGATCAGTGCCGGCGCCCAGTCCGACAGTATTAAGATTGTGAATATAGAGGCTGTTCCGCTGCAATATCTGCCCGGAGGCGCCACCCGTGTTGTCTGCCGGGCTGTCGGCGACCTGGCCATGGCGGAGTAACGGAAATGGTATCTGCAATCACACTCGACAATATCGAGCATCTGGCCATCGGTTCTTCCTTTCTTGGTACCGGCGGCGGCGGTGATCCCTATCTTGGATCGCTTTTGTGCCGCGAAGCCATCGCGGAATATGGGCCGGTTCCGGTCATTTCGGTGGATGAGCTTAAAGACGAAGACAATATTTTCATTGCCGCTGCAATGGGCGCCCCCACGGTGATGATCGAGAAGCTTTTTTCGATCGAGGATCAGCATCGGGCGGTCGCAACACTCGAACGTTTCCTCGGCAGAGAGGCCAGCGCAATCATCTCGGCCGAAATCGGAGGCTGCAACTCGATGATGCCGGTGGCCTATTCCGCTATGCGCGGACTGCCTATCGTCGACGGCGACGGAATGGGACGAGCCTTTCCCGCTCTTCAGATGACCAGCTTCAATATTGAGGGGGTTGCCTGTGCGCCGCTCACAATCGCCGACGAACATGGGAACAGCGTGCTCTATCAGACCACGACAGGGCTCAAGGCAGAGGAACTGGCTCGTCCCGTGGCGGCGGCAATGGGGGCCAGCGTGTGCATGTCCTGCTACCCGATGACGGGTGCCGAGGCACGGCGCGCGACCATACCGAAAACGCTGTCGGGCGCGATTGCCATTGGTGAAGCCATTGCCGACAGCTCTGATCCGCGTCCGCCGCTCGCTCGGCTCGTCGCCGCGCTCCGCGGACATGAATATTATAATGATGCTGCCGTCGTTTTTGAGGGAAAAATTACTGCGCTGGAACGCGACACCTCCAACGGCTGGGTGTTGGGCAATTGCTCGATCTCCGCGATGGCCGGGACGGAAACTGCCGAGCTCAAGTTCCAGAATGAAAATCTGTTGGTGACCGTCGACGGCCGGCTGCGCTGCGTGGTCCCGGATCTTGTCACCATTGTGGACGTCGAAACCGCACATGCCATTCCGACGGAACGCCTTGCCTATGGGCAGAGGGTGGCAGTGGTCGTTTGCAGCGCTCCACCGCTTCTGACGACCGCCCGCGCGCTGGACGTCGTCGGACCAAAATCTTTTGGCCTCGATGAGCAATATATACCCGTAACCGAGCTGATAAAGGATCTGATCTGATGCGTATCCACCTCATTACACCGATTGTGACCGAAGGTATCCGTACGCTTGACGACATAGCGGCGTTTAACAGCGCCGACCTTTCGATCACGCAGTCTCTGATTGCCACTGGACCGGCCTCCATTGAAAGCGAATTTGACGAAGCCATGTCTGTGCCCGGTATCGTTGCCGAGGCGATTGCCGCCGAGCGTTCCGGTGCGGACGCAATCATCATTGATTGCATGGGGGACCCGGGCCTCAATGCCGCGCGGGAAGTCGTGTCGATCCCGGTGCTCGGGCCTTCGGAAACCTCGATGCATCTCGCTGCCATGCTGGGGCACAAATATAGCGTCGTGACAGTACTCGATTCCGTTAGCCCGATGATCGAGAATCTGGCGAAGATTTATGGCACGAGTGAAAAACTTGTTTCAGTCCGGGCGATAGATATTCCGGTACTGGAACTGGAAGCTGCCCCCGAAAGACTGATCGCTGAACTGGCGACAGCATCGGTCGCTGCGGTCGAAGAGGATGGAGCCCATGCGATTGTTCTGGGTTGCACGGGCTTCCTGGGATGCGCCGAGGGAATCACGGCGGCCCTGGAGTCGAAAAATTATAATCTGCCGGTAATTGACCCGATTCCTTCGACCGTCTGCGTCGCGGCGGGAATCGTCCGCGCTGGCCTGACGCACAGCAAACGCACTTATGCCCAGCCAAGATCAAAAGATCTCAAGGGCTATCCGTCGATCAAAATCCAGGGGGAATAATATCATGACCAAGACGTATATCCGCACCAGTAGCACTCTCGCCATCGCAATCGGGGGCCTGGCTTTTGCCTCGCCGGTTTTTGCCCAGGAAGCGACTAGCGACCAGACAGAAGCTGGCGGGACCGAGAATATATTGGGTGAAATCGTGGTCACCGCCCAGCGTCGCGAACAGCGTGCCGATGATGTTGGGGTAACGATGAGCGTATTGACGGGAAGCGACCTGAAGGCTGCCGGCACGCAGTCGGTTGTGGACCTGGCGGCGATCACGCCCAATGTTCAGATCAAGAACGTTCTGGCCAATAGCGTTGTCAACGTCAGTATCCGCGGGATCGGCCTGAATGATTATGCGGCAAACAATAATCCTGCTGCCGGCATGTATGTCGACAATGTATATCTTGTATCACCCGCGATGTTGTCATTCGGACTTTTTGATGTCGATCGCGTCGAGGTACTGAAGGGACCGCAAGGTGACCTTTACGGCCGGAACACGACCGCTGGTGCCATCAATATTATCAGCCGCAAGCCGTCAGACATCACTGAGGTGCTGCTGGAAGCGGGATATGGAACCTACGACAGCTGGCATGTAGAAGGAGCAATCGGCGGTGCCCTGACGTCGACGCTAACCGCCAGATTCGCGCTCCAGACATCCCAGCAGGAATCCGGACCGCAAACCAATTATGTCACCGGCAACCGGATCGGCAAAGTAGATCGCACTAACGGCCGTTTGCAAATGAATTGGGAGCCGAGTGACAGTTTTAACCTGCTGTTGAACGTTCACAAAGGCTATGACCGGTCCGATGTCACTCTCTACAAAGTAGACAATGTTCTGACGACGGAAGAGGATGCGTTTGCGGACCAGCCGCGTGTGTCGGGCGCGGGCGTCGATCCCTATATGGAACTAGAGTCCGCCGGCGCATCCGTGACTGCAAACTGGTCTGCCAGTCCCCAGGTGACGCTGACCTCAATCAGTGCCTATGAACATTTCACCAGATTGCATGTAGAAGACACGGACGGGACCTCTCCGAGCTATCTGGACGCAACCTACGATAACAGCATTGACCAATATTCCGAGGAACTGCGGCTTGCATATGAGGGCGATGATCTGAAATTGATTGGTGGTGCATTTTACTCGCACGACAAGGTCCAGACGCGCGATAGCTTTCTCTCGACCGATCTTCTGCCGCTCCTTGGCCTTTCGGGGCTGGATACGATTGGCAACACCTATCGCCAGCGCACCGATGCTTATGCCGCGTTCATGCATGGTGAATGGACGTTTGCGGACAACCTGACCTTGATCGGCGGCCTGCGCTATACAAAGGAAGACAAGGTTTTTGATCAGGCGACAACATTTCTGTGCACTGCGGGAGCCTGCTCGAACCTGTTCACGCCTGTGAGCAACGATTATTCGACCTCAAACGTGTCCGGCAAGATCGGTCTTAACTATCAGGCGGGCGATCGCACATTGATCTATGCCAGTATCAGCAGGGGCTTCAAGTCCGGGGGCTTCCAGGGACAGTTGACTTTTGATCCGTCGGTGCTCCAGCCCTTCGGCGACGAGAAGCTCACCGCCTATGAGCTAGGCATTAAAACGCGGCTTTTCCCGAATTTCCAGCTAAACGCTGCTATCTTCAACTATGATTATAGCGATGCCCAAATTTACGGCCCGCTGTTCGATTCTCCGGTCGGTGTGCTGTTCGGCATCGCCAATGTTGGCGATGCACGGGTGACCGGGATAGAGGCTGATGCGCGCTGGGCTCCGGCCGATGGACTTGATGTCCGGCTGGGGGTCGGAATGATCGATACCGAGGTTACCAGATCCATAGTTGCTGGCGTTACCGAGGGCAGTGTTCTGCCCAATTCTCCTCGCCTTACACTCAATGGCCGGGTGAAATATGAATGGGCCCTTTCGGATCGCACCGACGCCGATATCACCCTCTCTGGCAATTATCAAAGCCGTGTTCGTTTCGACATTGTTCGCAGACCTGCTGAAGCGGTGGAAGACGGTTATTTCCTTGCAAACGGGGAAGTTGGAATATCCTTTGCCGATCACTGGCGCGCGTCAGTCTGGGTCAAGAATATTTTCGACCGCCTTTACCGGACGCAGGTGCTCAACACGAGCGCTGGATGGACACGTCAATATGGCGCGCCGCGAACCGGAGGATTCAACGTTTCTTACAAGTTCTGATGTTGAGGACTGTGGCGAGTCCGGGCCAGTATTTCACCATCAGATACTGGCTTTGAAGCGCGGTCGGTAACTGGGGCAGTTGGAAACAAGGTCACATTCCAGTCAGGGCGGTGCGCTCGTTCTCCCCAAAAGGATGAGCGCACCTCCTGGAAAATAAATCACTTCTTCGATCAAGATCATCAATTTTGAAATTTTCTTCTGAAGGATAGATGAATGAGCAACCTTACATTTCCGATAGTTTCGCAGTTTCTGGTCGCGATTATCGCCAATGTAGCGGCGCTGATTGCCCTCCCTCTTACTGCCGGATTTACAAAATTTGTACCGACAGCATTGTGCGTCAGCCTGCTCGTCCTCAATCTCTTTATGATGTCACGCCTGATACAGTCGGGAATTTCGCTTTCCGGTTTAATCCCGCTGATAACGGGCATCATACCCCTGACAATGATTCTGGTGGGTGTTTTCCACTATGGTGAAAATGGTTCACCGTTGCGGATTGGCTTATTATTAGGGGCGTGTGCGCTCGCCTCAGCAGCGGCAGCTGTCCAAGCGTAGCCGTTAATCAGTGCGGAGTCCGACGTTCTCATCGCCTAGGCGTTCTGATCCAGCGATGGCCCGACTTAGCAACAAATCGTCACTTTGTTGACGGACGAAGGTCCTTTCCTTGGTTTAGGCTGATATCTTGCACATTATCAGGGGTCGCCAGAACTTATGGACGCTTTCAAAACACTAGTAACAGATTTTGGTGATGTTCTTTCTGCTCTGGTGTTCGCCGCCGTGGAAATTGGAGGGGTCGACGTCTCTCTCATCGTTTTGTGGTTATTGGCTGGTATGGTATTTTTCACCGTCCGGTTGGGGTTCCTGAATTTACGTAGCCTCGGGCACAGCATACGCGCGTTAAAGGGCCGCTACAGTCGTCCGGGGTCTCCGGGAACGATGAGCCCGTTTCAAGCTTTTGCGACCGCGCTGTCTGGCACTGTCGGATTGGGAAATATCGCGGGCGTTGCGATCGCTATCGCAATAGGCGGGCCGGGGGCAGCATTCTGGATGATTGTTGTCGGCTTCTTCGCCATGAGCTTGAAGTTCGCCGAAGTCACTATCGCTCTCCGATACCGTATGGTCGAAGGTCAAGGGCAGGAATCCGGGCGATCTGTTTCCGGGGGCCCGATGTGGTATCTCAGTCGAGGCCTGGCGGATCGAGGGTTGCCCCGCTTGGGCAAATTACTGGGTGGAATTTATGCTTTTGTCGCGTTGTTCGCACTGATCCAGATTTTACAGGTCAATCAATCCTATTCCCAGATGCAGGCGGTTGTCGGGGCGGGCGATAATGATATTTTCGCTTTGGCTTATGGCAGCATCATCGCGCTGTTGGCCGGACTGGTCCTCATCGGCGGAGCGAAGGGCGTTGCGAGTGTAACGGAAAAACTGACGCCGGCAATGTGCGCATTATATCTGATCGGAGTTGCAGTCGTATTGGGTGCGCATGCCGACCAGATCGGTTCTGCAGTGGTCACAATAATTGGTTCTGCATTCTCGCACGATGCGGCAGCGGGCGGTTTATTGGGTGCTTTTGTCGCAGGCATGAGGCGAGCGGTCTATTCAAACGAGGCCGGGATTGGCACCGCAACAATGGCGCATAGTTCAGCGATGACCGATGTCCCGGCGTCTCAGGGTTATGTCGCGCTATTGGAGCCGATGGTCGATACACTCATTGTCTGCTCGGCCACCGCGCTGATGATTGTGGCGAGCGGGGTCTGGGATGACGGCTTTTCCGACATTGGCATGACGTCGGCGGCGTTCGCATCGGTTTCTAGCTGGTTTCCGATCGTGCTTGCAATCTGTGTATCGCTTTTCGCATTCTCAACGGTGCTCGCTGCAGGCTATTACGGGCAGCAGGTATGCCGCTACCTGTTCGGACAGCGGGTTTGGGCCCAAAGGGTATATTTGGTTATTTTTTGCGGCATTTTGCCTGTTGGAGCGGTTGCCGATGTCCGGGCGCTGGTCAATATCGTGGATAGTTTCTTCTTTCTGCTGGCAGTGCCAAACCTTATCGGCCTTTATCTGATGACAGGTGCAATCCGGAAAGAAATCGCGATTTTCCGAGATGCAGAAATGGTCGATTAATGCCGCGGATAAAATGCGGCTGACGAGCATCGGAATAATTTCGTAGTGAGCATTCGCTCAAGACTTTTCCCGTATTTGAGCTGCTTCCTGAAATCATAGTCCGACTAAATCTGGACAATCTTCCTGGATGGAAGAGCGCTAGCACATCGGCATTTGGATCAACGCGATACTCGTTCGCGAATATAGTTTTGCTGCCCCTTAGATTGCGGCCCATTAGAGCTAAACATTGGCGTGACTGCGGTCATCCAGTCCAGAATTTCTCCTTATAAAACCCAATCACATATTATTTTAAGGGACATGGGGACGATGCAAAGTTCGTTAAAAATCATGCTTCAGCGCAATTCAAAAGCAATGCAATATAGTATGACAGCTATGACGCTGGGCGGGCTAGGCTGCATCGTACCCATGACGCCTGTTCTCGCACAAAAATCGCCAGCTTCCGCCGAACTTCTGCAACTGCGAATGTCGCTTGATGCGTTGAAAGCAGAACAGCGGCAGACGACGCTTAAGATAATGGCTATTGAAAATGCTCTTGCTTCCATGGAAGTGGCTTCAGAGGGGCGCGAGACTTATTCGGGAGATGACATGCCAGAAAGGCCTGCCATCAAACCGGAAAGCTTTGCACAGCCGTCCATCTTAGCTGCACGCAGCGACGAGATTGAACAGAAGCTCGACATTTCGGGAGACCTTCGCCTTCGCTACGAAATCAATAGCGGGGACAAGGCTGCTTTTGACCGTCATCGTCAGACCTTGCGCGCGCGACTACGTGCAAACTATTCCGCAAGTGACTGGCTGACTGTCGGCGCCCAAATCGTGACTGGTGATCCGAATGATCCCAATAGTACAGACGTGACCCTCAGCAATTTTGACGATGACTTTGAGGTCAGCCTAGACCAGGCTTATGCGACGCTGACATTCGGCAAGGCGAGCCTTACCGGAGGCAAGTTTGCACTACCTTTCTCCAGAACGGATATGGTGTGGGATGGCGATGTTTCCCCTCAGGGTGCATCAGCAATGTACGAGACATCCGTCGGCGACAGCGAGATGAAAGTCAGCAGCCTCTATTTTGTTATTGATGAGTCCGTTGCAGGGGATAATAGTCGTATGTTCGGAGGGCAAGGACAAGTGCGTTTCAACGCGGCTCCCGGATTATCATTCGAGGCGGCACTGGGATATTATGATTATCGTCTAAACACTCTTAGTAGCGCAGATTCAGGTGATTTCAGAGGCAACTTAGTTTCAGGAGGGCGCTATGTTTCAGGCTTTAATTTGCTCGATGCAATCGCTGCGGTAAACTGGAGTGGCTTTGACGAAAAATGGCCTATTCGCCTGGTTGGTGATTATGTAAAAAATTACGGCGCGGCAGTCGCTGACGACAGTGGCTATAACGTCGAAATAATTGCCGGCCGTTCGGGTCATTCTGGCGACTGGCGCCTGAGCTATGGCTATTCCGACGTCGGCGTTGATGCGGTGCTCGCGGCTTTTTCTCAAGACAACACTAATATTTCCACCAATTATCAACAGCATAGTTTTGGTTTGGATTATTCACTTGCTGATAAAGTTACTTTACAGGGACTATATTATAAATACCGGCGTAAAAATAATATCTACGCTGGTTCAATTATTGCAGATGATTGGATCAACCGGTTTCGGGTTAATTTCCTTGTCGGGTTCTGATTATTGTACTCGTTGATTTTTCTATCCTGAGATGCATGGATTTGGTCGCATTCCGACTGCACGATCAATGCATGGGTAAAACAGAAAATCAATACACTACGTCGGCATTCGATATGCTGGATCAGAGCATAAGGCCCACGCGTTTAAAAAAACGGCCCAATAAAAGTAGCGGCACATAACGTCGGGCATAATTACTTAAGTTGGTGTCGTGCGTGTCGCTTAGCTTGAAGGATATTTCATAGGTGCGATTAAAAACCCTAGCCCTCCTATTGCATCGCTGGATCAGTCTGGTCGCGCTGGCATTCTGGTTTGTGCAAGCCTTGACCGGTGCGTTTTTGATATTCCATTGGGAAATAGACGATGCGCTTCTTGACGGAAGAGACGCCCCCCTGTCGCTGCCGGCAATAGAGGAACGTATTGGCCAATTGACGGCCGCGGGATCAGGCAATTCGATTGGATCCATGTGGACCAGCGCGGGTTCAGACGGACGTTTCGATCTGTACATGGACACAGCCGACGGAAGTTCAGTGGTCAGAGTGAATGGCGCCGGTGAAATATTGAGAAGCAGACCCGATGGCGAACGTTTCGCACATGGTGGTTGGATCGATAGCATAAAATCCATCCATCATCAGCTGATGAGCGGTGCGGTCGGCAGTTGGGTTGTGGGAATTAGCGGCATATTGCTATTCACCAACATCCTGCTCGGTCTTGTGCTCGCATGGCCGGTGCGAGGGCAGTGGAGGCGCGCGCTAAAGTTGCCAGCGGCTTCGGCGGGTCCTGCGGCGCGCTCTTATGGATGGCATCGCTCACTGGGTATGCTCGCGGGCATTCCAGCGCTGTTCACGGTTGCCGCAGGCGTGCTTCTGGTCTTCAGTGACCAAACGGAAACAATTATCGCCCCGGAACCAATGGCGGAACCCATTCTGCAATCGACCGGCCCGATCACCGTTGGACTTGCCGAAGCCGCTACTGTGGCGATGAAAGCCTATCCTGCAGCCAGTTTATCTGCTGTATATCTGGCCGATAGCGAAAATCCGATTTACCAAATTCGCCTCCGGCAGCCTGGCGAAGACCGCAGGGCCTATGGCAAGACTGCTGTGTGGGTGAGCGCGATTGATGGACAGTTACTTCAAGATTATGATGCCCTGAATGCGCCCGGCCGACGCCGTTTTGTCGATGGTCTGTTTCCATTCCATACGGGAGAATTTGGCGGGAAGTTTGGTCGTTTTGCCACTTTGTTGATCGGACTGTGGATGGCGCTGATGGTTGTTTTGGGACTTCAGCTATATTTGCGCCGGCGCAAAATGGGCAAGCGCCGCTAAACCCCTGATTTGGCCCACCACAGATAGTGTATGACCCTATAAACAATGCGGGTGATTGAGGGTTGGAATAGGCTTCATGCTTATGGAGAGGACAATCCAAATAAACGGGGAAACAATATGAAACACAACAAATTAAGGCTTAGGTTCTTAGCCGCGACCAGTTTTTTAGCCGCGCAATCGGCGCTTTTGATTACGCCTGCAGCCGCGCAAGACGGAGCCAATGATGCGCAAGTCCAACGCCCAACACCCAATTCTACGACACTAACCGAGGTAAACGGTGAACGTGTCATTGTCGTTACAGCCGAAAATTATGTTCCAACAGATGGAATAACTGCGACCAAATCAGACATCCCGCTTATCGAAACGCCGCAATCGGTTTCGGTGATTACTCGCGATCAAATCGATCTGCTAAACTATATCGATGCGCAGCAAGCTGTCCGTTACGTCGCTGGCGTGTCTGGTGAGAATTATGGCCCCGATCTTCGCTTCGATTTCATTCAGGTCCGTGGCTTTACGCCGAAGCAATTTATCGACGGCTTGGCCACGCCGGTCACAACATCCATTTTTTCCAATGGCGTCGATCTCTATGCTTTTGAATCGTTCGACATTTTGAAAGGCCCTGCATCGGTACTTTACGGCAGTTCGCCTCCAGGTGGGCTTTACAACCAGACCAGTCGTCGCCCGAGTTCGGAATTTGGCGGTGAGATTTCTGCCAAATATGGCGAAGATGATTACAAACAACTGGCGATGACGATGACCGGCGCGATGAGTGAGTTTCTCGATGCGCGTATTACGATGTTATATCGCAATCGAGATGCAGAACGTGATGGCGTAAGCGCAGAAAGACTGTTGGCAGCGCCCTCGCTAACGGCGCATCTTGGCCCCGACACCGACCTCACCGCATTGCTATATTATCAATATGACAAGGTAAACGGCGACACCAACGGGTTTTTACCAGTCTTGGGTACGCTCCTTACCAATCCATTAGGTCAGATCGACCGAAGCACCAATTTAGGCGAACCGGATTATAATCAATATGAGCGCCGTCAATATGGTGCAGGTTTTGATTTCTCGCACGATTTTTCAAGCTCATTTGGACTCGATATAAACTTTAAATATAGCGAATATAGTGAAGACCAACGGGTTATATATGGGGCAGGCCTGGATGCGGACAATCGTACGGTTTCCCGTTTTAACTTCCCTTATCAGGAAGACACTTCGAGCATTGCCGTTGATGGCCGGCTCCATGGCGATATTACAACCGGTGATATCGAACATAAGCTGATGGTCGGTCTGGATTACCGCAACGTTGAAAATGATGCGAAATTCGGTTTTGGCGGCGCTAGCAGCATTGACCTCTTCGATCCCGTTTATGGCGCTGGCGGCCCGATTACGACACCCGATGTGATTTTCACTTTTAACGATCAACGGGTCAAGCAGACCGGGATTTATGCGCAGGACCAAATCGGGCTTGGAAATCTGAAGCTGTTGGTGAGCGGTCGGTACGACTGGGTGGAAGTAAACAACCGCGCGGCCGGAACCACGGACAAGCAAGATGAATTCACTTACCGCGTTGGTTTGAATTATGTCACCGAAAGTGGTGTCGCACCTTATGTGAGCTATGCCACTTCATTTGAGCCGGTTATCGGCACAGACGATGTGGGTGATGCTTATGTACCTGCCACAGGACGGCAGATTGAGGGCGGGCTAAAATATGATGGACGTGGCCTGGGGCCGGATATCGATATTTTCGCTTCGGTCGCTGCCTTTCAGATTAAGCAGGAAAATCTTGTAGTTTCGCAAGTTGGCCCGACGGGTCCGCCAATTGGTTCCGTCCAGACCGGTGAAGTCGAAGTATATGGCGGTGAGGTCGAATTGCTTGCCCGTATTCGTGATCAGCTCACGATCAACGGGTCTTATAGCTACACGAACAGCGAAATTGTAGAAAGCGCCACCGCGGTCGAAATCGGCGCAGATTTGCCCGTGACACCGAAGCACAAGTTTTCTCTACTCGTGGATTACACTTTGCAGCAGGGCGCATTGGGCGGCTTGGGGTTCGGGATCGGCGGACGCTACACTAGCTCCAGCGCGGGTAGTCTTCCCGGAACGTTTAATCCTGTCGTATACCGAAGCAACAGCGCAACACTGTTCGATGCTATCATCCACTATGACACACCGGGCTGGCGTTTTGCGATTAACGGATCAAATATATTGGACAAGCGATATGTTGCGCGCTGCGCCGCAGCCAATAATTGTACATTTGGTGCGGGTCGTCAGATTATCGGAACGG
>TARA_R110001606_G_scaffold70965_6_pt1 | contig 16115 bp, 34 predicted proteins | sample TARA_R110001606 | Tara Oceans TARA_R110001606 (sample SAMEA4398315) | marine metagenome | biome: Polar Biome; feature: [SRF] surface water layer (ENVO:00010504); material: water (ENVO:00002006), including particulate matter (ENVO:01000060) such as... | depth 5 m | reverse complement strand
CCAGCTGCAATAAACATACCTGTAGTCATCATACCTGATGTCATTGCTGGTCTAATATACTCATATGTCATATCCATCTTTGGAGCAATTCCAGCTTCTTCATGAAAGAAATATGTACAAGGTCCACCTACACCTGTAGTAGCATTCTTTTCAAAAGAAGCACCTTGAATCTTAGACATAAGACCCTTGTTAGTTTTTCTATTATTTATTCTAACCTCAATCTTCTGTTCCCACAATAAAACTTTTTCTGGTGTACAAGGTCTATACCATGCAGTATGTTCATTAAGAAAAGTTTTATATTCATCAAGAAACTTCCAAGATCCTTTATCATTGATATAATCTTTTAGTGATGCCCCTATCTTACATATAGATCCTTCTTCAAACCAGAACTGATTTAAAAGTTTAGCCATATGAAAGTATGATGATGCTATCTGACGCTTCTTAAGTATTGCAACATGTTTATTATGTAACTCAGCAATGACTTCATATAAAGCCATGTGATATTGAGCGTCTCTAATTTTAGCAAATCCATATTTCTTTTCTTCTTTATCAAATATAGGAAGGAAATTTAACCACATATAATAATCTCTGGTTAAATAAAATACATTCTTATCACCATGATATAATACTCCCTCCCTACATTTATTTTTTTGATCCTCCCAATAACTGTTAAAATCTTTAGACCTAAAAGGTTTATCACAATAAAACCCCTGCTTATTAAATATAACTGCTTGTTCATTAAACAATAAAGCTACAGAATCAAGATTATATTGTCCAGGTTCTTTAAATAGATTCATGATATATTTTGTCCACTCATCTTTAGTTTCAAAGTCAGTAGTTGTCCAAGATTTATCCTTATATGTAGGAATAGATTTATACATTATTCATCATCTACAATAGCCCAAACATCTTCTTGTCTTAATAATATATGATCTTCATCCATATGTGATACTTTAACTGGTTGTACAAATTGATTAAACAACACAACTTCTCCTTCAAATATACCACTAACATCATCACCTACTCCCACAACATCTCCTCTATCTTCTTTTATTTGATTACTTTCAGCAACATATATTCCTGAGTCACCATACGTTTCTTTTGCTTTATGTTGTTTAACTAAAAGTCTGTCTCCTACTGGTCTGATTTTTTTCATTTTACTTTGGTTTTAATTATTATAATTGGTCATATGCTAAACCTTGTCCACCGCGGACTTGGCTTTTTTGTTCATCTTTCATATCATTATAAGCACCTTTAAAGGACTGTCTTATTTGATCAAATTTTGCTGCAGTATTTACTAGTGAAGTTAAGTTACCATCTCTTCCATGTTCAATAGATGTAGTTTCCATATACCTTGCTAATCTATCAAGCATAGACTTAATACCTTTGTATGCTCTAAACGTTGGTGTCTGGTACATCTCCTTACACATTTCTACTGCATTTCTAATCTCCTCATCTTCTGGAGATTCTTCTAATACTACTTCTTCAATTATTATATCTTCTTTTTCATGTTCTGGAACATTAAAAAAAGGATTCATATCAGGATCAGGACATGTCATATAAAATATATACAAGTATACTGACAGATATGTATCTGGATATTTTTCCATAATTATCTTTAATGATTTTAAAGAGTAACAATGTTCTGATGGAATTACTTTACCATTTTGTACGTCAAATAGTTTAACTAGCATTGTGGATTATCTTTTAGCCACATCACTAAGTTATTTATTTCATCCTTAAGATATGGTAGGTTATACATTTTAATTTCTTTTATCACTGGTTCATCTTGGTCATTATACTTTGTTATAGGATACCCAAACTCATTTTCACTTTCTTTTTCAAAAGATACATGTTGTATTTGTAGCTTACCTACCTTTAGTTTGGGGTTATGCTTCTTAATAATATACGCATATAAACTCATTTGTAAGCTATAATGATTCAAATTACATTCATCCAAGTGACTAATTGGGTTAAACATTTTACTTGTTATACCTTCCCAATTTGTATAACCTTTTTCTTTTATTTCCTTATTTGTTTTATAATCTAATATATTTATTACACCATCTACTATACTAACAAGATCTGCTTGACCACATAAGCCTAGTGATTTTAAATAAACAAAAAGTTCAGGGTACGCACCATTTTTTAATTTTTGTTCTGGTGCAATTTTTATACCTACATTATCAATGATAGGTCTAATGATAGGAACTTCCACACCATCTCTTTCAATTGTTTTAAATTCTAATATGTTTTCTTCTCTTTGATTATGATACCAATTACCCAATCCAATAGCTCTTTGAGTTTCACCATCCCAAGCTTCTTTAATTGCCTTTGGTGTCATACCATACCATTTTGATCTTTTATTTTTAGATGACTTTTTAGCCTGACCATCTCTGTCAAATTTAGGTTTAAACATACCAATAAAACTAGTTACACTAGTCCACTTAATTTTATCTTTCTCAAGATTCTCATTTAGACTTTCATATATATGTCCGTCTTCTTTAAATATTACCGCCATCTCTTTTTAATTTTGATTGTTCATATTTAAGCTTCTGTTCTTCTCTAAGCTTATTTAATTTTTCTTCATGAGCTTTTTTTGCTTCATGACCAAAATATACTTGCTTCTTTAATTCATCTTCAAGTTCAGCTGTCATTATTGCTTGCCATCTACCCTTTGGACAATCAGATGACATAGCACGTATCTTTAATGATATACTGCAACCACAGTCAGAGCAACAAGGTTGGGTTCCTGGTACTGCACAAGACTTTCCCTCTTTGTCAAGCAAGGGACATATTTTACACTCTTGCCATCTCATTTTTGCAACTGCTTCAACATCATCATTTTTAAAAATTCTATTCTTGATACCTTCAGCTATTTTATCAAGATTTCCTAATGCTGCTAGTAATTTATTTATTCTCATTTCTAAATTGTTTTTTTTCTTTTATAGTGTTTTCAACTTTTTTCAAAACTGTTTCCATTTCTTCTAATTTATTCTTTACTGGTAAATGTTTTTCATAACCAGTGTATGTCATTTTTTGAAGGTTGCCTAGAATATCTTTATTTCTTTTAATTGCTTTCTTAAGTTTTCCAGTCCTTATCTTAAATGTTCCAAGTCCAGGTAAATTTATTTTTGTGCTTTCTAGTGTAGATAGGCTTTTTCTAACCCTTCCATAAAAGAAGCTTACAAATTCAGATACAAGGTCTTTGTGTACTTCAGCATCTTTAGAAATATCTTCAAAAAAATCTCTATAATTTTTAGGATTCAAAACTTACTATTTTATAATCTAATAATATTATACCTTCTATTTCTATATCCATTTCTGGATTAATAAATATTTTCTTTTTGTTATCACCATCCTTAATTATAAGATTTTTCTTTTCTGCTTTTGATAGTGCATTTCTACAAGATTGTGAACTTTTAAATATACCAGACTCTGATATAAGTTTACAAAATTCAGTGAGTTCAATTTTTCCCATAATAGCCAATGAGTGTAAACACTCTAAGTCAGAAAGACTTATTTGAATATCATTAAGAAAGCAATGAGTGAGGATTTGGTATTTTATTACCTCATCCTTACTCATCCTTACTCTCTTTTCTATTTTATTAACTAAAGCCATGTTGATTGTATATCTACACTCTCAATTAATGTATAAGTAAAATTATTACTCCATTCCTTTCTTGACTTTCTCATTATTTTCATAAATTGAGTGAAGTCATCATTAGATGCAATCACCTGACAACCTGCTGACCATCTATCAACTTGAGTTGATTTATTACCAGTCCTTGCAGTTGCTCTATGAATATTAATACCAAATAAACCTGTATCAGTATTTTCTTGATTTAAGTTATAAACATCATCTCTATTATTATCTCTATAAACAGTGACGTTGTTTTGTTGTCCTAATGCTTCATACTTACCACCATGTTTTCTGATTTTATGAGACTTAGGGTATTGTCCTGGCTTTAGAATTGCAGTTCCTGCATCTTCAAGTATTGGATCATTCATATAATGTGTTCCAGGATCAGTGGTGCAGTCAAATTCATGATACACCCATTCACCTTTAATCTTATAACTTACAGTTATTGTATCATCAAATGCGTTAGTAACTTTATTTGCAGTTTTAGAATTTCTTATACCTACAATATTTACATTGTAATCACCAGTTTCAAAGAACTTATAACCTTTTCTTTCTAGTGCACTTTTTATGTGATCTACACTATATTTCATTATATTTGTTTTTTAAGGGTTCTTTTAATTTGTGCTGCAGCTTCTGCACCTCCCATTTTACTTGGATCAACACTCATGTTTTGATTCATAGTTGGTACTGGAGTATCATCACCTTCTCCTGGTTCTGGAGCCATTGTTTGTGCAATAAACATCTGTGCTTGTAATCTTTCAGCACGTGTCTTCTCAATGTCTCTTAGAAGTTCTTCATATTCTAATTGAATCTTTAGTGGTGGGATGTTTTCTGAATAGTACTTAGAAATTTCTTTTCTTTTTGTCTCAAGATCTTTCTTAGACATTTCTTCTGGGCCAACTTCTTTAGGGCCATTTGTTTTAGCATTTGCCATTTCAATATATTTTTAATTAATAATTGTGGCAAATATATATAAAAAGTTTAAATAAAAAAAGTTTAAACCAAAAAATATTATTTATTTATAATATCTTTAATTAGTTAGGTTAGATTTAAAGGCTTTATCATCCCCCTCATTCCTCTGTATGTTTGTAGTTAACCCTTCATACTCCTCTGTTATTACTTGTTCCATATAATTATCACAACATTTAGCTTCTTTACATACTAATGATCCTTCTATTGCAGTAAATCTTACCTTATATATGTCTTTAGTTTCTTTACATCCTGTACATTCAAATTTCATTTCTTATTTTTTTTAGTGATACCCATTTAATAATTCTAATAATTCATCTATTGCTGCATGTCTATGTGAATCCTCCAATACAGCTTTAAATACAAATTTAGAATTAGTTAGTTTAGCCATGTCATGATATGCTGACCAATTTTTATCTTTTAGATCTATTTGATAGGAGTCCCCACAAAAGATTATTTTAGAATCCTTACCCAATCTACCTATAGCCATTGCTAGCTGTCCTCTTGTTAGGTTTTGGAACTCATCTACAATCACTATTGCATTATCAAACGTACGCCCTCTAAAGTGAGCTAATGATACCAATTCAATAGTCTCTTCCTTTTCAAACTTATCTAACAACTCAGGTTTATTATATACCTTACGCATATTAGAACGGATAGGGACTAACCACGGTTCCATTTTTTCTTTTTCAGATCCCGGTAAGAACCCATTATCTTCAGTGGATATAGTTGGTCTAGTAATTATAATCTTATTGTATTGACGTTTGAATACTTGATCCATTGCCACCTGCACTGCAAGTAGTGTCTTACCACTACCAGCTTTCCCCACTATAAAGTTAAAGGGATGTTTCAGAATTTCTGTTTTAGCTTTCTTCTGTTCATCAGATAAGCTAATAGAAAATCTTACTGCTCCTTTAGGGGGAGTCTTGTCTTTATTTGTCATCTATTATTTTTTTCCTCCGTAATATTCAACTGCATGTCCATCATCTATTAGTTTTTGATTTACACAATATTCTTTATTTTCCATTTCAATGTGTAATCTACCAATCACTCTTCCAAACTTTTCTACCTTTTCACTTTCAAGAACGAAATAATCATTTTGATTTAACGTACATAACAATTCCACCAATGCATTCTTAGCATCTAGGCCCCGGCTCTTTTTTTGAATAGTATTTATCCCCGCCAATTTGATTCTTTTTTGAACGGTTACGTCAAAACCCAAATCAATACTAGCATCTATTGTGTCACCATCAATTACCTTGGAGACTTTAGCTTTATATATATACATTTTACTTTTTATTTATTAAATCCCTTATTTCAGCACACTTCTCATACTCCTCCTCATCTACAAAATAAGCCATCATATTTTCTAATGATTCAGTTGGCATGTCTTTTTCAGGGTCATGTGCCATTAGGGTACTTCCAGCCTTAGCTGACTTGTTACTTAATATCTCATCAAATGTTTTTCTCTTTGTAATAACATTAAATGAATTATTAAATGCTGCTTTCACTATTAAGTCTTCTAGTTCTGCTTGTTCAGCAAAGGATAAGCCTGTTTCTTCATTCTCATCCTGATCATCATATTTATCTTTAGACATATTGTTTTATTTTAAGTTGAACTAACCTTTTGTTAAAGGATCTATATACATTCAATATACAAAAATTTTTTGGTTTTTTAAAGTATTGTATGTTTGAAGTGCTTGGAACCTTCTAATGTTCTACTCCCCAGTTTATTTTTGACAGTGGGGTACCCCCACACAATTTTATTCACATTAAATAATTTATCAATTATGAAAGATGTTTTTTTCCACTCAATAGTCAACATGACTACAATCGTAAAAAGTGCACCACTAAGTTCTAACAAGAAAGAACTGAATGGTACAAGTGTAAACACCAGACAACAAGGAAAGGTCACCTTTGGTCTTCTATGTTTAGTGGATGACAATGGTAAAACAATTGACCCACGTACACTTGGTCTTAAGAAAGACCAACCAATGAAAGGTTTCATCTTAACTGACAATCCAGTAATGGACATGGATGATAAGTCAGTTGAAACTGGTATGTACTGGGCAGAGTAATCTGCACCAGTAAAGGGAGAAATCCCTTTGTAACTAACAGGACTGGGCATACCTAGTGCTCTCACTCACTGAACACACAGCAATCCAATGACTTTTAACTAATGATTTGCATCTGTGTGTTCAAACAGAGAGTTACACTCACATATCCTGTTATTCCCATTCACACTAAGAATAACTACAATTAAATTGTTAATTTATTTAATTAAGTGTGTTAAGTTGTAAAGGTGAGGTCAAATAACCCACTTTACACCACTTGTTACCACTACTACAGTTGGTAATCACCATTATATATAATATAGCTATCATAAGAGATAAGAGTAGTGGATGGAATAGGTCTTGACAGAATTGTCATGTAATTAAGTACCTAATGGAATAATGGAGACAAACTACTCTCTTCTCTTATATAGTTCTTATACTCTCTATAGGATAAGATACATAGTAACCGTAATCTTAAGAATAATAAACCCAGTAACTGGAGACTGTAGTAATTTTAAATTACATGAGTTTATGATGGTCTGGTCGGTAGCTACAACTGTTCTGTAGTAAACCTCTTAACGGCATGAGGGTAACAGGGATGAACCTCAACTGTTTTATTTAAATACATCTTGGTTAGGCGTCAGGGTAGTAACACATTGGTTGTGATTATTACTAGACTTAGTTTAACCAAGTACGTTACACTGGGGACAAATAAATGAGGACCTTGGTAATATAGGGTGAGATGAAAGGAGTATATGTAGGCGTATTAATTTATAGCTTGAGCATATGTTATCTAATTAACCTCTTTACCGTCAATAATGGCTTAGCAGCAACCATAAAATAGTTAGATATGATTGGAGGCTACTGAACTTTTGTGCACAGAATCCCTGGGCCATCCATGAGTATTGAAAAACAATTACTCACTTAAAAATAATATCAATTATGGCAACAGAAATAACTAAAGAATACAGTATGGACTATCACTTGAATACTATTTCAGATACTCTTGACTACATCAACAATGATAGAAGAATCAGAAACAGAAGTGGTGAAGGAACAGAACAACTTGATAGTATGATACATGGTTTAACTAAAGTCGTTAGGTTAATCAAAGGAATCAAAGAATTAAAATAAGAGTAAGAACAAAGGATGTACAGGAATACAATTGCCTGTCTATAATATGATCTCCTTGACTTACTTTTTTCAATCACACTCAACTCAAATATTAATTAAAACAATTACTAAAATGAAAAAAAGATTTAATACATCAATAAGGTTTATACCAGCGTTAGTTCTGGGTATAGTACCAATGAAATACAATAATAGTTTTGAATTAGTCATACTATTACCATTCATAGAAATAGAATTATCTTACACATTTAAAAAAAATAGAAATTATGGAAAGAGAAATTAAAGTTAAAAAGGGTAATGTAAATATACTAAGGAGTTTAATACTACCTGTTAAGTTTACATTTGGTGTTATTATGGCAAGTACATTATCGTTGATAGTATACTGTTGTACAATAATACCGTTAATATTCTTCACTTCGTTAGCACCTGTAGATTTTCTAATAACATTTGTACTTCCTGTAGTAGCAATAGGTACATGTTATTATACTACATTTAAATGGTTATTCAAAAGTGATGAATCATGAGATGGTTAACAGATATTGGAGAGATCATTAGTGGTCTCTTCAATTCAAAAAAAGAATCTTTAGATGAACTATTTGGTATCAAGAGAATATTTAAGATAGATATGGGTAAATCATTTAGGGGACATATGATGTCATTAAGTACATCATCTGGAGATAATAAAACAATTAACTTCTATAATAGATATTATGGAGGTAGTGTTAGTTGCAGTTACCATGTTAGGATGGACAGCACTAATATTGTAATAGAAAATCATACTAAGACACCTAATTATATTTCTAATGTGTTAGATAAAGTAAGTAACACTCATTTTCCAGAAATAATTAAGAGGTATGAAAGTGAACATGGACATCTAAAGATAGTAATAAATTCAGCAAACATTCACTTTAGTGAAGATCTGAATATAAAAGGTCTCAACTTTGATGATCATTATAATAATATACAAAAGATTAGAAAATTAAATCAAGTAGTTAAGGATGTTAAACAAAGGTTTAGGAGTAATGATATATTAAGTATGATTAAAAAGTCTGATGATAAAACTATGCCGTATCAAGGAAAATATATATTAATATGAAAACAAAAGAACAGTACAATTCATCGTATAAAATATTAATGTTTGGATGGATAGGTATAATATCTACAATTATAATAATGTCAATTATAAAAAATATTGCTTAAATGTGGTCACCAGTGACTGACTAACAACACAAGCATATAAAACATGTTATAACAGTATATAAATTACAGTATAACATATGGTAAATTTGGTGATCATTTTGATTGTTAAGTTTGAGTGAGTGAGAGGGATTAAGGGTGATGGGAAACTGTCACCCTTTTTTCTAATTTATTAATTAAAAAAGAAAAGAAATGAAAAATGTATTAAAGATGTTAGCTTCTGAATGGAAGTTTTTGTTAAAAGCAGTTATAGGTTGTGGTATAGTAATTTTTATAGTTCTATTTACTATTACATCAGCAGTTAAATTGTATCATGGAGATACTGATGGAGATACTGATGAAGATGTTGCAATAGAATGTTTTAAAAAAGATACACTACAATTAGATACTACAAGTTTAAATATAATTAATGTTGACTCTATAGTAATAGGAAATGAGAAAGATTAACTTACCAATAAAACTTGTAAGGAAACTTATAGATCCATTGTTTAATAAAGAGATTCGTGATAAACAATTTGTAGTTGATTCATTAATGGCTATGTTGCCAGACTATCAATTAGAAATGTTTATTGAAATATCTAATAGAACAAAGTTTAATATTTTATCAAAAGGTGAACATGTAAAATTCAAACCAACAGGTTATTTCCTGGATGATTATGATGAAGACATATTAATTGATAAAGGATTATATAAGGACGGTTATCTATATGCTTATATAGTTGAAGATGATTCATATTCATCTACATTTAATCCGTACTCTCATAAAATGAAAGTATTTGTATATTTATGGAAAGGTGATGAACTGGAAATGAACAAAGTTTCAATCAACACATTAGAATTGATTAGTTCACCTAAATGTGATATTCCATATTTTAAACTAAGTGTTGAAGAAGATGAAGAAATCATCCAAGTATAGATTTGGTATAGTATCATATGATGTTATATCTGATCCTGAAATATCCACTAATGCTAAAATAGTTTACACAGTACTATCTGTACACTGTAACAAAAAACGTACTTGTTTTCCTTCAATTGGAACTATGGCTGATATGTTAAATATTAGCTATAGTACCGTTTGGAGGTCTATGAAAGAGTTAAAAGAGAAAAAATGTATAAATAGAAATGGTAAAATAATAAAACTAATAAGATGAAAAATATAATAATAATATTAATTACATCATTATTATATAGCTGTGTAGGTGATACCGTAAATCACCAAGTATGTGCTATGTATGGTGATCAGAGAGTAATAGTAGATACTGTTTACTTAAATGACAATGGAATACATGTAGATATTGTAATCCCAAATAAAGAAGGATATATATCATATGGATGGGGAGCAACACAATTCTTTATATATCATCCAACATTGGAAGAAGCAGAATATATAGATTTCTTACATGTGATAATAGATGGAACAGATGTTGTTATACGTGAAACTAATTATTCATCTATAAGGAGTAGTTGGATTCCAGTTGGTGTGACACAAGAACAATTAGATTCATTAAAGCATAATATAGACAATTCATATGTTTATAATGATGAAAAATTGCCTATAAAGGTAAATGATCCTATTAATGGTAGAAAATACTATGAAGCAGTTGGAAAATATACTCATCTTTATACTTGTAACACTTGGACTAATGAAATGCTTAAAAATAGTGGAATGTATGCAAGAAAACATGCAGTATTTAGCAGTCAAGTAATAAATCTTTACAATTAAATGTAATAGATAGCTATACTACTGCTTTTTATTTTCAGTATATCAATAATAATATGTGATATGAAAGTATAATTTACTTACTTTTGTACACATGTTATACCAATTACCTAATGGAAGAGTGATAGAAATGTCACTTGAACAGTATCTCTCAATGTCTGATCAGGAATTGAGAGATTTAAATGGTTTGGGCTCTGAATTTAGTTCAGAAATATCAAATCCTTGGCATAAATCTGCATTAAAAGATGCTACAAAAGGAAAAATAGAAAAGTCTACAGCTATAAAAGAAATGGAAGATGATGGAATTGAATACATCCAAGAACATGAACCTTCTCTTGATGAAATATCTGACATAGACAAGTTATTAGATGGAGACTTCCATCCTGATGACATTTAAGAAGTAATTCAAACAATTTTATTAACTAATTTAAAACCAAACTGACATGACAGAAAATGGTAAAGTAACTATTGCTCCAGATGAGCAAGGAAATGTAATCAGAGTATCTAAAAACAACCCAGAATTTGGGCACGTTAGACTAACTCAAGAAAAAGTAGGATTTGGCTCAGGTAGCTGGGTTAAAAAATCATCAAGAAGTACTTTAATACACGGTACTGTAGAAGATCTTACAGCAATAGGTATTGCTGACAAGAAGGAATTACCAGGACAAATAATTATTAGAGAACAATTAGAAGCATTTTCTGGTGATAATCCTGATAGAGATCTTAAGATAGCAGGAGATACAGGTATAGTATGTTGTAAGCATGGAGAACCAATTTATAGAAAAACATTCTATTCAATGGATCAAGATGAAGGAGATACTTTGGTTGCTCACACTAATAGTGATGCTATTAGAGAAGCAAATGGTGCTCCTAAAAGAACAACAATATCAGCAGAACAAATTGCTGAACTAACTAATCCAACTGATGAAGAGCCAACAACTTCTAGAAGAAAGAAGAAAGAGGTAGAAAATCAAGTTGATATAGAAGATTCTATTGAAGAAATAGAACAAGAAGAAGAAGTTGAAGTTGAAGACGCAAGTTTTGAACTTTAATAAGGATTAGAAGTGTAATCTAGGTCATATTGGCCGCTAGTGGGGTGCTACTGGATTATCCAGCCCACAATGTCTGTTCCACTTCTATTTACAAGAGAGCCCATTTAATTATGGGCTCTTTTTTTTTACACATAAAACTCACTTAACAAACTTAATAAATTTAATACTATGCTTAATCAAACACAGATTACTAAACTAAAACTATCAAAAGTTGAATCACACTTAAACTATCTAGGTATATTAACAGACTTTGAAAAAATAAGTCAAGATATAAACAAACCAATTAGATATAATAAACTTAATCCACAACAGCACTTCTTGTTTAAAAGAGTGTTACACGGACTTAAGATGTATAAGAAAGAAGAAGTATCTCTTATGCACTGGGATAAAAAAAGAAGGATAACAAAAGTATGGAAACGCTCACAACATGTAATCAATGAATGGAAACAATTACTTGCATATAAAGAATCAAACATAATTTTTAGTATATTTACACACAGTAAGTTAGCTAAATCTTTTATAGATGCTCCATTTAAATATATGCCTGATTACATAAACAAATCTACATTTAAAACATTTGGTATAGGGTATGAACACCTTATAATAAAGTTCATTTCTTGTGGACTTTTACCAAACAATTTCTTTCAAGTAAAATGAAAGCCAAGAAAAAACATTGTGTTGGATGTGAGACAGATCAATTCATTTGGAAGAATGATAAAGGAAACCGTTACTGCAAAAATTGCTGGGCTAGGCAATCTGCAAAACCTTTTAAACAAAGGAACTTTAAACCAATTAGGTTTAAATCTAAAAAAATGGTTGCCAAAGATCTTGTCTACTCAATGTTAAGAAAAGATTTTTTAACTAAGAAACCTAATTGTGAAGCACATCTAGATGGTTGTAACTTACAATCAACTGATGTGCACCACAAGAAAGGAAGAGGGGAATATCATTTAAAAGTTGACACATGGTTATCAGTATGTAGACAGTGTCACATTTGGATTGAAGAACACCCAAAAAAATCAATAGAACTAGGGTTATCAACTAAAAGAAATTAAAATGGAGGGATATAATAAAGAAAGAAAAGAATATAATTCTTTTGCAATGCAATTTGGGTGGAATATGTCTAGTATAACTGAAAATTCTGTTGCAAAACAATATGAAGATAAAAAAGTCTATAAATATATAGATAAAAGAACTAAGAAATATGGAGCTCAAAGATCTCACAGTGGGGTTATGGGTAAATATAAATAAATAAAAATTATCATGGGAAAGCATGTACAGATTAAAACTAAAAGAGTTATGAATATACCTAAGCATTTATTAAAAAAGTTAAAACTACATAAAGAAGAGCTGCTCAAACAAGAGCAAGCATTAGATAAACTTAAAAAAGAAAAACCTGCACCTGATGGACATTATAAAGAAGAAGATGGTACAATTAAGAAAATAATAGATAACATTGATAAAGGTTTACCTTATTTATTATGAGTAAAGATGACATACAAGAGGAAGCATTAAAAGTTGCTATAAGTAATAATAGATGTGGACTAGGTATATCTATGGGTGTTGGTAAAACTAGAATAGGACTACAACATATGGTTAAAAACTATAATGCTTTTGTTAAGTATTTAGTTGTAGCACCTAAGAAATCTATATTTAAAGCATGGAATGATGAAATGTTAAAGACTGGGATGGAAGCTATGGGTGATCATATTACTTATACAACCTATCTCAGCATTAACAAGCATAATCCAAATGACTATGATGTTGTATATTTAGATGAGTGTCACAGTTTATTGTTAAGTCATGAACTTTTTTTATCTCAATTTAAAGGTAGAATACTTGGTTTAACAGGAACTCCACCAAAACAAAAAGGTACAGATAAATATTTTATGGTTAATAAATATTGTCCAATAAAATATACATTTACAGTGGATGATGCTTCTGATAGTAAAATATTAAATCAATATCAAATAATTATACATGAACTGCAACTATCTAATAATGATACATTAAAAAAAAATAGAAAAGATGGAGGTCATTGGTATACATCTGAGGTAAAAGATTATATTTATAGTACTAATAGAATAAATAATCTAGGTGTTGCAAAAGATAGAAAATTCTTAAGTATAATGCGTATGAAGTCTATGATGGATTACAAAACTAAAGAAAAATATACTGAATCATTACTTAAAAATATGAGTGAAAAGTGTATAATCTTTGCAAATACTCAGAAACAAGCTGATAAACTATGTAAACATAGTTATCATTCTGGAAACAAAAAGTCTGATGAGAATTTAGAATTGTTTTCTGATGGTAGAATTGATAAGTTGTCTTGCATATTGCAATTAAGTGAAGGTGTTAGTATACCTAATCTAAGACAAGGTATTATACTTCATTCTTACGGTAATGAAAGAAAAAGTTCTCAGCGTATAGGTAGATTACTAAGATTAAACCCAAATGAAATGGCAACATGTCACATACTATGTTACAAAGGTACTGTTGATGAAAAATGGGTTCAGTCAGCATTATCTACTTTTGATAAAAGTAAAGTGAAGTATTATAATCCATTAGAAGGATAAACTAGAAAATTAATTAAAAATAAAATTATGAAAAAGATACTAATATCAATGGGTGGGAAACAGCTCTATTATATTTTGACAACATACTATTCAATAGTATTAATAGCTGGAGTAATAATGTTTTTGTCAAGCTGTGGTACTATGACAAAATTATCTGATGCAGAGTATATGCATAGAGCTAGTATTCAAAAACAAATAGATTTTACACAAGCAGAATACAATTATAAAATTGATTCTCTTTACACTGAATACTATAAAAAATAATTAAATGAAAGAAATTATAATCTCAGATCCTGGTGATGAACAACCAGGATTTCACCTAATAAAACAATTATGATAATATTAATATCAATTGCTGGATTCATATTAGCATATGTTCTAGTATTTAAATATATTGACTACTTAGAAAAATAAACTAATGGGAAAAATGAAAGAACTATATATAGCAATGATTGAAGCTGAATGGGAAGGAACTCCAAATGAATTTCTAACATGGTGGATGCATAATGAATCAAAAAAAATTGACAAAAAGAATGAAAATAATAAAATCAAACTTAAAAAGATAGATGTCAAAACTAAATGATTCAGATATAATGGATATTAATATACTATTTGCTATGACTAAATGTATGTCAGAAATAGCACATGGTTTGCAATATAAACACACTCACCAGATTAAACACAAAATTAAAAAAATAATTAAAACTGTTGATCTATATGAGAAAGAGATAAATAAAACAATGGATGGCTCTGATGCTGTAGAAAATATATATGATTGTATAATGGACTTAGTGTTAGAAGCTAAAGAATTAGCATTAAAAAAATAATAATTATGAGAACAGTAAGTTTTAAAGATACATTTGAAATAGACATTGATGGATCAGATTTTAATCTTCATTACACATATGACCCAGGTGAAAGAGAAACAAGAATGGAACCTGGATGTGATCCTTATGTAACTATAAACAAGGTTATGATAAATCTTGCAGATAAAAATGGAAACATGATAGAAGTAGATGTATCATCAATTATAGACATAGATATGGATTATGATTGGATGTGTGAACAAATATTAGAAACTTTAAATGAATAAATTATGGAAATAATATATATAGCAGTCTATATAGTAATATATATAGCTGGATTAGCAACAGGAATGTATTTATCAAGTCAAATAGAAAAAGATATTGATAATAGAACTGGATCTGATTATGATGTAGAGCCTGAATTTTCTAAAAGAAATAAAAAATGAGTAAGCAAAATCTATTTTCTAATCTTATTAAAAAAGATGGTAAATTAGTATATAACATAAAGCTACAGGAAACTAACTATAATAAATTTGTAGATAGTCTTCCTGAAGGAGCAAAAGTAGAGATATTTGTAAGTGTATCAGGAGATAATGGTACAAATGCTCAAATAGCAAAGATACATGTAAGTATAAGACAACTTGCAAATGATATTGGTTATAGCTTTAGTGAAATGAAACTACAAATAAAAAGAAGAGCAGGACTCTGCTTCAATAAAAATGGAGGAGAGTACTGCAAGTCTTTTGGTGATTGTAGTAAAGAAGAATTAAATTCAGTAATACAAGAAATTATAGAATTAGGTGATGAGTTAGGATCTAACTTACGTTAATTCCTTGGTCCTGTATCTGGACTTAATCCACCAGTTCTTGGATAATCTACTTCTTCATCCTTAAGATTAACATTGCCAGGTATTTGATCAGTATATGATTTCATACTTCTCTTGTATGCTTCTTCTAATTGTGAA